>Ga0163219_100157_pt1 | contig 18229 bp, 14 predicted proteins | sample MSEWel2016_04_06_FD_113150 | JGI IMG/M metagenome (GOLD analysis project Ga0163219, IMG submission 113150) | Subsurface microbial communities from deep shales in West Virginia, USA - MSEEL Well Study Marcellus 3H_2016_04_06 ...
CCTCGCGGCGCTTGAGGATGGTGTCGCCGACCTTGTCCAGCAGGTCCGAGCGGACCTCGGGCGAGGCCTCCGACCAGGCCGGGAAGGCGCCCTTGGCCGCCTCCACCGCCGCGTCCACCTCGGGCGCGCCGCCCTTCGGCACCCGGGCCACCACGTCGGTGGTGTCCGACGGGTTCAGGCTGGCCTCGGGCGCCTCGGCCCCCACCCGCTCCCCGCCGATGTACTGAGGTAGGGTCTGGGTCATCGCACGGCCTCCGCCGAAAGCAGGCCGCGTCCGGCCAGGTTACGCATCAGGGCCCCCACCCCGAACGTCCAGGGGGGCGCCAGTTCGCAGGACGTGACCTTGTTCTCCAGCAGCCCCAGGCGCGGGCTGGAGACGCGGACCACGTCGCCGACCTTGTGGGTGAAACCACGGCCCGGCGCGTCGCGATCCTGGGTGGGCGCGAACAGGGTGCCCAGGAACAGCACGAAGCCGTCGGGGTACTGGTGGTGGTGGGTCGCCTGCGCCGCCAGGTCCAGGGGATCGCGGCTGATCAGGTTCATGGTCGAGGCGCCTTCCAGGCGGAAGTTGTCCTCGCCCTCGATCTCCAGCGAGACCACCGCCTGGCGCACGTCGTCGATGGTGAAATTGCCGTCGAACAGCCGGATGAACGGCCCCACGGCGCAGGAGGCGTTGTTGTCCTTGGCCTCGCCGAGCAGCAGGGCCGAGCGGCCTTCGAAGTCGCGCAGGTTGACGTCGTTGCCCAGCATGGCCCCGCGGGCGCGGCCCTGCGGGTCGCAGACCAGCACCACCTCCGGCTCGGGATTGTTCCACTCGCTGTCGGAGCGGACGCCCACATAGGCGCCGGTCCCCACCGCCGACAGCGGCTGGGCCTTGGTGAACACCTCGGCGTGCGGGCCGATGGCCACCTCCAGGTACTGCGACCACAGTCCCTCGCCGATCAGCACGTCCTTCAGCCGCGCGGCCGCCTCCGAGCCCGGGCGCACCGAGCCGATGTCGGCCCCGATGCGCGCCTGCAGCTCGCCGCGGATGGCGTCGGCGCGGCTGGCGTCGCCCCGCGCCCGCTCCTCGATCACCCGCTCGATGGCCGACACCGCGAAGGTCACGCCGCAGGCCTTCACCGCCTGCAGGTCGATCGGCGCCAGCAGGCGGAAGGGGCGCTCGCCCGCGTCCGCCCACTCGGGCGACAGGTCGTGGTCGGCGAGCGGGCCGAGGTCGCGGCCGGCCGGCACGGGCTCGTGCGGCGCGAGCCGGGCGAGCAGGTCGGCGACGGTGGGGGCGACGCCGGAGAGGTCCTCCAGCCGCCCGTCGCGCACGGCCACGGGCGTCGGGCCCTCGCGCGTCCGGATGCGGCCGACGAGGAGGCTTTCGTCGCTGTCCTGGGGGAGGAGGCTAGGCACGAGAGTCCCTTTCTTGAGCTGAAAACTCGCCGTCAACCGGCGACCGCCGGCCGGACCCGGCGCGGCGGGACGGGCTGGTCGGCGGGACCCGAGGTGAGGACCGAGCGGTCGAGGCCGGCGACCTGCGTCTCCCCGATCAGGGCCATGGCCACGAGCATCTCGGCGCGGATCGTCTCCAGCATCTTGGCCACCCCGCGCTGGCCCTGGGCGGCCAGGGCGTAGGCCCAGGCGCGGCCCATCATCACCCCGTCGGCGCCGGACGCCACGGCCCGGATCACGTCGAGGCCCGAGCGGACCCCGGAGTCCATCAGGACCGTGATCCGCCGCTCCACGGCGTCGGCCACCGCCGGCAGGGCCGAGATGCTGGAGGGCGCCCCGTCGAGCTGGCGCCCGCCGTGGTTGGAGACCACGATCCCCTCCACGCCGGCCGCCACGCAGGCCCGGGCGTCGTCGGGATCGAGCACGCCCTTCAGGACCAGCCGGCCCTTCCAGAGCTCGCGCAGCCAGTCGATCTCCTTCCAGGTGACGCTCGGGTCGTAGTTGGCCGCCACCCAGTCGAAGAAACCGCCGAGCCCGGTGCCGGGCGGCATGACGCGGGCCACGTTGCCGAGCTGGTGCGGCCGGCCGAACAGGCCCACGTCCCAGGCCCAGCCGGGCCGCTGGGCCACCTGCGCCATCCGCGAGACCAGCCCGCCCACGCCGCTGGCGTTGGCCAGCCCCGTGCGGATGTCGCGGTAGCGGGTGGAGCTCACCGGCAGGTCCACGGTGAGCAGCAGGGTGTCGATCCCCGCCGCCTCCGCCCGGGCCAGCAGGTCGCGCATGAAGCCGCGGTCGCGGATCATGTAGAGCTGGAACCAGAAGGGTTCCTTCACCGCCGCCCGCACCTCCTCCAGCGAGCAGCCGGCCACCGTGGACATGCAGAACGGCACGCCCGCCGCCTCCGCCGCCCGCGCGGCCTGCACCTCGCCCCGGCGGGCGTAGAGGCCGGCCAGGCCGATCGGCGCCAGCGCCACCGGCAGGGCCGCGCGCCGCCCGAACAGCTCGGTGGAGAGGTCGATCTCGGCCACGTCGCGCAGCACGCGCTGGCGCACCGACAGCGTCTGCAGGTCCTCCACGTTCCGCTTCAGCGTCGTCTCGGCGAAGGCCCCGCCGTCGATGTACTCGAACAGGAACCGCGGCAGGCGGCGGCGCGCCAGGATCCTCAGGTCGCTAACGTCCGCCGCTCTCACGGTTGAAACCCCTTACTCGTCACGCGCGTCCCCCGGGGTCAGGCCGTCGCCGCCGGGGTCGCGTAGACCCGCTTCGAGGCGTCGATCCAGAGGAACAGGAAGGCGGCGATCCCCGCCAGGGCGGCCAGCACGCCGAAGGCGCTGTTCCAGCCGTAGTAGGTCACCAGATAGCCGGTGGCGGCCGCAGCGACCGTCCCGCCGAGGTTGCCGGCGGTGTTCATCACCGCCGAGACGGAGCCCGCGAACTCGTCTCCGATGTCCAGCGCCACGGCCCAGGACACGCCCACCGTAAGCTCCAGGCCGAACACCGCCAGGCAGAAGAAGGCCACCCCGATCACCGGGTCGGTCTGGCTGATCGCCACCAGGATCATCGAGCCTGCGACCAGGAAGCCCACGATGGCCACCAGCCGGCGGGCCATCTTCAGGTTGCCCGTGCGCTCGTAGAGCTTGTCGGAGACGTAGCCGCCGGCCAGGTCCCCCAGCACCCCGGCCATCAGCGGCAGGCTGGCGAACAGGCCCATCTTGGCCAGGCCGAAGCCGTGGGTGTCGACCAGGTACTTCGGGAACCAGGAGAGATAGATCCCGATCGAATAGGCGTAGCAGGCGTACATCGCCGCCAGGATCCACATCTGCGGGGCCGTCAGGATCTGCTTCCAGGGCACCGCCTGGCGTCCCGCGCCGTTGCGCACCCCGAGCTTGGAGGTGATCAGCGCCTTCTCCGCCTCGTTGACGAAGCGGTGCTCCGACGGGCTGTCGCGGTAGTACCAGAACCAGACCACCGCCCAGACCACGCCGATCAGGGCGAAGACGATGAACGGCGCGCGCCAGCCGAAGGCCACGATCAGCGACGCCGCCAGGATCGGCGTCAGCGCCCCGCCCAGCCGCGCGCGGACGGCAGCATACAGCGCGACAGCGAGCGCGTGGCGATCGGGAAGGCGCCCGCCTCGCCCATGCCGAACAGGAAGCGGCAGACCATCATCGAGGTCGCCGACCAGGTGGCCGCGGTGGCCGCGGTGAAGATCGACCACCAGATCACCACGCCCGAGAGCGCCCGCCTGGGCCCGAACCGGTCGCCCAGCCAGCCGCCGGGGATCTGGAAGAGAGCGTAGCTGAGCTGGAAGGCGGCCAGGATCCAGCCGATCGTCACCGTCGAGAAGCCGAACTCCTTCTGGATCGACGGCACCGCGGCGGAGATCGCCACCCGGTCCATGTAGGTGATCATGTAGACCGCCACCGTCAGCCACAGCACCACGTGCCGTGTCCGGGTCGGACGTGCGGAGGGAGAAGCGGCAGCGGCCATGCTCAGGGTTTCCTCGGGTGTCTCGACGCCGGGGTCCTGACGGCGCGCGCCGCCGGCCCCGGCCTTGTTGTTGTTGTCCGGCGCGCCCGGCGGACGCGCCGCGGTGTCTTCGCGCCTAGGGCTTCACGACCGTGACGGGCCGGCCCGCCAGGTAGACGGCGTTGATCTTGCGGGTGTTCAGGATGTCGGCGGTGGGGTCGGCGTCGAGCACCATCAGGTCGGCCTGCTTGCCGGCCTCCAGCGTGCCCAGGTCCTTCGCTCCCAGGAACTGCGCGGCCGTTCCGGTGGCCGTGCGGATCGCCTCGGCCGGGGTGAAGCCGGACTCCACCATCAGCGCCAGTTCCCAGTGCGAAAAGTAGCCCGCGAACCGGCCCGGAGGCCCGGAGTCGGTGCCGAAGCCGTAGCGCACGCCGCCGTCCTTCAGCCGCTTCAGGTTGCCCTTCGCGGTGTCGAGGAAGGCCGGGTAGTCGTGGAAGTGCGGGCCCGAAGCCACCGTCTTCTGCCGCTCGGGGCTCTTCAGCTCCGCGAGCGCCGCCGGCGTGACCGCCGCCTGGAAGAAGGGGTCGTTCAGGATCTCCGACGGCGGCACGCCGTAGGCGAACATCGAGGCCTCGCGCGACAGGGTCTCGGCCACCTGCCAGGTCCCGCGCTGCTTCATGGCGTCGATCAGGGCCTGGTCCACGGGCCGGTCGCGGACGCTGTGCACCAGGCCGTCGACCCCCTGGCCGACCACCCGCTTGGCGTCCTCCAGGTAGAAGATGTGCGCCAGCACCCGGAGCTTGTGCTTGTGCGCCTGGTCGATGATCGCGGCGGAGACCTCCGGCGGCATCTTCGGCATGGTCCCGAGCTCGTCGTCGAGCCAGAACTTGATCACGTCCACGCCCTTGGCCGCCTGGGCGTCCACGGCGGCGCGCGCCTCCTCAGGCGTGGAGACCGGCTGGTTCAGCCCCGGCACCCCGCCGTAGCCGCCCTTGAACACGAGCCCCTGGCCGGCGGTGTAGACCCGCGTCATGGCCGGCCGGCCGCTCTGGCGCTGCTCGGCGCGCAGCGGCAGGATCAGGTCGTTGTCGGTGCCCATGCTGAGCACCGTCGTCACGCCATAGGCGGCGTACTGCTTCAGGTCCTTCTCGACGCTCTCGCGCGTGTAGTTGCGGTAGTCCTGCTTCAGGTCCACCACATTGCCGAGATGGACGTGCAGGTCGATGAGGCCGGGCATGACGTACTTGCCGGCGAGGTCCACGGTGCGGGCGCCCTGCGGCGGCCGGGCCTCGGCGGCCGGGCCGACCCAGGCGATGCGGCCGTCAGGGCCGATCACCATGGCCGAGCCGGGCTGGGCGGCGCGGCCGGTCCCGTCGATCAGGGTGAAGTTGGTCAGCAGCTGGCCGGCGTCGGCCGCCGGCGTCGATTCGGCGGGCTTCTGTCCGCAGCCCGAGACCGTCAGGGCGAGGGCGGCGGCCAGGCCGCCAAGGATACGAAAACTCATGATGTCCGGGCTCCGGCGGCGTTGTTTCGAACGGGGCCGGACGTCCGGCGCGACCCTTCAGCCTGGGTCGCGGAACGCCCCCGACGCCCCGTCCTTCCTCCTGATTGGCCTTGACCGTATATGAACACTGTATACAGCTCAAGGCGCGTTCGGGCGGGACCTGCGGCGCCCAGGAGAAGCTTACCGTGACCACCCTCCCCCTCGCCGGAATCCGGGTCCTCGACATCTCCCAGGTCATGGCCGGGCCGTTCTGCTGCATGCTGCTGGGGGACATGGGCGCGGACGTCATCAAGGTGGAGCCGCCGGGCGTCGGCGACTCGACCCGCAAGTCCATGGGCTTCCGCCTGAAGGGCGAGGACAGCCCGGGCTTCCTGGCGCTGAACCGCAACAAGCGCAGCGTCACGCTCAACCTCAAGGACCCCGCCGACCGCGAGATCTTCTACGCCCTTGTCAAGACCGCCGACGTGGTGGTGGAGAACGGCCGGCCCGGCGTCGCCGCGCGCCTGGGCATGAGCTACGAGGCCCTTCGGGCGGTCAACCCGAGGATCATCTACGCCTCCATCTCGGGCTTCGGCCAGACCGGCCCCTGGGCGCTGCGCCCCGGCTACGACCTCATCGCCCAGGCGATGTCCGGCGTGATCAGCGCCACCGGCCATCCCGGCGGCGAGCCGGTGAAGAGCGACATCCCGGTGGGCGACCTGGGCGCGGGCCTGTTCGCCGTCTACGCCATCCTCAGCGCCGTCATCGGCCGCGACCGCACGGGCGAGGGCCAGTTCATCGACGCCTCCCTGTTCGAGGCCGCGCTCGGCCTCTCCGTCTGGGCCACCACCGAGCTCTGGGGCACCGGCAAGTCGCCCTCCCCGCTCGGCACCGCCAACCGGATGTCGGCCCCCTACCAGGCGGTGAAGGCGTCGGACGCCTACTTCGTCTTCGGCGCCGCGAACCAGAAGCTCTGGCTCGCCTTCCTGGACGTGATCGGCCGGCCGGAGCTGGCCGAAGACCCGCGCTTCCTGACCAACACCGAGCGGCTGGTGAACGCCCGCGAGCTGATCGACCTCCTCAAGCCGATCTTCCTGGAGAAGACCGCCGACGAATGGGTGGAGGCGCTGCTCGCCGCCGGCGTCCCGGCCGGCCAGATCTACGACTACGAGCAGGCGCTCGCCAGCGACCACACCGCGGCCCGCGAGATGGTGCTCGACGTGCCCCATCCGGTGGAGGGCACGTTCAAGGCCCTGGGCTTCCCGGTGAAGATGTCGGCCACGCCGCAGCAGCTGCGCCATCCGCCGCCCCTGCTCGGCGAGCACAACGAGGAGATCCGCCGGGAGCTGGTCGCGCGCGGTCTGCTGAAAGAGGACAAGGGGGACGCCGGGCGATGAGCGAAGCCAAGCTGCGATACGAGAAGGTCGGCGTCGTCGGGAAGATCACCTTCGACAACCCCACCGCGCTCAACGCCCTGACGGCCCAGATGTGGGCCGACCTCGGCCGGGTCTGCAAGGAGATCGCGCAGGACCGCAGCGTCCGCGTGGTCACCCTGCGCGGGGCCGGCGGCAAGGCCTTCCTCTCCGGCACCGACATCACCGGCTTCCTGGACTTCACCTCCGGCAAGGACGGCATCGCCTACGAGGCCCGCATGGACGAGTACGTGGGCGCGGTGGAGGCCCTGCCCCAGCCGGTGCTGGCGATCGTCGAGGGCTGGGCGGTCGGCGGCGGCCTGGCGCTCTCCTGCGCCGCCGACTTCCGGATCGCCACGCCCAGCGCCAGGTTCGGCTCCCCGCTCGGCCGCACCATCGGCAACTGCCTGTCGGCCAAGGGCTACGCCCGCGCCGTGGCCCACGTGGGCGTCGCCCAGGCCAAGCGCATGCTGCTGCTGGGCGAGATGATCCCGGCCCAGGAGATGCTGAGCCTCGGCCTCCTGCATTCAATCGTCGAGCCCGAAGAGCTCGACGACGCCGCCCAGGCGATCTGCGAGCGGCTGGCTTCGATGGCCCCGCTGACCATGAAGGCCAGCAAGGAGGCCATGCGCCGCCTCACCTACCGCGCCCTCCCCGACATTGATGACCTCGTGGAGGAGGTCTACGGCAGCCACGACTTCGCGACCGGCGTGCGCAGCTTCCTGGAGAAGAAGGGCAAGCCCGACTGGACCGGGGCCTGAGGCTCCGGCGCGCCCGGACCGCGCCGGGGAGCCGGTCCGGGCGCACCTATTTTCGTATACAATATGCTATTCATCGCCTGTCTGAGGCTGTAATCAGGTGCGGAGCGCCGCCCGGGACAGGGCCGCCGCGGAGGTCCGCGGCCGAAGGCGACCAGGGGAAGGAAGCATGACGGGACGTGGTGACGCGATCGCGGCCGGGCTCTTGGCCGCCGCCCTCCTCGGCGCAGGCCAGGTCGTGGCCCAGCAACAGCCGGCCGCGCCCCGCACCCAAGGCTTCCTGCCGCTGCCCACCGCCAAGCTCTACGCCGACACCTGCGCCGGCTGCCACGGCGACGGCCGCACGGCCGGCCGCGCGCCGAACATCCTCGACCAGAAGCTGCTCGCCCAGCGCACCGACGAGCAACTCCACCGCACCATCCGCGACGGCGTCCCCGACGCCGGCATGCCCGCCTTCAGGGACATGCTGACCGACGCCCAGATCTGGCAGCTCGCCGCCCACCTGCGGCTCGAGGCCGGCTACCAGGCCTTCGAGCCGGTGTTCGTCGAGAACCCGGCCGGCAAGGTGATCCGCAGCGAGAAGCAGGCCTTCCGCCTCGACGTGGTCGCCGAGGGCCTCGAGACCCCCTGGGGCATGGCCTTCCTGCCGGACGGCCGGATGCTGGTCACCGAGCGGCCCGGCCGTCTGAGGATCATCCACAAGGGCAAGCTCCTGCCGCCGGTCACCGGCCTGCCGGAGGTGTTCGAGCGCCAGGACGCCGGCCTGCTCGACGTCACGGTGCATCCCGACTACCGCCGCAACGGCTGGATCTACCTCTCCTATGTGGAGATGGCGCCGGGCCACACGGCCCCGCCGCGCGCCACCGCCAGCCTGCCCTACAGCCAGCGGCCGCCGAACCCGCCCAACATGACGGTGGTGATCCGCGGCCGGATCGACGCCCGCAACCGGTGGGTCGACAGCCAGCCGGTCTTCCGCGCCCCCTATTCGCTCTACACCGCCAACGGCTCCCACTACGGCTCGCGCTTCGCCTGGGACCGCCAGGGCAAGCTGCTGTTCTCGGTGGGCGACCGCGGCGACATGGCCAACGCCCAGAAGCTCGACAATCCGCTGGGCAAGATCCACCGGGTCAACGACGACGGCACGCCCGCCGCCGACAACCCGTTCGTGAACACCCCCGGCGCCTGGCCCACCATCTGGAGCCTGGGCCACCGCAATCCGGAGGGCCTCGCCTGGCAGCCGGGCACGGGCGCGCTCTGGGAATCCGAGCACGGCCCCGTGGGCGGCGACGAGATCAACATCGTCGAGAAGGGGAAGAACTACGGCTGGGGCGTGGTCTCCATGGGCATCCAGCCCGGCATCACCGCCCGCTTCCGCGAGGGGATGGAGCCGCCGGTCGTCCACTACACCCCGACCATCGCGCCGGCCGGCATCGCCTTCTATTCCGGCGACCGCTACCCGGGCTGGCGCAACAGCCTGTTCGTCACCGGCCTGGTGGGCCAGCAGCTCCGCCGCCTGGAGGTGAAGGGCCGCGAGGTCACCGGCCAGGAGGTGCTCTTCCAGCAGTTCGGCCGCGTGCGCGCCGTCAGCCAGGGGCCGGACGGCTACCTCTACATCCTGCTGCAGAGCCCGACCGGGGCGGGCACGACGATCAATGTCATCGCCTCCACGCCCGGCGGGGTGTTCCGCCTCACCCCGGTGAATTAGGGGGCCGCGGCTAGCGCCGCGCCCGGACCATCCGCGTCACCCGGCCCACGCTGGTGTCGCCGGCCCACAGGTTGTTGTCCTTGTCGAACACCCAGTAGCTGGCCTCGATGAACTCGCCGGGACCGATGCCCATGCCGCGACCGATGGCGCCCACCACCTTGCCGTTGCGGTCAAGCTTCAGGAACTGGCCGTCCTGGCCGCTGGCCATCCACGGATTGCCGTCGCGGTCGAACTGCAGGGCGCAGACCAGGTTTCGGGTCTGCAGGGTCCGCTTGAACTTGCCGTCGGCGGTGTAGATCACGATCCGGTACTGCTCGCGGTCGCCGATCCAGACGTCGCCGTTGGTCGGGTCGATGGCCAGGCCGTGGGCGTCGACGAACTTGCCCTGCCCCACATTGTTGCCGAACCACTGGCGGATGAACTTGCCGTCCTTGTCGAGCTGGATGATCCGCGCCGCGCCCAGGTTGTTGGCCGGGTCGTCGCTGTCGGTGTCGTTGGGGCTCTCGTTGGCGTGACCCTCGGCGATGTAGAGGTCGCCGTTGCGGCCGAAGGCGATCATCACCGGCTGCCACAGCAGCCGCTGGCCCTTGGCCGCGTCCCAGTCGCCCGGCCGGCCCTCCTGGCCGATGGTCATCAGTAGCTTCCCGTCGGGGCTGACCTTCTTCACCGTCGCCTTGGCGGTGTCGACGATCCAGACGTTGTCCTGGGCGTCCACGGCCATGCCGTGGGCCTTGTCGTGGTGGCCGATCGCCTCGTCGCCCACCTGCAGCACGAGGCGGTTCGTGCGGTCGTACTTGAGGAGCTGGGGCTGGCCCGCGGGCTTCCTCTGGAACACCCAGAGGTTCTCCTTCGAATCCAGCGCCACGGCGGGCACCCCGCCGATGCCCGGCGGCAGGTCGATGGGATAGGCGAAGCCGTAGCCGAGAGTCTCGTCCCAGCGGACCCGCTGCATCTGGCCGCGCGGCGGGCTCAGCCGGTTGCCGCAGATCGGGGAGCGCACGCAGGCGCCCGGCGGGCGTTGCGCGCCCGGCGGACGCGGCGGGGGCGGCGTGCGCGGCAGCACCGTCACCACGCCGCCGGGCGCGACGCTCGTGTTCCCGGTGGGGTCGGGAAACGAACCCTGCAGCACCCAGGCGGGCGAGCCGTCCCGCGCCGGGCCCGAGGTCTCGGCGAACGTCTGGGCGCCGGCCGCCGTGGCCAGGGCCAGGACCGCGACGGACGCCAGGCCGGCGCCGATCGTACGCATCGTCATCGGGGTCTCTCCTAGCGGCTGGTGGCGGTGGCGATGCTGGCGGGCCGGGCGGCGAACTTCAGCGTCTCGCCCGCCTCCCGCGTCAGGCTGGTCCCGTCGAAACGGTAGGACTCGATCTCCCGGCCGGCGGCGCACTGCAGCAGCACCCGGCTGCGGTCCTTGGTCCAGGTCGCCCCCTGGCACCAGCGGCCGGTCTTCGCCTCGGCGACCGGCGTGAGCTCGGCGCCCGCGACGCGGTAGACCTTGAGCAGGCCGAAGTCGTTGTAGCCCGGCGAGCCCGGCGTGCCGCCCGAGCCGTTGGCCACGGTCACCGCCATGAAGCCGCCGTCGGCGCTGAGCGTCAGGTGCTCCGGCGTCTGGCCCACGTCCACGGAGTTCGCCACCTGGTTGGTGGAAAGGTCGATGGCCGAGATCGTCCCCGGCCGCGGCCCCGCAGGCGCGGGCTGGCCCGGCGTCGGCCGTCGGCCGCCCAGGTTGGTGTTGTAGGCGAAGTCGCCCTTCGGGCTGACCACGACGCCGTAGGGCTGCAGGCCCGGCTGCACGGCCACCTCGGTGCGGGTCACCTTGGTCCCATCCACCGCCAGCCGCAGGATGCTGCCGGCGGTCTGGGCCACAACGAGCGCGGACTTGCCGTCGGGCGTGAAGGCCACGTCGGTCGGCCGGGCCTGGTAGGGCAGCCGGATCCTGCCCGCCGGCGTCAGCCGCCCGCGGGAGATGCCGAACACCGAGACGGAGTCGTCGCCGGTGCTGACCACGAGCGCCAGGGTGCCGGCCCTGTTCACCGCCACGCCGGTGGCGCCGGCGCCGGCCTGCAGGGTCTGGGCGACCTTCGGCGCCGCCGGGTTCGAGAGGTCGACGATCGTGAGGGTGTCGTCCAGCACCAGGGTCGCCGGGCCGTTGGCGTCCAGCTTCTGGGCCGCGGTGACCAGCGCCAGCCGCGCGTCCGGCGTCACCGCCACGCTGGTCGGCGGCCCGATCATGCTGGCGGGCGTCGGCACCGTCCCCAGCACTTTCGGCCCCGCCGGCGTCAGGTCCAGGACCGCCAGGGTGTCGGGCGTGCGGCCGGGCGGGTCGTCGCCGGGCCGAAGCTGCTTGCCGTCGTTCACCGAGACCGCGATCTCGGCCGCCGCCGCGCCGGCCACCGCCAGGCCCGCCATCGCCGCCGCCAGGCTCGCGCCCGCCTTGCCCATCCTCGCCATCACTGAAGCCCTCCCCGTCGCATCGGTTGTGCGCGGACCGTTCCAGCGGGCCGCCCTGCGATCTCGGCCACGACGGTAATTCAGCAGTGTGGCAGGGGCAAGTTTTGTCTACTGTATTCAGTTACGGGCCGCCGCGCCGTTGCGCCGCCGTCCCCGCCCGGCCAGGATGCGGCCCGCGAAACAGGGGGAGACATGGCCAGCCGCACCGGGATCAGCATCGGCCTCGCCGTGGCCCTGGCGGGGCTCATGGCCGCGGCCCAGGCCCTGGCCATGGAGGCCCGCACCGAGCCCTACGGCGTCTCGGCCGAGGGCGCGCCAGTGGAGGCCTACACCCTCGTCAACGACCGCGGCATGATGGTACGGATCCTCAGCCACGGCGCCCGCATCGACACCGTCCGCACGCCCGACCGCCAGGGCCGTTTCGCCAACGTCGTGCTGGGCCTGCCCGACCTCGCCGCCTACGAGGCCAACGGCTCCTTCAACTGCATCATCGGCCGCTACGCCAACCGCATCTCAGGCGGCGGCTTCACCCTCGACGGCGTCAGATACCCGCTGCCGTCGAACGCCCGCGGGATCAGCTCCCACGGCGGGCCCACGGGCTTCTGCACGCGCAACTGGGCAGGTCGCACCTTCAACGCGAGGGGCAAGGCCGGCGTCGTCCTGACCTACCGCGCCGCCGACGGCGAGAACGGCTTCCCCGGCGCCCTGGACGTGACCGTCACCTACACCCTCGACAACCGCGGCGCCCTGCGGATCGACTACGCCGCCACGACGGATCGGCCGACGGTCGTGAACCTCACCAACCACGCCTACTTCAACCTCTCGGGCGACGCGGCGCGCGACGTCCTCGACCACTGGCTGACGGTGGCGGCCGACAGCTACACCCCCGGCGACGAGGCCCTGGTCCCCACGGGCGAGATCGCCCCGGTGGCCGGCGGCCCGCTCGACCTGCGCCGGCCCGCGCGCATCGGCGACCGGGTCGGCAAGGGCCATCCCGAGATGCGGTTCAGCCGCGACGGCTTCGACCACAACTTCATGCTCAGGCCCGCCCGCCCCGGCCGGCCGGTCCTCGCCGCGCGGCTGGAGGACCCGCAGAGCGGGCGCGGCCTCGAGGTGCTGACCACCGAGCCGGGCGTCCAGGTCTACACGGCCAACCACTGGAACGGGACGCTCAGGGCCGCCTCGGGCGCCATGCTGCGCAAGCACCACGGCGTGGCGCTCGAGACCCAGCACGTCCCCGACAGCCCCAACAAGCCGCAGTTCCCCTCCACGGTCCTGCGGCCGGGCGAGACCTTGCGCTCGACGACGCTCTTCCGCTTCTACGTCGCCCGCTAGGCGGGCTCCGCCGCCCGCTGCGCCACGTACTGCTCCACGAAAGCCTGGTGGCTGGGCATCCGGTCCACCGCGCGCGCGATGTGCCCCTTGAGGTCCTCCAGCGCCTTCTTCAGCTGCGCCGGCGGCATCATCCGGCCCATGTAGTGGTAGCTCTTCGGCTCGACCCGCTGGCCGGTCATCACCTGCAGCCACGACGCGATCTGGAACAGCTCGCCGGGGATGGTGTAGATCTGGGCCGTCTCCCGGAAGAGCTCGATCCGCTCGGCCAGGCTGTCGGGGATCTCCATGGTCCGGCAGCGGTCCCAGTAGGGCGTGTCGTTCCGCTCGGTGAGCTTGTAGTGCATCACCACGAAGTCGCGGATGCGGACGATCTCCTGGTCGGCCAGGTGGTTGAAGCGGTTGATCAGGCTCTCGTTGACGCCCCCGAACGGGAACAGCTGCAGCAGCCGCGTGACCCCGATCATGATCATGTGCAGCGAGGTGGACTCCAGCGGCTCGATGAAGCCGCTGGCGAGCCCGAGCGCGATGACGTTCTTGTCCCAGCTCTTGCGCCGCCGGCCCGGCCGGAAGCGGATCAGCCAGGGGTCCGTCAGATGCTCGCCCTTCAGCTGGCCGAGGAACAGGCTGCGGGCCTCGTCGTCCGACATGTGCTCGGAGGAATACACCCAGCCGTTGCCCTCGCGGTTCTGCAGCGGGATGCCCCACTGCCAGCCGGCCTTGTGGGCGATGGCGCGGGTGAGCGGCGCGGCCGGGCCCACGGCGGCGGTCTGCATGGCCACCGCCCGGTCGTTGGGCAGCCAGTGGCCCCAATCCTCGAAGCCGGCCTTCAGGGTCTGCTCGATCAGGAGGCCGCGGAAGCCGGTGCAGTCGATGAACAGGTCGCCCTCGACCCGCTCGCCGGACTCCATGACCAGGGCCTCCACGAAACCGGTCTCGGGGTGCTGCTTCACCTCCTGGATCTTGCCCTCGATCCGCCGCACGCCCTGGCGGATGCAGCGCCCGCGCAGGTACTGGCCGAACTTGGTCGCATCGAGGTGGTAGGCGTAGTTCAGCGGGGAGGTGTCGCTGGTGAAGAACTTGCTCTCCGCCGAGGCCTTGTACTCCAGGCAGTAGTCGCCGAGCTCGCCGCCGAAGCCCTGGGCGCGGGCCTCCATCCACAGGTGGTGGAAATGGGCCAGCAGGGTCGATTTGCCGACCTCGCCGAATGAGTGGATGTACCGGTCGCCGATCCGCGCCCAGTTGTCGAACAGGATGCCGATCTTGAAGGTGGCCTGGGTCTCGCGCATGAACTCGCGCTCGTCGAGTCCCAGCAGGTGGACGAAGGTCCGGGCCGTGGGGATGGTGGATTCCCCCACGCCGACCGTGCCGATGGCGTCGGATTCCACGAGGGTGATGTCGATCAGCGGACCGAGCTGCGTGGCCAGCGCCTGGGCGGTCATCCAGCCCGCCGAGCCGCCGCCGGCGATGACCACCTTCCGGACGACCTGTTGTTGCTGCATGGCGTTTCCCCTTGGTCGGAAGCCTATCTGTTGAGCCGGTTGAGCAGGTAGGCGCGCAATCGTCGCGCCTTCATCTCGTCCATGGGCGCGAGCGCCCCTCGGGCGGCCTCGGGCATGTGGGCGCCGGCCCGCTCGGGCGGGCCGAAGACGTAGTAGTCGAACAGGGCCTTCCAGCCGCGCTTCTCGAACTCCGGCCGGTCGCGCAGGCTGAGCAGCCCGTGCAGCAGGGTGTTCATGGGCGTGTCCATGAAGCCCGGCGTGGCGTTCCACCAGTAGTTCACCAGCACGTTGAAGGCCTCCAGCGCCTCCACCTGGTGCCACCACAGCGCCGGATAGACGAGCACGTCGCCGGCCTCGAGTTCGGCCACCTGCCCCGCCGCCTGCGCCTCGCGGAAGCGGGGGAAACGGTCGTGGTCCGGGGCGTTCAGGTCCACCAGGCTCACCACCTGGCCGCCGGGCGTGGGCTCGAGCGGTCCCGGATAGAGGTTCTCCACCTGCTCGGGCGGGAACAGGGTGAAGCGCCGGCGGCCGACCAGGCAGCAGGCGATGTTGTTGGACATGTCGTAGTGGGTGGCCGCGGTCGTGCGGTTGCCGATCCAGATGCTGGCCAGCGGCGGCGTCTCGCCGAAGGTCTCCGGCGGCAGGCCCAGGTCGTTCTCGCGCCGGAAGCCCGGCAGGTAGGTGTCGAGGTCGGTGGAGCCGATGTAGAGTGAGGGCCCGTCGGCCGCCTCCAGCCCCTCGGCGATCCGGTCCAGGAACTCGCCCAGCATCACCCGCTCGGAGCGGAAGTTCAGGCTGGTCAGGTCGGGGTTGTAGAAGAAGCGGCCGCGGATCTGCGGCGCGCCGGTGTAGCCGACCACCCGCTCGCCGCTGTCGAAGCCCTTGAGGTAGGCCATCGCGCGCTGCGGCGCCTCCAGCCCCAGCCGCACCAGCGGCCAGTCGCGGGCCATGCCGCGGAAGATCATCGGCCGCTGGGCGTTGAGGATCTCGTCGAACGGGATGTCCGCCGGGGCGACGCCGCCGACCGCCTCGGTCCTGCGTGCGATGCCGGTCGGAGGCCCCGCCATCAGAGCGCCGCCAGCTTGCGGTTCTTGGCGTCGATCAGCCGGCTCATGTTCCCGAGCGAGGAGACCACCATGTAGGCGGCCCGGAGCACGCCCGCCTGGTTCAGCCGCTCCAGGTCCGCGGCCGACAAGGCCGCCAGCCGGTCCTGCGAGATGGTGAAGAGGTCCGGCAGGACGTACTCCTCCCGGTCGCTCAGCTTCACCTCCACCGAGATCGGCTCGATCAGGCCCGCGGTCTCCAGCGCCTCGTAGAAGGCCCGGCTGATCTCCAGCCCGTCGTAGATGGTGCCCATCAGCCGGGCCACGTGCTGCAGGTAGCGCGCGTTGCCGCCGGCCGGCAGGAACAGGGGCTCCCCCTCGGTGCGGCTCACCCGGGGATGGTCGAGGTCGATGTGGATCATCGGCTCCGCCCCGTCCCGCCCCTCCTGCAGGGCGATGGAGAACGGCCCGCGCTGCTGCACGGCCGGTACGTAGCGGGCCTGCCAGCCCCCGGCGTCCAGGAACAGGTTCTCGTCCCGGTCGAGGCCCAGCAGGACCACGGCCTGGTACTCGCCGTTGGCGTCCCTGCGCAGGAAGATCGGGTATTCCCGCTGCGCCGCCTCCAGCTCGGTGGGCAGCACCAGCGCCTGGTTGATCGCGTCGCCGAACTCCGGGCCGTGGCGGGTGATCACCCGAAGGTCGGCGTGCTCGACGTTGTTCAAGAGGACCCTGTTGGTCATCAAAGCTCCCGGGCCGTCACGCGCCCGGCTCCCCCACACCCCGCGCCTGAGGCGAAAAAGGCCGCTGCGGGCAGCGGCCTTTCCCGTCCCGGACAGCCGTCCCGGTCAGAACCGGTAACGGGCGCCCACAAGGTAGCGCGTGTCCAGCTCCTGCGCGAACCAGAGCTGGTTCTCGTCACGAGCGTAGGTGCGCAGGCTCTCCTCGAAGATGTTGATCGCCTCGAAGGAGATCGCCAGCTTCTCGTTCACGTCGTAGCTGACGTTCAGGTCGACCTGGGAGAAGGGCGCCACGAACACCGGGTTGCGCGAGCCGCCGCGGTTGGTCTGGGCGAGGAACTTGTCCCGCCAGTTGTAGGCCAGCCGCGCCGAGATCCCGTACTTGTCGTAGATCAGGGTGGCGTTCGCGGTGTCGCTGAGGCCGAGCAGGGCGAACTGGTCCTGCCCGGGATCGGCGCCGATGTTGAAGCCGATGTCGCCTTCCACCCGGGTGTAGGCCCCGGCGATCCCGAACCCGGTCTCGCCGAAGAAGTGGGTGCCGGCGATCTCGAAGCCGTAGATCCGCGCCGAGCGGTTGTTGATCGGCTGGGCGACCTGGAAGTTCATCAGGGGGTCGGTAGCGTTGGCCTCGATGTTCACCGCCGCCAGGATCTGGTCGACGAAGGCCTGGTTCAGGTCGCCCAGGCCGCCGCCCGGAAGCACCGTCCGGTTGGCCTGGAACTGCGCCCGGGCCGCGTCCACCGAGCCCGTCGTGATGATCAGGGCCGTGGCCGTGAACAGGTTCACGTCGGTCTGGTCGGCGCCGACGCCGGTCAGGAGCTCGCGCGCCTGGCCGGAGCGCGTACCGGGCTGGCCGGAGCTGGGGTCACGCAGGTCGAACAGGTTCCGCGTCACGGTGCCCGTGCCCACGAAGTTGTTCACCCGCTTCTCGAAGAAGCCCGCGGAGATGAAGCTGCCGGGCTTGTAATACCACTCCAGCGACACATCGAAGTTGTCGGAGATCAGCGGCTCCAGGTCCGGGTTGCCGGAGGTGCCGAGCGGGGTGGCGCCGTTGGCGATCGGCCGGTTCGGGGCCTGGGCGGTGATCGAGGCGAACAGCTGGCCGTAGTCCGGCCGCGCGATCGTGCGGCTGAACGAGGCCCGCGCGATCAGGTCCTCGCGGACTTCCATCTGGAAGTCCAGGGCGGGCAGCAGGTTGTTGTACTTGCCCTTGCCCGACACCGGCTGGCGGTCGCTGCTGGTGGCGACCGTGAAGTCGTTGTCCGCCGTCCAGATGATCGCCCGCGGCACCGCAAGCTCGGACGTGGAGTCGACCTCGGTGCGCTCGTAGCGGACGCCGGCCACCACGCTGGTCGCCATGCCCGCCAGTTCGCCTTTCCAGGTCACCTGGCCGTAGGCCGCCAGGATGTTCTCGTCGACCCGGTTGTTGTTCTGGCCGGTGATCCCGACGGCGTTGCCGCGCTGCACATAGACCGGCGAGAGCGCGTTGTAGAGGTCGACCGCGTTGGCGCGGAAGGCGATCAGGCCCGGCCCGGACTGGTTCACGTCGAGGTTGTTGAAGGCGCAGGCCAGGCAGAACTCGCGCACCAGGTTGCCGGCGTACTGGCTGACGTCGCGCGGGTTGGAGATGCCCCAGGAGCCGAGGTCCTGCTGGGTGTTGATGTTCGACTGGCGCATCTGCGAGTCGCGGTAGTTCACGCCGAAGTCGAAGCGGCTGCCCCAGTCGTCGAGCTCCCAGGTCGCGTCGGCGCGGATCTCCTTGACCTCCTGCGACTGGCGCTGGGACGAGGTCCGCGCGACCTGCGAGCCCAGGTCGCCGATGTCGAGCACCCCGTTGCCGTTGCCGCGCGGCAGGGCGTCGTTGATGGCCATCGACTGCACGGGGACGTCGCCCGAG
>Ga0163219_100158_pt1 | contig 18191 bp, 15 predicted proteins | sample MSEWel2016_04_06_FD_113150 | JGI IMG/M metagenome (GOLD analysis project Ga0163219, IMG submission 113150) | Subsurface microbial communities from deep shales in West Virginia, USA - MSEEL Well Study Marcellus 3H_2016_04_06 ...
AAAGTTAACCTTAGCTGCTCCATAGATTTCAGTAGCAATCTTAGCTATCTTCTCTTCGATAGAATCTTCAACATCATACAATACTTTGAAATCACTTGGCTGCTCAATTAACTCCAATACCTTCTCAGCCAACTTAATTCCACCTTCTCCACCTTTAGCCCAAACTTGTGATAAGGCTACTTCTACACCTAGTTCTTCACAACGTTCTTTAATTAAACTCAATTCCGGCTCTGTATCTGTTGGGAATTCATTGATAGCTACAACTAAAGGCACTCCAAACTTCTGTACATTCTCAATGTGCTTCTCTAAATTCTCCAATCCTGCTGCTAGTGCACTTAAATTCTCTTCATTTAATTCATCTTTACTAACGCCACCATGTAGCTTTAAAGCACGAGCGGTAGCTACCACTACAACTGCATCAGGAGCTAAATCTGCAAAACGGCATTTTATATTAAAGAACTTCTCTGCTCCTAAATCTGCTCCAAATCCAGCCTCTGTAACTACATAATCAGCAGTTTTAAGGGCTAACTTAGTAGCCATAACACTATTACAACCATGTGCTATATTTGCAAAAGGACCACCATGAATAAAGGCAGGAGTATTCTCTAGAGTCTGAACTAAATTAGGCTTAATTGCATCTTTTAATAAAGCCGCCATTGCACCAGCTACCTTTAAATCCTTAGCTGTAATAGCTTCTCCATCATAACTATAAGCTACAACCATCTTGCCCAATCTCTCTTTTAAATCTAATATTCCCTCAGCTAAACATAAGATAGCCATTACCTCAGACGCTACTGTAATCATATAGCCATCTTGACGTGGTTGACCATTGACTGTTCCTCCAAGACCTACTACTACCTCTCTTAAGGCACGATCATTCATATCTACTACCCGCTTAAAGTTAATTTTAGTTGGGTCTAAATTCAATTCATTTCCTTGTTTAATATGATTGTCAATCGCTGCTGACAGTAGATTATGAGCTATTCCAATAGCATGAATATCACCTGTAAAGTGTAGATTGATATCCTCCATAGGTACAACTTGTGCATAACCTCCACCCGCTGCCCCGCCTTTGATTCCCATACATGGTCCTAAAGAGGGTTCACGTAATGCGATAGCAGTATTCTTTCCTATCTTATTTAAAGCCTGACCTAACCCTACAGTAGTAGTTGATTTCCCTTCTCCTGCTGGAGTTGGATTAATTGCCGTAGTCAAGATTAACTTAGCTGTCTTTTCTTGCTCCATCAACCTCTGATAAGTCTCTAACTTAATCTTTGCTTTATAATCACCATATAATTCAATATCCTCTTCACTTAACCCCAGCTTGGCAGCTATCTCTTTAATATGTAACATCTTAGCCTCTTGCGCAATTTCAATATCAGACTTATAACTCATTTTTATCTCCTCCTTTTAAATTATCATTACTTTTAATATTTCATTATTTTTGGCTATTTATCCTTTAAAACCACTTTTAATAGATTTATACTTGAATCTACACTTAGCAAACACAAAAAGACCGCCCGAGCAAATAGTCTTTTCTTACTATCTGCCCAGGCGGTCGGCTAATCCATATATATGTCATAATCCACTATGGTTATATCCATAATTATCCGCCAGTCTTATGACTCTCTTTTGAATTGATTATAACACATACCTTTTTTATTAGTCAAGAATAATTAAAAAACACATAATCGCCTAATAGCAACTTAGCTTAAGTTTTAATATTTTACTCAAACTTAAGCTCAAACTAACTTACCAATAGACTTCAGACTATAATTTCCTTAAAAAAACCGCTAGCAATTAATTGCTAGCGGCTAAAATTTATTCTTCTTCATTATTATCTTTATCTTCTAAATCCCAATAATCTTCTTTAAGATCATCATAAAAACCAGGCTTATATTTACTAATAATCGCTTTAATCTCTCTTCTATTTAATGTTTCTTGCTCTTTTAACTCAGCTACCATATCTTCAACCATGTCTCTATTCTCTGTTAAGATAGTTTTAGCCATCTCATAACACTTTTCTACCAACTCTCTAGCCTCTTTATCAATCTGTGAAGCAACCTCTTCACTGTAATTTCGGCTACGTGAAATATCTCTACCTAAGAATACCTGCTCATTATGCTTTTGCCCTAAAGTTAAAGGACCAAGCTTTTCACTCATTCCATAATCGGTAATCATATTTCTAATAATCTTAGTAGAACGTTCTAAATCATTTTGAGCACCAGTACTAATATCATCAAGAAATACCTCTTCAGATACTCTTCCTCCTAATAACATAGTAACCTTGTCTAATAACTCAGATTTGGTGATAAAGCTTTTATCCTCTGTTGGCAAGTTGATAGTAAATCCACCTGCTCTACCACGAGGAATAATAGTAACTTTATGAGTTGGATCAGCATGCTCTAATAATTCTCCTAATAAAGCATGACCAGTCTCATGATATGACACGATATCTCTTTCCTTATCATTGATAATCTTACTCTTCTTCTGAGGACCAGCAATAACACGGTCAATAGCATCATCAAACTCTAACATACCAATTCTATCTTTATTACGGCGAGCAGCCAAAATAGCTGCTTCATTAGCTAGATTCTCCATATCAGCACCAGTAAAACCTGGAGTTCTACGAGCCAATACACCTAAATCTACATCATCAGCTAAGGGCTTATTCTTAACATGTATCTCTAAAACTCCTCTTCTACCTTTATAATCTGGTCGGTCAACAGTGACTTGACGGTCAAAACGACCTGGTCTTAACAACGCAGGGTCTAACACATCAGGTCTATTGGTTGCAGCCATCAAGATAATTCCTTCATTAGCTTCAAACCCATCCATCTCAACTAATAATTGGTTTAAAGTCTGTTCACGTTCATCATGACCTCCACCTACACCTGCTCCACGTTGACGACCTACAGCATCTAACTCATCAATAAAGATAATACATGGTGCACTCTTCTTACCTTGCTCAAATAAATCTCTAACACGTGAGGCACCAACACCTACAAACATCTCCACAAAATCAGAACCACTGATAATATAGAAAGGTACTCCAGCTTCTCCTGCAACAGCTCTAGCCATTAAAGTCTTACCTGTTCCTGGAGGACCTACTAATAATACCCCCTTTGGTATCGTAGCACCTAATTTATTAAACTTTTCAGGACTCTTTAAAAATTCTACAACCTCAACTAACTCTTCTTTAACCTCTTCATAGTTAGCTACATCATCAAAGGTAACTCTCTTCTTTTCATTGTCATGTAGCCTTGCCTTACTCTTACCAAAGGACATCATCTTGTTGCCCCCACCTTGCATCTTATTCATGATAAAGATCCAAGCTGCAATTAGAATTACTGTTGGTAATAAGTAAGCAAAGACACCTGTCCACCAAGGTGGTTCTGGCTCAGGCCTTGTCTGAATATCAACTTCATTAACCCTTAATATCTCTTCAACCTTTTCAATAGTTCCAGGGATATTTATCTTAAATGTTTTACCTTCTAATCTTCCCTGAATTACATTTTCACCTATGATTGTAACCTGCTTAATTTTACCTGCTTCGACTTTATTTATAAATTCGCTATAAGTAATCTCTTCACTAGGTTGATTAGGCGCAATAATATATTGAGCTATTAAAACACCGATTGCTATGATTATCAAATAAAAACCTATACTCTTTGAAAATTTCTTCAACTATTAATCCTCCTTCCCCCAAACACACAAAAATAAAATCATATAATTTCACAATTATTTATTATACCATATTAAAGAAGTTATAGCAAACTAAGCAATCTCAAAATTCTTTTAATTTAAATAACTTAATTTAATTATAAAACCTTTCAAAATATACTAACCTTCATACACTTCAGGCTTAGGAACAAAGATAAAAGGTACATTTCTATACATTTCTTCATAATCCAACCCATAACCTACTACAAATTTATTTGGAATCTCAAATCCATTCCAATCTATCTCTACATGCTTTTCTGTTCTACGTTCTGGCTTATCCAATAAAGTACAAACCTTGATACTCTTAGGATTACGAGTTTTTAGCATATTAATTACATGCTTTAAAGTTAAACCAGTATCAATAATATCCTCTACAATTAAGACATGCTTATCTCCAATACTCTCTTCTAAATCTTTGATAATTCTAACATTTCCTGTAGTAGTAGTTCCACCTTCATAACTGGTAACATCCATAAAATCAAGAATTACTGGTAATTTAATTTGGCGAGCCAAATCAGCCATAAACATTACTCCGCCTCTTAAAATACAGACCATAACTATCTCATCATCTTGATTATAATAATTAGTTATCTTTTCTCCTAATTGAGCAATCCTCTCTTCTAACTCTTCTTCTTTAATTAATATCTCTTCAATAATTCCATCTAGCACTATAACTCCTCCTTAATTTATAATTTCAATTATTAGAATCTTCTCTGTTTTATCTGTGATTTTAAATCTATCATCTACCCTGAGTCCACCTACCCAGAAAATCTCATCATCCAAGGTCGTAAAAACCGGCACTTTATCCCTTTGATTCATTGGAACCTTCTCATCAATTAAAAAGTCTTTGACCTTCTTACTCCCTGTCATTCCTAAAGGATAAAAGCGATCTCCATCTTTACGCTGCCTTAAATAAAACTCTTCACCTATTTTAGAAAAATCTAAACAAGCAATATTGGGATTATTAAGAGTCTTCTTCCAAGGGAATATTTTATCAACAATCTCTGCTTTAACCTCTAAATCTATTTGGGGAATTCTTTTGCTCCCTAATAATAACCTCTGCTTAAAATAATTAATGCTATTAATAGCTTCTGTCGTAAAAATTATCTCATGATAATTCAATCTAACTATTATTCCTTGGGGCAAATCAAGCCGACTTCCAGTTTCAGAATTTTTAATCAAATCCAGAACTAAATCGATATGTTCATAATAAATATCCTGATAGCTTCCTTTTAAAAATTTAATACCCTCTCTAATAATTCTTCTTTGTATAGCTAAATTTAATTCTAATAATTTTTCGCAATTTAAGGTTAATTTACCACTACTCTTATTTATAGTTAATTCAGCTAACTTCCCCATTGTATACTGCCCTAAGAAGTTCTCCTCTTCTCTTAAGATATCTGCAGTTTTGTTTAATGTAGAGACTAGATTATTATTATATTCCTCTATTAATAAAGGTATTAAATTTAATCTAAGTTTATTTCTAAGATATATAGTTTCTAGATTACTCTTATCAATTCTTGGGTTTAAGTTATACTCTTCACAATAAGCCTCTATCTCTTCTCTAGAAATTTCAATCAATGGTCTGATTATCTTTCCGTGTTTAGGATAGATACCACTTAACCCCTTTAATCCAGCTCCACGCAGAAACTTCATTAATACAGTTTCAGCCTGATCATTAGCATTATGTCCAACGGCAATTCTGTCAATATCCAGCTCTTCCATTAACCCAAAAAAGAATCTGTACCTGATTTGACGGGCTGCATCTTCTAGAGATAATCCCTTTTCTTCTTGATAAGCCTTAACATCGCAAGCTTTCCTAGTAATAGCAATACCCCATTTTCTTGCTACATTTTCTATAAACTTAGCATCCTCTAGTGATGCTTCTCCTCTAATCATATGGTCTAGGTGAGCAATATGTAAATATAGATTATATTCTTCCTTTAATCTCTTTAAGCTATGTAATAAAGCAAGGGAATCAGGCCCCCCTGATACCCCTATTAAAATTCTATCCCCATTATTAATTAATTTATATTTCTCTATCGTAGATTCTACTTTAGTTAGCAAAGACATCTCTTCTATATCCCCTCTAAAAGCTATTTGATACCAAAGTTGTTTATAAAAAAACAAATCCCAAAATAAAGCTTCCATACGCCTTTAATTTCTACAAAAATATATAATTTCCTGCTTAATTTAATTATTTATTCTATCTTAACACTTATCAACCCTAATTACAAGTACAGTCATATCATCTTTAAGCCTATCATTCTCTGATTGGGCTTTATCAAGAATATATTGTGCCAAAGATTGAGGATCATTAATCAGATTATTCTTAAGAATTCTAAGCACCCATTCTTCTTTAATAGTTAGATGATGGTTACTATCTAAGACCCCATCGGTCATCATAATAATTAAATCCTTATCTTGTAACTGTAATGAATTAGGTTCTATATCAACTTTATTCAAAATACCGATTGGTAAGGAAGTAGACTTAATCATACTAATATCTGAACCTCTTTTAATAAAACTAGAAGCTGACCCTACCTTTACAAATTCAGCTTGCCCAGTTGCTTGGTCAACGTTGAATAGATCAACAGTTGCAAAGGAATCTTCATGAGATCTAAGACCTAAAGCCGAGTTAACTATATGTAATGATGATTCATAATCAAGACCAGCCTGTAACATCTTCTGCAATAAGTTAACAGCAGTTCCGCTTTCTTGAGACGCCTTAGCTCCAACCCCCATTCCATCACTTAAAATAGAGATAAACTTACCATTTCTTTGTTTAAAGAAGGTATAGTTGTCCCCTGAAACATCTGGATTAGAACTCAAAGTAGCTACTCCATACTTGAACTGATAATTGGCCCCAGGAGCTAATTGGCAGATACAGCTTCTTTTACCAAGCTCTGCACCACATTCATTCCAAATCATCTCTAAATTCAAATCAAGTTTACTATTAAGCAAAGGAATCATCTTCTTAGCACAAGTACTCTCTCCGTTACAGCTATTCTTTCTAATGGTAAACTCTAGCTCCTCATTATTATAGTTGGTAGCTAGAACCTCTTTAATCATAAATCCATTATTCTCTAAAATAGAGTATATCTTATTCTCTATCTCATCTTCTGTTCTAATTTCAACTTTAAATTCTTTAGATAATTTATCTATTACTTGAGACATACCGACTAACTGATCTAATAAGATTCTTTCACTACTCTCTAATCTAGACCTCCAGTAATTATTAAGCTCATACATCTTAACAAATTCATTAATTGCAGTTGCTAATTTTATCTTTCTTGAGCAGCTGATGGTCATGATATTTGTTAAATCATCTACTGTTACTTTACCCCTATTTTCAGCTATTAATAACAGATCAAATAAAGAATTATAAGTCTTATAAAAAGAGTTATTCCAGCAAGAGTTATACAAATCGCATTTAGAACATACTTTATCAGTTAATAAGTCTAGAAAAGAGCCTATATTCTTCACTTCCTCTTGTTCAGTCACACCTAACTCAACAAAAGAACTCGATAACTCCGTAAATATATCTGAAAACTCTTCCATTCTATTTGAAATAAAGGACTGTAATTTTCTCTCCTCCAATCTCAAGCCTCTATACTTATCATCAACCAGAAGGTTTAAGGCGGGTAATAAACTATTAGGAGTTACTAGCAATAGCCCAGAAGCAATTAAAACCTCTTTTAATAAGACCATAATAGAAATTGCTTCATTAATAAAGATAAGATAAATAATATTACTTAAGATAAAACCTAAGATTATCCCTAATTTCTTCTGCTTCTTAAAACTACCAGCAATTAACGCAGCTAAAGCATAACTACCTATCAATGGGGTACTATCTAAATGAGAAATACTATAAAAGAACCCTAATAATACTCCAACTATAGTAGCTAAACTTGTGCCAGCAGTTAAAGCTATAACCATAATTAAATAGATACTAGCTACCCGTACCAAGTTGATAGAAGCAATCTCTTCAACAGGTAACCCACCAATAGATAAAGCACTTACTATAATAGCAAAAATCAAAATCATTATATTTTTTTGACTCTTATTCTCTAAATAAATTAAAAAATCTGGTAAAATTCTCAAAGATAATAGAGTAATTAAAAATATAATAAGAGCTTCAGAGGTAACTAAAATTATATTAGCAGTAGAAGAACTGAGTACTATCTCAGGAATCTGACATAGAAAAACACTTAAACCTGCTAATAAAGAATACTTTAACGGCTTGCAGTCATCTAAATAATTACTAGCTATTACTAGTATAGCCATACTAATAATATATTTAGCAGCCAAAAATTCTAATTGAACCATATATCCTATAGCCACTCCACTAAATATAAATAATAATCTTGAAACCCCTGTTATTTTCTTCTTAACCTGGTATAAAAACAGAGCAAAATAAACAAATCCAAAGGGTGTCAATCCGTCTAAAATAGTAGCTCGTCCAAATAAAAAGGCGATTAAAGATAAAGTCAAGTTCATATAAGGTATACTATTTAAAGTTACAAAAAAAGAACTCTTCTTGGACTCTTTATTTGTGAAATCACTCTTTCTTTGATAAATAGGCAATTCTAAACTTCCCAAAATAATTCCTCCTCTTTATTACATTAATTGTAAATTTTATCCTTATTATACATCTTTCAAGGAGGAGATTTTGTCGATAAACAGAGATAATCGTTCAAAAAATTAAGACAGTAAAACTTATTTATTTCCATATTTATCCTGTAAATAGAGATTTAAATATATTCTTCTAGCTTAATTTGTTACTTTATATACTTATATAGGTGAATATACTAAAAAAGACACCATCTAAAAAGATAGTGTCTTTAATCTATATATACGTTTATTAAATTCAAGTTTGGTAGCGGCGGAGGGATTTGAACCCCCGACTCTACGGGTATGAACCGTATGCTCTAGCCAACTGAGCTACACCGCCATGTTTTGGCTAACAGCTATTAGCTAATGGCTACTAGCTAATTAATTGGTTGCGGGGGCTGGATTTGAACCAACGACCTTCGGGTTATGAGCCCGACGAGCTACCAGCTGCTCCACCCCGCGACATTATTTAGTTGACAGTGTATGGTGTATAGTTTACAGTTGAAAACTAAATCTTTTCTCTTAACTGCTCACTCATCACTCATCACTGCTTTTAAAAGATGGTACCGAGGGTCGGACTCGAACCGACACGGGAGTTAAATCCCACCGGATTTTAAGTCCGGTGCGTCTGCCTATTCCGCCACCTCGGCAAATCACTTGTTTGAAGACAATTTCCTCAAACGACAATAGCTATTATATGATATCATAACTAATTAGTCAACAAATCAACAAGCAGAATATCAATATTAAACTAGTTTAGCTCTTTATTAATGTGCATTACTGCCAATAACTAACTTTTACTCTCTATTATAACTTTATCTCTTGATAATATTCAAAATCACTTGAGTAAAATATAAAAAAATATAGAAAATAAGGATACCTATTAAAATAAACACATAAATCCAACCAGAAATTACAAGAAAAGAAGCAAAAAATCCACGTCCTTCCAACAATTGCTCTAAATATTGAATAATAAACATTTTTAATATCAATCCTCTGTGAATATATTTTCATAGCTGAACTATCCCTCTGATAATATATTGATCCTTTCTTTTATCCAATTAATAAAAAGCAATAATAGTGGGATAATATGTAAGAATGTAATATAGAAATAATTTGTATCAAAAGGTGTCATCCAACGATGAAATACATAACTTGGTTCAAAAACAATTGCAACCCACAATAGAAAGAAACCTGTAATAGTAAGTAATCTTGAATAGTTCTTCACATTAAATACTGTAGCAACTACTCTAGCAACACCATATAAGAAGATAGACATCTTATAAAAGCCACCAAGAAAGATAATAACTATACCTATAATATCAATATTTGTTAGTATGCCCACATCTACTACTCTAATAATTCGTAATAATGGTATTCTAGTTACAGAGGTATAATAATCTCCTAAAACAGAGACATCAAAAAATAAAGTAAATGAGAGTAATAAACCTGATAAGATAATAACTAACATAGCAGTCTTACGTATCAGTTTCTCCTCTTCTGTATAACACCAGAACATAGAACAGATTAATATCTCTCCAAAGGGAAATATAGCTACATTTGGATAGGCAGTCTTTAAAACAGGCTTTATACCATTAGCCATAATTGGTCTGATATTATTGAAATCTGCCACTCCTGATAGATATATCAAGATAAATATACTTAACATAAAGATTAAAATTATTGGTAGGGTAATCAAACTAGTACGACCTAATACTTCTATTCCTGATAAAAGCACATATAAACTCAATAAAATAAAGAGAAAGAGTATAGCTGCCAATGATTCCTCTGGCAAAGCTACTATAGTAATTAACTCTCCAAATTCACGAAGGTTACGAGCAGCAGGCCAAAGCCAATATACTGCATAAAGTAAAGCTAGCGGTATTCCAAAACCTCTTCCTAAGATAGAGATAATTATTTCTATATAATTTTGCTCAGGAAATTTTCTTTGAAGTTCGGTATACACCCAGATAAAGGCTAAACCTATAATTAAAGCAACCAAGATAACAAGCCAAGCATCTTGCTTAGCATCAATACCTAAAGCAAAAAGTGTAGTACTTCCTATTTCAAATAAAAACATTAACATAAATAATTCCTGTATACTTATAGTTGTATTTTCAGCACCCATTTTCTAAGTGTCCTCTCTAATAGCTTTTATGATATTTTACCTTAAATTATCATATACTATACATTTTCCTCTTTTATAAAAAAAAGGAAGCCTGTTGCTTCCCACTCCCTTTTAATTATTATTTTCTATTAATAGCACCATATACTATTCCCTCTAAAATACTATCATCACTGACCTTAACTGTAACCTGTCCACTTGCCTCCATTATCTCTAAGAGTATGACTATTCCTGCTAAAATTATATCTGCCCTTTTAGCCTCTAAGCCAATTACCTCTCTTCTCTCTTTTAAAGACAATAAACTTAAATCATCTAATATCTTTATAATATCTCTTTTAGATAAGTCAGCTCCATGAATAGAATTATAATCATAACTCTCTAATTCTTCTCTAATTGATACCAGAGTAGTCACAGTACCTCCAACGCCTATTAATTGCTCTACATTACTATCTTTTAATAAATCAGCAAGCATCCTCTTAGCTTCTTTTCTCATATCTTCCACATTTTCATTATAACTCTCTGTTAATCTCACTGCTCCAAGATTGATGCTATTAAATTCACTTATCTCTTTAGATTTACCAAAGATAAACTCTGTACTTCCACCACCAATGTCAATAACCAAAACCTGATCTTTTAAATCTTCAATAGCCGATATAACTCCTAAATAGGATAATTTAGCCTCTTCAGTCCCTTAAATCACCTTTATATCTATCCCAGTCTCATCTTTAACCCTTTCTAAGAATATATCCTGATTTTTAGCATCTCTAACAGCACTTGTTGCTACTGCTATAACTTCAGCGTTGTAATCATTGAGTATCTCTCTATACTCTCTTAAAGCTTCAATAGTTCTCAAGATAGCTTCCTCTTTTAAGTATCCACTCTGATGAATCCCTTCACCTAATCTAGGAGTTCTTAATTGACTCACTAATTTATTCAAGCCACCACTATTGTGCTCAGCAATCAACAGTCGAACTGAATTGGTTCCAATATCAATTGCGCCTACTCTCATCTTTACTCCTCCTCTAAACTTTCTCCCATAGAGCATTCTTCTGGCTCTATCTGCCCATACTCTTTCTTCAATAACTCGGCTACCATCTCTCCTACTGGATTCTTCTCATCAACCAAATACTGGGCAAAATGTGTATGTAAACACTTAATCCCTTCAAATTCTAAAATACCACCTACACCTGATTCTTTTAAGACCTTATATTGTCCTGGATTATTCTCTTTTAAATCTTCTAGCCTATCATCTTCAACCAAACTCATCCTATAGTTAGCATAATCTTTGTGTGCTTCTGCTAACCTCTTAGATAATTTCTTATCACCTAAGATCTTATTTTGAACCTCTTGGACTAAGCCCCTGCTCTCTAACTTTCCGATTCTATAATTTAATTCTGGACAAGTTAGCCATAAAGTAGTTGGAAAGATTCCTATACTATCTCCCTTATCCAAAATAGGTGCAGTCACTACCACCTGTGGACTCCCATCCTTGCATCTTTTAATAATATCAACTAGATTTCTTGGCTTTCTTCCTAATTGTCTCTCTAATATCTCTAAATCTTTTTGATTATACCCCACCAAATCACTCCTTTTATAATTTATTATATTATATTCTCCCTTATCTAATATAAATAAACACCCCCAATAATTGAGGGTGTTCTAATAACAGTCATTCAGTAAATTTTATATACAATAGATATATTGCTTGAATATATCTATATATTACTATTATAAATTATAATAATGATTACCCATTATTAAAAATCTACTGATTTATAAAAATCTATATTTATCTTATATTACCACTTTTTTTATCTAAACTACGTCTTAAATCTTGTTGTTTTTCAGTACTTTCTTTCAAAAAGTCACTCATCATATCATCAAAAGACTTTTTAGGTGCTTGTGTGAATTTAGTTTTTTTATTAGCTTCAGATAATTGTTTAATAGATAATCCTATTTTACCATCTTTTCCAATAGAAATTACCTTAACATTAATTTCTTCATTAAGTTTTAAATAATTATTAACATCTTTAACATAAGCATCCGCTACTTCAGAGATATGAACTAGACCGCTCTCACCTCCATCTAATTCAACAAAAGCTCCAAATTTGGTGATCCCAGTCACTACCCCTTTTACAATACTTCCAACCTCAATTGACATGCTAAAAAAATTCCTCCTCATAAGATTTTATGTGTTTATAAGTATATTAATCCCTTACATTATATCCTATCATCTGTCAAGTGTCAAATAGTTTAAAAGTTCATAGTTAGTGATATCCTACCTCTTTGGGAATCAATTTCTAAAATTGAAACACTAACAATATCACCTACTGCCACCACATCTAAAGGGTTTTTAATATACTTATCACTTAATTGTGAAATATGAACCAACCCATCTTGTTTAACTCCAATATCCACAAAAGCTCCAAAATCCACCACATTACGTATAGTACCTTGCAATACCATCCCTACTTCTAAATCCTCAAATTTAAGGACATCGGTTCTGAAAATAGGTTTAGGCAACTCTTCTCGTGGATCACGATCAGGTTTTGCTAAAGATGAGACTATATCCTTTAATGTTGGTAAGCCAACTTCTAACTCTTCAACTAAATCATTCAAATCTAACGATTTTATCTTATCCTGCAAACTCTTTAATACTTCCTTCTTTGATAAGTCTTCTAACTCAAAATCTAATCTGTGTAATAATTTTTCAGCTATATGATAGGATTCTGGATGTATAGATGTTTGATCTAGAGGATTATTACCCTCTCTAATCTTTAAAAATCCTGCAGCTTGAGTAAAGGTCTTAGGTCCTAAACGATAAACATCTTTTAATTCATCTCTACTTTTAAACTTGCCATTCTCTTCTCTATATTTTATTATATTCTTAGCAACATTAGAATTAATTCCAGCAACATATTCTAACAAGGCACTAGATGCTGTATTTAAATCTACTCCTACATAGTTTACAACAGATTCTACTACATCCTTTAGAGACTCTTCTAAGCTAGACTCTGTCACATCATGCTGATACATTCCTACCCCCAGATGCTTAGGAGCAATCTTGACCAATTCTGCTAAAGGGTCTTGCAGTCTTCTTCCAATGGAGATTGCACCTCTTATCGATACATCTAAATCAGGAAACTCTTTAACAGCCAGTTTGGAAGCAGAATAGACCGATGCCCCTGCTTCATTGACGATAATATACTTTAAATCTCTTGATAACTCTCCAATCAATTCGACAACTAAACTCTCTGTCTCTCGAGAGGCGGTTCCATTTCCAATAGCAATTATATCTATATCATGCTTTTTAACCAAGGCACTTAACTTCTCTTTAGCTTCATCCCATCTTTTTTGAGGGGGATGGGGATAGATGGTATCATAGGAGATAAATTTGCCAAATTCGTCTAAAGTGCTTACCTTAGAACCTGTTCTAAAACCAGGATCAATTGCCATAACTCTTACTTTAGATAAAGGTGGCTGCAATAATAGATTTCTTAAATTTTTGGCAAATACATTAATCGCATGCTCCTCAGCCAGCTCCGTTAAATGGCTTCTTACCTCTCTTTCAATAGCAGGAGCAACCAATCTATTATAAGCATCAATAATAGCCTCTTCTATCTCTTTTGTAAAGATAGACTCTTCTAAGATAAAGTTCTGCTTTAATTTGTCTATGATACTCTCATCAATAGTAGCAACTTTGACCCTTAAAACATCTTCCTTCTCTCCTCGATTAATCGCTAGCGTACTGTGAGGGCGTACCTTCTTGATACCTTCCTGATAATCATAATATACTTCATAATCTGTTCTCTCTTCAACCTTTGCTTCAGATACCAAACTTCCATATTCAAAGGTTAACTTTCTAGCTGTCCTTCTACTATATGGATCATCAGCTATGTACTCAGCTATAATATCTCTAACTCCTTGTAATACCTCTTCAATGCTTTCCAACTCTTTTGCAGGATCTACATACTCTTTAGCTAGGTCCTTAACATCACCCAAAATCAATTCTTGCTTTAAGAAGAGCTCTGCTAAAGGTTCTAGCCCTCGCTCTTTTGCCTTTGTTGCTCTAGTCTTTCTCTTCTGCTTATAGGGTCGATATAAGTCTTCAAGCTCTTGAAGTTGGCTAGCTTGTCTAATTTTAATTTCTAAATCTTCTGTTAATTTTTCCTGCTTATCAATCGAATTAATAACCTCTTCTTTTCTCTCTTCAAGCCTTCTTAAATAATCTAATCTTTCTGCTAAACCTCTTAATTGCTCTTCATCTAAACTATCAGTAACCTCTTTTCTATATCGAGCAATAAAAGGGATAGTATTTCCTTTATCAAATAAATTAATTGTTCTTTTAACTTGTCCAACTTTTAGATTCAACTCTTTGGCTAATTGCTTCTCTATATTAAAACTCAACTGACTTCCTCCTATCATAATCAAGATTGAGTTTAAGTATAAATGACTATACCTTCAACTTAAACTCAATATTAAATTTATTCATCTACAATTATATACAATATCTCTCCTTTTTTAACTAAACCCAACTCTTCTCTTGCTATCTTTTCAATAAAACCTTTAGAGTTAATATGCTCTATCTGCTCCTTTAAATCTTCTTTGCTACTCTTTAACTTACTAATCTCATCTTGTAAGGCCAAGACCCTAGCCTCCATCACTTCTTTCTCCTGATTTCCTTGATAAAAATTATAAAGAATAGCAGAAAAGCAGAATAAAACTATAATTACTACTAAACGTCTTAGTTTAATAGATTTAGAAGGCTTCTTTTTCTTCTGCCTTCTGATATTATAATTTTCCATAATTGAATCCCACCTTATTAATGCTAAATGTAGTATTAATTCTTTCTTCATAACTAGTGTCATTCCTGCATCACCTCTTAAATCTTATCTTGAGCCAATTCTGTATATTTATAATTATTTTCTTAATATTATTATATATTAATAAGGTAAAATTTTTAAGCTTACCGATAATATAATAAATAAATTCAATTAATTTTGAAAATAATAAAATAATATAATCACTAAATAGCCAATAATAAATTATTTCTCCCAAGAGAACTCCTACAAAGACATATATTCTAATTACTCCCCCATTACTATAGATTAAAGCTATAAAGATAATTATAGTCACTATAATTGCAAATAATAAATCAAATATATCAGTAATAAGCCTTTTAGGCTTGATCTTTCCCCTTAAGACCCGATAAAAGTCAAATGCTACCCCGACTAAAATTCCAACAACCATCATATTTAAAAAGGTAAAGAATTGCAACTTCAAAGAAACCAACCTATCACCCCCTAATATTGACTACAATAAATAACAGGAAATAGATAAACTATATAACTAATTATTTAAATAATCTTTTAATAAAATTCTCTGCTTTCCCTTCTTGATTATATTTCAACTCTGTTACATATCCAGTTACAACCAATTGAGAATTCTCTAAATCTAAATGCTTTACATGTAAATTCTCACCGGAAATTGTTAAATTACCTAAATTACTTTCTAATAGAATCGCATCTTCAGTAAAATTAATAACTTCAGTAACACCTGTCAACTCTAAGTACTCTCTATTTGATAAAGTTAACTTCTGTTCTTTATTATCTTCCATCTGACCTGCCTCCTTAATGATACTCCTTTAGTAAACTTCATTTGAATCTAATTAATATTTATGAAATAGTAATTAAATCTATTCATTAACTATTAAGCTACTAAATAAAAATAAAAGCTTTCAGTTAAAAACTGAAAGCTTTTAGAAGGGATAATAATCGTCATTCCAAGGCAGGTCATATTTATATTTTTCTGTAATACTCTCTAGAGCATCCTTCTGAGCATTAGAAGTAGAATCAAAATCATTATGCTGCATAATCCAATTATCCAGTTCTTCATCATATCTACAGTCAATAAATTGATCAAACTCACCTTTTCTACTCCTCATAAAGTCACTCCTTAATAAATTTAGTGGATAATAAAAATTCTAACTAATATATATCAACTACTATTATTCTGCCTAAATATTAAAATTTTTAATCTAATAAATTAAAATTTAGTCTCAGACCACCTCTAAACTATCTAAAGTAATATTGCAAATTATAACTAAAGTTTACAAAATAAAAAAATCGCAAGAGAAGATTCTCCTGCGATTCTTATCTTTATCCGTCTATATAATATGAAAAAGATACTTATTACTTAGCATTAGTTAACATATGTGAAGATCACCAATTATGGTGATATGATAAAACGGTTCTTACATTGCTTTAGCATTCTAAATGATCTTATTGGCTTATAATATGAAGCATTTATCATCTTCTATAACTTATTATATACTTAAATTAGATAATTGCTTCTTCAGTTTCAGCATCGAAGATATGCATCTTTTTAAGATCAAATGCAATCTTCATTACATCTCCAACTTTAGCTTCACTTTGAGGATCTACAATAGCTACAATAGTTCTTTCTCCTACACTAAGATGTAGATGAATTGAAGAACCCATTGGCTCAATAACTTCTACTGTAGCTTCTACAGTATCTACATTCTCATTAGTTTCTACAAATGCAGGATCCATAATATCCTCTGGACGAATTCCAAATACAACCTCTTTACCAACATAAGTCTCTAATTCCTTCATAGCTTGGGACATCTTAGCAGGAATAGTTAAATCAAATCCTGTTCCTGTTAATACTAACTTATCACCTCTTGCTTCAATCTTAGCATCTAAGAAGTTCATTGCAGGGCTACCAATAAATCCTGCTACAAACATATTAGTTGGTTGGTTATAAAGCGTAATTGGATCATCAATCTGTTGGATAACTCCATCTTTCATTACAACAATACGATCTGCCAAAGTCATCGCTTCAACCTGATCATGTGTTACATAAATAGTTGTTGTCTGTAATCTTTCATGTAATTTACTCAACTCAGCTCTCATCTGTACTCTTAATTTAGCATCCAAGTTAGATAATGGCTCATCCATTAAGAATACCTTTGGTTCACGTACAATAGCACGACCCATAGCAACACGTTGACGTTGACCACCAGATAATTCTTTAGGCTTTCTATCTAGCAATGTTTCAATTCCTAATACTCTTGCAGCTTCTTTAACTCTTCTATCAATCTCTGAGCTATCAAATTTTCTTAATTTAAGTCCAAAAGCCATATTATCATATACATTCATATGTGGATATAAAGCATAGTTTTGGAATACCATTGCAATATCTCTATCCTTTGGAGCAACATCATTTACTAACTTATCACCAATATAAAGCTCTCCACCAGATATCTCTTCTAAACCGGCAACCATTCTTAAAGTTGTAGATTTAGCACATCCAGATGGTCCAACAAATACCATAAATTCTTTGTCCTGAATCTCAATATTTGCATCATAAACAGCCTGAAATCCATTTGGATAAATCTTATCAATATTCTTTAAAGTTACCTTAGCCATTTAAAATTTCCTCCTTATAGTTTGTAGTATATATTAAGTAGACTTTCTAACAATTAATTTACTTGTCAATATCTCTATATTCTCTTCAATATCTTCATCTTCAATCAAAGAAAATAGCTTTTTAGCTGAATTAGCACCAAGTTCATACATTGGCTGTGCTACAGTAGTTAGTGGTGGTTCTATTATAGAAGTTACAATAGTATCTTCAAAACCTACCACAGCTATCTCTTCTGGGATTAAATACCCTCCCATCTTAATCGCCTCAATTACCCCTACAG
>Ga0163219_100159_pt1 | contig 18189 bp, 17 predicted proteins | sample MSEWel2016_04_06_FD_113150 | JGI IMG/M metagenome (GOLD analysis project Ga0163219, IMG submission 113150) | Subsurface microbial communities from deep shales in West Virginia, USA - MSEEL Well Study Marcellus 3H_2016_04_06 ...
AATAATATGTTTGCGTCCATTTAAACCTAATTCCTTAGCCTTTTCTGGACTTTCACAAAGTTTTATCATAAAATTAGACATTCCATTAATGTCGTTTTCATCTACCAGGTAACCTGTTTCACCATGAATAATGGCCTCTTTTATTCCTCCATGCTTTGTGCTGACAACGGGGATACCTGATGCACTTGCTTCCAGGATACTTAGCGGAGTCCCTTCCATGTCTCCATTCGCAGCGGTAACAGAGTGTTGGACGTAAGCTAAGGATTTACGCATCATTTTTGCAATTTTTTCAGGTTCCAGTATTCCTGTGAAAACTACAGAACTTTGTATCCCAAGGTCGGATACTAATTTTTCGCAAGCATTGAATAGTCCTGTTTTGGCTCCTATCATTGTTAATTTTGCGTCAGGGTATTTTTGCAGGACTTGTTGAAATGCATTAATTGTATGTAGCGGTGCTTTTTTGGCAGTGAATCGACCAACCGTAATAAAATGTTTACTATATATGACATCTGTAACAGGTTTGAATTCTTCTATATCTATGCCATATGGAATTACTTTGATTTTTTTATCACTCGCTCCTGCTTTAATTAGTTTTCTTTTCATCTCCATGGAGACAGCAATAATGGATGAAGCGTAGTTAAATAGATCGATGTATTTGTTTTTGTATTCTCGCAGTAACTTTTTGTCTGTTGCATCATGTCCATGAAAAATCGTTATCAAGGGCAAATTAATATCTTTACATACCGGCACCATATGAGCTCCAGACATTCCATAGTTGGCCCAAACTAAATCAATCTTATGGGTTTTTAAATATTTTTTAGCGCCATAGTTGCTAAAAAAGTTATTTCGCCCCACTATGGGTTTTATGATTTTATGAATAATCCAGAATAATTTTGGGGTTAATAGCGAATTGTCTTCACTTCTTTCAGGAAATCTGCCACTGTGAATTGTCCAAACATCTGCATGGGTTGAGAGTCCGGAAATTTGGTTGCGTATAAAGGTTTCTGAATAAGCGTTTTTTTCAGAACGTGTAATACATATTCGCATTTTTTGATGTTTTTGGTAATGTTTAAAGATCAATTCTGGATGAATGTAGCCTGACAAGCAGATTTTTATTGGGTTGCCTTATTTAGATGATTGTTTATCCCATTATGAGTCTCGATAATTTTTTTATTTTTGACATAGTTCCGTATTTCCCGGTTTTTCTTAATGGATTCTTTGGTTTTGTATGGTCTTCCATGCTCCAGATGAACGCAAACTGCGGAATATCGGATTTGTTTGGATTTAATGCCGTAGTTTTGCATTCGTTCGCCAAACTCTCTATCCTGCCCTCCATAGTGCATATCTTCGTTGAATCCATTAACTGCAAAAATATCTTTGCGCCAGCCCGAAGCATTATGGCCGTTCCAGGAAGCATTGGTCGGAGTAATGAAATTCATAAAACTCGTAAACCATTTGTGCTTTACAAGTTTTAAGCTCTTGCTGGAACGTTTTAAGCCGTTTTTATAGAGCCACTTCAGGGAAAAAATATTTTGTTCGGCAACGTCTTCTTTGGTCAGTTCCCGGCTCAGATTTATGGGCAGTCTCAATGTTCCACCTGACAAGAAATATCCCTGTTCCGCATATTTCAAGTGAGTGCTTATAAAATCTTTTCTGGTAATACAATCTCCATCTGTGAAAATGAGATAGTTGCTTTCTGAGGCAATAATTGCTTTATTTAAAATCGGACACTTCTGATAGCCTTCGTCTGGGTGCCAAATATGTTTGATGGTCAGGTTGCTATTTGACTGAAACTCCTTTATTACATCTTTGGTTTCCTGCCCTGAACCGTCATCTGCAATTATGATTTCAAAATCTTTTTCTGTCTGGCATTCATATCCCCACAAAGCTTTTCTGAGCCATTCAGGTTGATTGTACGTGGTAAATATTACAGATGCTCTGTGTTTCATATTAAAAAAATGTTTCTGAGTTCGAAAATAACTCCCTTGACTCAAATTTGCACGTTATGGATAGATAATTTTACGCACGTTTTGTAAATATCTATTCCAGAATACTCCTTTTTAATTATTTGTTTAATGGGGTCTCTTAAAATTTTTCCGGGAATAAGGATAATGGGGTTACAAAAATTTCAAAAGAGCCATTCGGTCAATAACTTTTTTCGGTAAAAAGTCTGTATTCTAAAGGTGAGTGTTTCGGTCTTTTTAATACATGATGTACACAAAAATAAGGTTTTTATGTGGAATTATCTTATCATGCTAAAAGATTTGATAATTTTAGAAAAAAACCCTTGCAAAAAAAAATCATTCTTTCTCTTAGGGCTTTTTCCTTACTTTTGCAGGTTCCAATTACAGATTCAAAAAAAATGAAGAGGTTTTTATATACATTTCTGAGGGTCTGGCTTTTCTGGCTGGTCTTTTTTGCTTTTTTCAGAGCTGTTTTCATCATTGTCAACTACAGCTATGCCGATAACACCCCGATTTTAACCATCTTGGCTTCTTTTGGGCCGGGTTTGCGCATGGATCTTTCCTTTTCGGGATATTTGATGTTACTCACGGGGGTTATTCAACTGGTTGCATTACTTGTTCAACGCAAATTTTGCCAACAGTGTATCTTGTGGATGCACTACTTGTTGATTCCGGTTTTTGCGGGGCTGCAGCTTGGAGATATTAATCTTTTTCGTTATTGGGGAGGACATCTTAACAGCGAGGCAATTTCATTTCTTGAAACTCCCGGAATTATCCTGAATTCTATTCACTGGACTGAAGCTTTTTTGTTCTTTGTAATACTGGCCGTGGTTTCATGGGGCATCATCTGGTTGTTCAAAAAGTTTGTGGCCCGTGATGGCCTGAATGAAGAGTTTACATGGCGAGGAACTGCCATTAATTCGGGCATTACTTTGTCCATGGCCGCACTTATGATTGTTCCTGTCCGGGGAAGCTTTGGAGTGGCACCGATAAATACGGGTGCTGCCTATTTTTCAAACTATTTGTTTGCCAATAATGCTGCCATAAATCCGTTGTGGAATCTTGCCTATTCCATGAAGCGAAGCGGCATTGAGGAGGGTCAGTACCGGTTTGTCAGCGACGATATTGCCAGGGAACAGTTTTCCGATATGATGCAACAATCGGGAGAGTATCAGCATTTACTCAATAGCCGACAGCCCAATATTGTGGTTGTTTTGCTGGAAGGATTTTCCGCTCAGGCCATTGAGTCTTTGGGAGGTGAACCCGTTACAAAAAATCTGGAAAAACTGAAGAAGGAAGGCGTATTCTTCAGTAACATTTTTGCCACCAGTTTCCGATCCGATTATGGAATGGTTGGTGTGTTGGCAGGCTATCCTGGTATTCCCGGTTATTCTATCATGCAATACCCCGATAAATCGCGTAATCTCACCTTCATTCCCCAAAAGCTAAAAGAGGCAGGCTACAACGACCTCAATTTTATTTACGGAGGCGATATGGGGTTTAAGAATCTGAAGTCATTGATCACGCTGGCCGGGTTTGACGATGTGGTTGATATTGCTGATTTTCCGGTTGCACAAAGGGGTCAGAAATGGGGTGTTCACGATGAGTTTGCATTCGAAAAGTTTGCAACGATGATTGAGGAATCTGAATCTCCGTCTTTCAATTTTATGTTTACACTCAGTAGTCATGAGCCGTTTGATGTTCCTATGGAAAGGGTTTATCAGGATGATTACTTTAACTCAGTTCACTATACCGACAGCTGCCTTGGGGTTTTCTTTGACGAAATGAAAAAGAAGGATTTGTGGGATAATTCTCTTTTCGTTCTCATTGCCGATCACGGGGTCACAGGTCCCGAAAAACTAGGCTATTCTGAGTCCAGAAGATACCGAATCCCCATGTTGTGGACAGGGGGAGCTTTGGCTGTTCGGGATACGGTTATTGACATTTATGGTTCACAAATTGATTTGGCTGCTACATTACTGTCGCAACTGGGAATTAATGCGGAACAGTTTAAATTCAGTAAAAATATTCTGGATGAAGAAGCAGAAGGTTTTGCATTTATTCAGTATCCCGAAGGCTTTGGATATGTGGATAGAGGACAGTTTCAGATATTCGATAAGAGTAATTTCACTCCCCTTGTTTTGGAGGGTGCACAAAACCGTAACGATAGCTTAAAAGCTAAAGTTTTTATGCAGCAGGTGGCGAAGGATTTTAAAGAAAGAATTAGTAATGGAAGAAAATGATTTGAAGAGAAGCGATTTTGAAGTGATGGCACCTGTGGGCTCTTTTGAGTCGCTCATGGCTGCCATTCAGGGAGGAGCAGATTCAGTATATTTTGGTGCGGAGCAATTGAATATGCGATCCAGATCGTCGAGTAATTTCACTACGGATGATTTACGGGAAATTGTTCGCATTGCTTCAGAGAAAGGAGTAAAAACCTACCTTACTGTCAATACGGTTCTTTATGATAACGATTTACCGGTGATGCGCAGGTTGATAGATGCCGCCAAAGAGAGTGGTATTTCAGCTGTCATTGCTTCGGATCAAGCGGCCATAAATTATGCCAACAGCATTGGGGTGGAGGTTCATATTTCCACTCAGGTGAATATTTCCAATGTAGAGGCTCTGAAATTTTACAGCCATTTTGCCGATGTGGTGGTGTTGGCACGCGAACTGAACATGGATCAGGTTCGTGCAATCTATGATGCCATAGAAAAAGAACAAATAAAAGGGCCATCAGGGAAACTGATTCGTATTGAAATGTTTTCTCATGGGGCCCTTTGTATGGCTGTTTCAGGGAAGTGCTATCTGAGTCTGCATCAACTGAACTCTTCCGCCAACAGGGGGGGGTGTCTTCAGCCCTGCCGACGCAGTTATATTGTTACCGAGAAAGAAACTGGACAAGAACTGGAAGTGGATAATGAGTATATTATGTCGCCTAAGGATTTAAAGACCATTCACTTTCTGAATAAGATGATTGACGGAGGTGTGCGGGTATTTAAAATTGAAGGTCGGGCCCGTGGTCCGGAGTATGTCAAAACGGTTGTCTCAAGCTATCGCGAAGCCATCGATTCGGTTCTTGAAGGAACCTATTCGCATGAGAAGATTGAGCATTGGAACAAACGACTGGCTTCGGTTTTTAATCGCGGCTTCTGGGATGGTTATTACCTGGGGCAAAAGCTTGGGGAATGGAGTGCCAATTATGGTTCTCTGGCAACACGTAAAAAGGTTTATCTTGGAAAAGGAACCAATTATTTTCCTAAAATCGGGGTTGCCGAGTTTGTGCTGGAAACCAAAAGCCTGAAAGTGGGCGATGAGATTTTAATTACCGGCCCCACTACCGGCGTTGTAGAAATGACCGTTCCGGAAATCCGGGTCGATTTGCAACCCGTTGAAGAGGCCCAAAAAGGTGATCGGTTTTCCATTCCGGTTGATGAAAAAATCCGTAGATCCGACAAATTATATAAGTGGGTGAGTCCTCAGCATAAATTTGTTAGAAGAAGCTAACCTAAAGGTTTGTAATCAATCCTGTACTAAATAAATATTTTTAACGTGCTGACTGGCTTGATGAGGACTGACCTTGGCAGGTAAGCCTAAAAACAAGGTTATTTTGTCCTTTGCCGAATTGAAAATACTACGAATAGCGAGCTATTTAATTGATTTCCTAAGTTATTGGTCTTGTTGAAGTTCGTTTCACAAATAATTGATTCCGATTCAATAACTTCAAAAAACCTTTTATGGTTCAATATCTTTCGCAACCTTATTTTTCTTATGTGGTTTTAATAAGGCTTAAGTTTATAGTCGCGTATGTATTTTTAGAGATTGCTTCGGGCGTCGCCCTCGCAATGACGCCCTTTCACTTTTATATGGAAGAGGTTGGCAGATGGCAGGGCCAAGAAGCCGCCCTGCCATCTGCCAACCTCTTCTCTGTCACCGGAAGGTTCCGTCATTGCAAGGGCATTGCCCGAAGCAATCTCTCATGAAAAAACGCTACTTTAAACCATAGCTTTTAATAATTTTATCAACCTCTAAAAATCTAACGATCTACCTCATGCTGTACCACGGTAACCTGATAAAAATGTCGAGCAAACTTGATGGGAATAATGTTTCCTATGCGCTCACTTTGGATGAGAACGAAATTGATATGAATCAATCGTTGGATAAAACCATAAAGTTGACTTATCAAAACAAAATTAACTGCATAAAGTGCGGAAAAGAGACCAAAAAATCATTCGGTCAGGGGTTTTGTTATCCCTGTTTTATTACAGCACCTGAGGCCGATGAGTGCGTGTTGCGTCCGGAGCGGTGCAAATCACATCTGGGAATCTCCAGGGATAAGGAGTGGTCAGAAGGGCATTGTTTACAGCCACACATTGTGTACCTCGCCGTAAGTGGTGGATTGAAAGTGGGCGTTACGCGGCTTTCGCAGGTGCCCACCAGATGGATAGATCAGGGAGCAGAACGCGCTGTGCGGATATGCGAGGTGCCCAACAGGCATATTGCCGGGGTGGTTGAAAAATTTCTGATGAATCATTTTGGGGATAAAACCAACTGGAAAAAAATGGTGACCAATGAATCTCTTCCGGATATCGACTTACTATCAGAGAAGCAAAAAGCAATTGGGCTTCTTCCTGATGAGCTAAAGCAATATGCTCTGTCAGCGGATGAAAAAGTATTTGAGTTTTCTTATCCGGTCATTGAGTGGCCACAAAATCCGGCTCAGCATAATTTTGACAAAGAAGTTGAAATTAACGGAAGGCTCACAGGCATTCGTGGCCAATACTTATTTTTTGAAGGTGAAAAAGTTTTGAATGTACGTAGGTTCTCGGGATATAAAATACAACTATCTTCGGATTAAACAATATATTATCTCTTTCTGCAAGAACCCTTATTTCAGGCTGTTATCGGGTGTCTTATTTGCGTTTTTTAATGTTCATTGTAAAAAATTGAGTTTTAAAAAGAAACCAAACTCAAGCATTTACGTAGCAATGTGATATAAAATCATATTGTGTTTGCATTGGGATTCAGTACTATTATTTTTGGGGTTAACTGAAGATTTATGTGAGATTTTGATAGTTGTTTTTTCCGGAAATTCCGGTGATTGGGTTACTTTGAATTAAATTTATTAAAACGAAATGAGAAAGTTTTACTTGATGTTGGCTTTGTTAATTACAATGCCAGTTTTGATGCAGGGCCAGGTGGCGAAGTACAAGGCGGTTTTTACTCTTAACTTTATTCGCTATATTGGTTGGCCGGAAGCTGCACGTCAGGGAGATTTTGTGATTGGGGTGCTGCAGGACTCTGATATTGCAAGACGAATTGATCAGCAGACCGGGGGAAAGAAGTTTGGATTTCAGGATGTTGTGGTAAAGCAGTTTAACTCTCTGGATGAGGTTACCGATTGTCAGGTGCTTTTTGTCTCCGATGGGGTTAACTTTTCACGGAATGCCGCACAAATCAAGCAGAAGTTAGGTGATAACTCATTGATAGTGACCGAAAGCGAAGGCGCAACGGAATACGGAGCAATGATTAATTTTGTGGTGAGGGATGAAGTTCTTAAGTTTGAGATTCATAAAGGAAACGCCTCAAGCAAAGGGCTCCAGATTAGCTCCCGGCTGGAAAATATGTCTTCGGCTATCGTATTGTAATGAATATTATTGTAAAGTTACTATAAACCCCGGACGGGCATGTTGGTGTCAGTCCAGGGATTTTTGTTGGCTTAGCCGACAATTACCCGGGGGTCTATGAAAAAGATTAATTCATGAAACTGAAGTATAATGTAAATATTGCCCAAAAACTGATATTCGGTTTTGGGCTTATTCTGGTGGTCATCCTTATTAACGCTGTTCTTACCCTCGGGACGTTAACCCGCAGTAAAAATCTTACCAATGGCGTTACCAGCGTATATTCTCCCACTACCGAGATGCTTGGTGATCTGGAAATGATGGTTACCCAAACCAAAATGTTGATAAAAAACTGGGTTTACATCGATCGCCAGGCCGATACGCCTGATAAAGTCCGGTTGAGAACCATTCATGAAGAAGATTTCCCGCAACTGAAAGAGGAGTTGCTTAGTCTTTCTGAAGAGTGGGACAATGAGGCCGACCAGGAGCTGCTGAATACTGCATTTCATGAAATTGACTCCCTTTTTGTTATGCACCGAACCGTTATGGAGTTGCTTAGCACTTTCGAAGCTTATGACGATCCTATGGTTACATTCGAGGTGGAACCGATGGTGGTTGAAGGTGGAGATGTTATTCAGCTGAGCGACCAGATTATTGAAAGGGTCTCCGCCCTGGGAACCAAATATCTGGCTAAATATGAAGCATCCCTGCAGGATATGAACGATAACTTTTCCTGGTTTACGTGGTTTACCGCATTCATGAGTATCATTCTGATTGCGGCGTCTTTGATTATTGGTTTCGTTCTTTACTCTACCATCGTGAAGCCCTTGTCGAAAGGTGTTTCCTTTGCACAGGCCTTTGGTAAAGGAGACCTTACTGCGAAAGTGGATATTAACCAAAATGATGAAATTGGCATTCTGGCCAGAGAACTGGGTTCAATGGCCCTGAGTCTTAAAAACACCGTTTTCACTATTAAACAGAATGCTTTGGATCTGGTACATTCCAGCAAAAACCTTCGCGACAGCTCACAGCAATTGTCACGCGGTTCTGCCGACCAGGCTGCTTCTGCCGAAGAGGTGTCCACCTCTATTGAGGAGATGGTTGCCAATATTGACCAAAATACGGATAATGCCATTCAGACTGAAAAGATAACCGTTGAAACGGCTAAAGAGGTAAATGTGGCGAATCAGCTTTCTGCCGAAGCCGTAAAAGCCATGCAGGATATCTCGGAACGAATTTCTGTCATTAGCGATATTGCTTTTCAAACCAACATTCTTGCACTTAATGCAGCCGTTGAGGCAGCTCGTGCCGGTGAGCATGGACGCGGATTTTCTGTTGTTGCAGCTGAAGTTCGAAAACTGGCCGAGAAAAGTAAAGTGGCTGCCGACGATATTGTGACACTCGTTTCGAAAGGTCTTAAAGTATCGAAAGAAGCCGGTGAGAAATCCAAAATGCTGGTTCCCGATATTGAGAAAACCACGCAATTGATTAAAGAAATTGCTGCCGCCAGTATGGAGCAAAAGACTGGTGCCGACCAAATAAATCAGGCAATGCAGCAGCTTAATATGATTACCCAGGAGAATGCTTCTTCTTCCGATATGCTTACCACCAGTTCAGAGCAATTGTCAGATCTGGCTGCTAACCTCCAGAAAGCTGTGGAGATTTTCAACATCGGGGAAGAGGTAAATGTCAAAAGTTCAAAAATTGCAGCTCCCAAAGAATCATCCAGGGAGAAAGAAGCCAGGAAAAGAGCTAAAGAAGATACTCCTTCAAAAAAGGCTGAAGGAAAAACCGGAAGTGCTCAAAAGCCAAATATTGGTAATTTAGGCCGTGAGTTTGATCTGGACAATTACGAAAAGTTTTAATTAGTGGCAGCAAGAAAACTAAGGTTTTTTACCAGTGCTTGCAAGAAGGCGGCAAGTGCAAGGGTTGCGATGGCTGAAAAACAGGAGTTTACTTTTCGTAAATGACTGTTTTGAAGACAAACATAACAGTTTACCCCGATTTTTCTTCGGGGCAGTAGTTGGTGTTATCTTGCAAAGGGTTTGTAATGAAATGAATTGACAGATTTAACGAAGTTATTTTGTTCTTTGCCGACTTGAAAATACTGCGAACAGCGAGTTGTTTAATGGATTTTCAAGGAGGTTAAAAGACAAAAGAACAAGTTTTAAGCGGCAAGTTATTTCGGCGCAGTTACAATCGGAATGGATTCCGCAACTTAAAAACTGATGTTATTTGTATGAATCAGGGATGTTAATTTGATTTTCAAATACTCCGGGAACGGATGCGACGAAGAAAATTGGGGGAGGAATCGCGGGTTCCATTGGGTCAATAACTTAGAAATTTTAGACTAATGAAAGATGATAATTTTCAGGTCCAGGTTAAAAATACCGACGATTCTATAGAAGTTGTTTTTAATGGGCAGTTAACCATTAATTATATTCAGAAAATAAAGGATTCAGTTGGTGAACAGATTGATTTCTCAAAAGATATTATAGTTGTTGTTGACAATCCGGATAATTTGGATATTACTTTCTTACAGCTCATACAATCATTGAAAAAAACTGCGGAATTAAATAAAAGGCAGTTCTCTGTGAAAACCACACTGCCCAACGAATTGGAAAGTCTCGTTTCCAATTCCGGATTTTCCGATTTATTAAATAGTAACCCTGTAAATAATTAATGAAATGGCAAAAACAGTTCTTATAGTTGATGACTCCGAAAGTATTCGGGAAGTCGTGAATTTTACTCTTCAAAATGAAGGATATGATGTATTAGTTGGGGTCGATGGAGATGATGCCCTCCAATATCTGGATGGTCGTCCTATTGATATTATTATCACCGACTTGCACATGCCTAATCTTGATGGACTGGGACTAATTAGGAAAGTTCGGGAAATGGATGGATACAAGCATATTCCAATTTTATTTTTAACTACCGAATCGCAGGCAGCTAAGAAAATGGAAGCTAAGCAGGCCGGAGCTACCGGATGGATTATTAAACCATTTGTGCCGGCTAAGTTGTTGAGTGCTATTTCAAGAGTACTTCGTTAAGCGAGAACTCCTTTTTAATCAGGGAATTTTTGTAACTCAGCGGAACACAGGCAACGTTGATTTTTGATCTAAAACCAACCCTATGGAAGACCAATTTGAAATAATTAAACAAACATTTATTTCAAACAGTATGGATGAACTTTTGGGCCTGAAAAATAAGTTTGTCGATGTTGAAACATCCAATTCTGACCCGGTGGTCGAAGAACTGGCCAACGATGTATTTATGGTTATGCATGGCATTTCCGGCACTGCCGCAATGGTTGGACTGGATAATCTTGCTCCACTCTCCAGAAAACTGGAGATTGTTTTCGATAAAATTCGAAGGGGAGAAAAAGAGTTTTCTGAACAAATAAAGATACAAACAGTCAGAGGGATAGATGCCATTATTGATGAATTAAGGGTTTGTAATGAAATAAATTGACAGATTTAACGAAGTTATTTTGTTCTTTGCCGACTTGAAAATACTGCGAATAGCGAGCTATTTAATGGATTTTCAAGAAAGTTAAAGGCCAAAAGAACAAGTTTTAAGCGGCAAATTATTTCGGCACAATCCGTAAGGTTTTAATCAGAAAAAAAGGCTCTTTGATATGTTTCTTTTTTATGAGGAAGTATATTGCGTGCGAAATGGCAAAAGAATATTATGATAGATAAATTTAAAGCCAAGTTTGTTGAAGAATCTCTGGATAATGTAAATGATCTGGAAGAGGCTCTTTTTGCGCTCGAAAATGATATGCAGAGTAAAGATCTGATTGAACGCATTTTCCGCGCCATGCACTCTCTTAAAGGGGGCGGTGCCATGTTTGGATTCAACCATTTGAGTGACTTCACTCATCATCTGGAGAATATTTTTGATAAGGTCAGAAATGACAAACTTGATGTGACTCCCGATTTGATTTCTTTGACTTTCACTGCTGTTGATGAAATTAAATTTCTTTTGGATAAGGGAGACCTTTCCGAAAAGGATGATCTGGATGCCTACCGTGCCTTTATGGCACAAATTCAGGATTTTTATGAAAGCGGGGGGAATGTCCGGGCGGCTGCTACTCCTGAAGAAGCCACCCCCGTATTGGATGATGGCGAGAATACTTATTTGATCTCTTTTGTTCCACGTGAGGAACTTTTGCAAAATGGAACAAATCCTTTGTTTTTGCTTGACGATCTGCATGCCCTCGGAGAAGGATTTAGTATTGTCTATACACACAAAGTTCCCACATTTGAACCGCTGGAAGCCGAAAGCAACTATTGTCTTTGGCAAATTCTTCTGACCACTAAAGAATCTTTGAATGAAATCAAGGACGTATTTATTTTCGTGGAAGATGAATGTGATTTATCCGTCGAGGAAGTCTGCAAAGGTGGTTTTGAAATTAATACCGACATTAAGAAATTAATCAGCAATGCCCGAAATGCAAACTCTTTAATTAAAGTAAGCGATCTTAAAATCCTGCTCAAAAAGGACGATCCTGTTGCTGATGAAGTTGAGAAAAAGGAAAAAGAAGAAAAAGAGCAAAAGAAAAAGAAGCAATTTAAAGAACATAAAATTTCCAGCATCAGGGTTGCATCTCTGAAAATTGATGAGCTTGTAAACCTTGTTAGTGAGTTGGTGACCGTACAGGCACAGTTGAGCGTTTATGCTGAGAAAAAGGGAGAAAGTGATATCCTGTCCCTGGCAGAAAATGTTCAGAAATTATCCCGTCAATTGCGTGACAACGCATTCGAAATCAGTCTGATTCCCATGCAGAGTGAATTAATGCGTTTTCAACGTCTGGTTCGCGACCTGTCTAAGGATTTGGGGAAAGAAGTCGATTTTGTTATTGAGGGTGGCGATATAGAACTTGATAAAAATATTATTGAGCATCTTACCGATCCTTTATTACACATTTTGCGAAATTCGGTGGATCATGGTATTGAAATGCCTGAAGAACGTGTGGCTGCCGGAAAGTCGCCCAAAGGAAATATTTATTTTAAAGCCTACCATGCAGGAGCAAATGTTCTGATTGAAGTTACCGATGACGGTAAGGGAATTCTTGTGGAAGACATCAGAAAAAAGGCCGTTTCTAAAGGAATTATTGATGATGCGGCAGAACTTTCCGACAAAGAAATTCTCAATCTCGTTTTTGTGAGTGGCTTCTCAACGCGTGAATCCGTTTCTGATGTGTCGGGTCGAGGTGTTGGAATGGATGTAGTTCGAAAAAAGATTTCAGAAATACGGGGTGAGGTGTCTATTGACTCGGATGCAGGGCAGGGTACTACCATTACCCTTCGATTGCCGCTAACCTTGTCTATAATTGATGGTCTTCTGGTTCGGGTTGTCAATAATCAATACGTAATTCCTATTTCATCGATTGAAAAGATTTTTGCTTTGAATCCGGGGCAATTGAAAAACTCCTTTAATAAAGTGGTCGTTATTGACAACGAACAAATCCCTTATGTGGATATGCGGGATGTTTTTAAAGAAGAAAAAACCGGAGTAGAAGTGCCTCAAATGATTCTGGTTAAACATGATGACAAAAGGCTGGGCTTGCTGGTTGATGAGGTGCTTGGAGAATATCAGACGGTTGTGAAACCACTGGGCCGTTACCTTAAAACTCATGAAGTGGTTTCCGGAGCATCTATTCTTGGAGATGGAACTATTTCCCTGGTGATTGATACCAATCGCGTGTTGCAATTGAGTTCGTCCGGTAAGTTTAAAGGAAAGAAAAAGGAAGAACTTTAATTTTAGGAAATTATGTTGGAAAACAGCTATAGTACACTTTTATCTTTCAAGATTCATGATGAGTTTTTTGCACTGGATGCAATGAGAGTTAATCATATCCTGGAAGTACCGGAAATTACCAGAATTCCTAATACACCTTCTTTTATGATAGGGGTTCTTAATCTTCACGGAAATATTATTCCTGTGGTGGATTTGAGACTGATGATGGGGTTTGAGAATGTCGAATTTACCAATGATACTGCGGTTGTGGTGATTAATCCGGAGGAACAGCAGGATAGCAGTCTGGGCCTTATCGTGGACATGGTCAGGGAGGTTGTTGAAACAGAAGGTTTGGAAATAAAGCCCACTGTGGCCGACAAGGAAGAGAGTATGCTGAAGAATTTTCATGGAACTTTTTCGATGGATGGTCAATTTGTTCATATCATTGATATTGAAGAACTGGTTGCTGCAGCCGAAATGTGATCATCCCATATCGACAGCGGTCATCGTTAAACATAAACAAATAGAGATAAATGAATTCATATCTGACTTTTAAAGTGATTGATGAGGTTTTTGCTGTTCATGTTTCTCATGTGATGGAAATCAGAGAATATGAAAAGCCTAAGCCCATGCCACAGAAGGTAGATTTTATTGCCGGCTTACTCGAATTCCGGGACGAAGTGATTCCCTTAATTAACACCGGCCTGAAATTTAATTTGGGACCTGTTGAGGCATCACAAAGTTCTGTGATTGTGATTCTGAACCTGAATAAGGAAGGTGAAGCTGATAATTACAGAGTTGCCATCATGGCCGATGCTGTGTCCGATGTGATTGAAGTCGAAGACAATGAATTGAAGACCATCCGTCATGAGTACAAACCCGGATATGTAGCCGGAACCTATAGCAAAGAGAATGCGTTTGTTTTTGTGCTGGATGCTGACAAAGTATTTACCCGGAATGAGGTTATTGAGATGGACAAAATATTATCAGCAGCCAAAAAGCAATAGATTTTTTTAAGAGAGTGGAGAATAATACCGGAAATAAAGGGTTCGATTGCTTTAAAGCAGAATTGTCTGAAAAGGATTTTCAGGCTTTTAGCAAGTATATCTTTAACGAGTATGGCATAAAAATGCCTCCTGTTAAACGCATTATGCTGCAAGGTAGGCTGCTTAAAAGAATCCGGGAACTCAAAATGAACTCCTATTCAGAATATAAAGAGTTTTTTTTTAGTAAGGAAGGACAAGAAAGAGAGTTACTGAATTTCTTAAATGTAGTAACTACCAATAAGACCGATTTTTACAGGGAGCCGGTTCATTTTGCTTTCCTGAGGGATCATGTACTCCCCGACTTTGCTGATTCCTCCGGGTTCAGCACAACCTTTAAGGTTTGGAGTGCGGGCTCCTCCAGCGGGGAGGAGGGATATACTATTGCAATTGCATTGAATGAGTTTAAGCTGGCCAATCCACGTTTCAGATATGAAATTTTAGGTACCGACATTTCAAGTCAGATGCTTCAGACTGCCGCACGTGGGGTTTACAAAGAGTCTAAGATTGATATGGTTCCCCTTGATTTGAAGCGAAGGTATTTTTTGAAAAGTAAAGACAGGGTGAATCCGACAGTCAGGGTGGTGCCTGAATTACAGGCCAATCTCAAACTGAGGTACCTTAATCTCATGGATTCCGTTTATGATGTGAGTGAAACTTTTGATGTGATTTTTTGTAGAAATGTATTGATTTACTTCGACAGAGTAACACAGGAAAAGGTAATAAACCGTTTGTGCCGAAATTTAAGTTCAGACGGCTATTTTTTTATTGGTCATTCTGAATCTCTCTCAGGAATGGATGTACCGTTAGAACATGTTAAGCCAACAATTTTTAAACGCCGTTAATCAAAGAGATAAATACACGGTGAATGGAATACGATGATTTTCAATATATTTGTGCCTGATTTTTTGATTCTTTAACATTTCGGGTTGATATTCAAAGGAAAGAAGAAACATAAAATACGATGACGCTATAATTATTGCATTATGACAAACATTACTGACAGACAGTTATTAAAGGAAATCCGGGAAAAAATGAACGAGCGCAGGAAGTTCGAACAGGAAGTTCAGCTGTTGACTCGTGAATTGCAGGAGGTTACCAATAAATTGCGGGAGTCTGAGGCTCTTAAAAGCCATTTTATATCAAATATTTCCAATGAGATAGTCAACCCATTTACCTCCATTTTGGGATTGTCCAAATCCATTCTTTCGGTTGAAAAGAATGACTGGAAAAAGGTGGTATCTATGGTTGCTCTTATTCATAGCGAAGCATTCAATCTTGATTTTCAGTTGCGGAACATTTTTGTTGCCGCCAAAATTGAAGCAGGAGAGATAATGCCCAATATTTCCAAGGTGAATGTTCGGGGAATTATTCAAAGCATCATCGAAGCATTTAACCTAGTGGCTCGTAAAATGGGCATTCAAATTGAATTTGAATGGCAAATTGAATATGGATTTGGAAAGAATTTTTATTTCAAAACCGATAGTGAAAAAATTAAGCTGATACTTAGCAACCTGTTAAACAATGCTCTTAAGTACAGTTATAAAGATAGTAAAGTAATTATCAAGGTCTGGGTAGATGAGGAAAAACTAAGTTTTTCTGTTCAGGACTTTGGAACAGGAATTTCAGAGAAAAACCAAAAAATCATTTTCGAGCGTTTTAAACGACTCGATACCGGTATCAACTCCATTAACCGAGGTCATGGCCTGGGGCTTTCAATTACAAAAGCTCTGCTCGATGTGTTGGGTGGTGAGATTGATATTAAGAGCCAAAAAGGTGAAGGTTCTACTTTCATCATTCATTTGCCTGAAGCAAAAAATGTTGTTGACGGTTTTAGTGGCGAAGGGAATGACCTCTTTTTTGATGATGGTGACGAGATTTTTTAAGGTTTTTATTTAATGGAGCAATATTCACAACATTTTTTATATCCATCTACCTTATTTGCCAGTAAAGAGCCCTATGTGGTAAAGACCATTCTTGGCTCGTGTGTGGCGATATGTTTGTGGGATCCGGTTACGCGGATTGGGGGCATTAATCATTATATGCTTCCCAGTTGGAATGGTAACGACCTGGCATCTCCCAAATATGGAAATATCGCCATTGATAAGTTGTTGGAGAAGATGAGTCAGCTGGGGGCCAGGAGAGAGAACCTGAAAGCCAAAATATTTGGTGGCGGTGAACTTATTGAAAGCGGTGCCAACGGAACTCTTATTGGAGAAAGGAATATCAGGGTGGCCCGGCTAATACTGGAAGAAAAAAAGATCCCTGTGGTCGCCTCCAGTACAGGGGGGCGAAAAGGCCGGAAAATCCTCTTTTTTACAGATATAGGGGAGGTAAGGCATAGGTTTTTGGATAAAAAAGCACCGTAATGTTTTCTTTGTTTTAGTTCTATGAGTAAGAATATCAGGGTACTTATTGTGGACGATTCGGCAGTGGTTCGTCAGAGTCTTTCTGCCATTTTGGAGTCCGATCCGCATATTGAGGTTATGGGCACTGCTGCTGACCCTCTTATCGCGGTTAAGAAGATCATGAAAGAGGTCCCGGATGTGATCACCCTGGATATTGAAATGCCCCGAATGGATGGGCTTACATTTCTGCGAAAAATTATGTCGCAGCATCCGATTCCGGTGGTGGTTATTTCTTCTCTTACCACCGAAGGAACCGAAACTGCAATGAAGGCTCTGGAATACGGAGCTTCTGAAATTATTGGTAAACCTGCCATGAATGCAGGCCAGTTTATCAATGAATCTAAAATTCTTTTGTGTGATGCCGTTAAAGCTGCCTCTCAGGCTAAACTAACACGGCTAAAGATTAGTCATACTCCCCAGGTTGATTGGGTGGCACCGAAGTTTTCGGCTGATGTTATTCTGCAAAAAGGCACATCGTATAAAAAAATCATCAGCACCGAAAAAATTATTGTACTTGGGGCTTCCACCGGTGGAACGGAGGCCATTCGGTTATTTCTAAAAAGCTTACCCGCTAAAATGCCCGGTATCGCTATTGTTCAACACATGCCTGAGGGCTTTACCCGATCGTTTGCCAACAGCCTGAACAATTTGTGCGAGCTGGAGGTGAAAGAAGCAGAAAACGGAGACCGGTTATATCAGGGGCGCGTCTTGATTGCTCCCGGCAATTTCCACATGTTGTTAAAAAGAACCGGTAAAGAGTATTCGGTAGAAGTTCGGGAAGGGCCACTGGTTAATCGCCACAGACCCTCTGTAGATGTTTTGTTCCGGTCGGCAGCCCGTTATGCAGGTCAGAATGCCATGGGGATTTTACTTACCGGGATGGGGAACGACGGCGCTAAGGGACTTTTGGAAATGAAAGAAGCCGGAGCCTCTACCATTGCACAGGATGAAGCCTCATCCGTGGTTTTTGGAATGCCACGTGAGGCGATTAAAATCGGAGCTGCGAAAGAGGTGCTGCCGATTGAAAAAATGGCCCCCTATCTTTTAAAGAATTTTATTTGACCTGGCCGGCAAAAGAATCATTGGATGTTTGAGTGTAGTATAAAAAGGTATATTTTTGCCAAAATCAAGGCTTTGAAAATTTTTGCACCGGAGTTAACCTATTGTTAATGAGGATTCAAAAATTTTTATTAACGAAGAGTTTGACAATAAAGATGCTTTTTAGACTGGGCTCATGTTTGATATAACCTTTTTGTTTATGGTTCGTTTATACCTTTAATAATTGAGTCGGCTCCGAAAAGAGGTATTTTTGTCAGGATCGAAGCGCAGGGAATTTTTGAAGCGGAGTTAACTCCCGGTTAATGAGGATTTAAAAATTTACTGTAACGAAGATATTCGCAACAAA
>Ga0163219_100160_pt1 | contig 18147 bp, 12 predicted proteins | sample MSEWel2016_04_06_FD_113150 | JGI IMG/M metagenome (GOLD analysis project Ga0163219, IMG submission 113150) | Subsurface microbial communities from deep shales in West Virginia, USA - MSEEL Well Study Marcellus 3H_2016_04_06 ...
ATTCTTCTTATTATTTAGATATTCTAGTTCAGCCTGATAATCCCACTCTACAGGATAAGAGTTTAACCACTGCCCCTCTTTAAACTCTAGTCTCTTCTCGATATTTATCAGACCTTTAGCTTCCACTTTGGCTATACTTATTATAATTAATATTAGACCAATGATAACTAAATATCTTTTCATTCTATCAATCCTTTCTATTAATTTATAGTTTAATGTTAATTTCTATTAATTTTTATAATTTTCCTCTTTTTTATTGAAATTTATTTTAGCAAAATCAAAATATTTATTTAGATTAGTTAACCAATGAATCCATTAAGAGAAACTTTATATAACCAAATTATTACAGATTGGAATTAGTTCAATTAAATATTATAATTTTAGCATCTATACCATATTTAAAAATCAAAAATATATTGGTATATTTTGAAAACACATGTTAATATTGAAATATATGTTATTATAAAAATAAAAAAGGAGATGTTTTTATGAAGAGTAGTGTATTGAAAAAAATGAAAGGTTATATTGTTGTTGTGGCTTTGTTAATGACAGTAAGTATATTTGTTTCAAAGGTAAATGCTAATGATAATGTTGTCACAGTCTATCCTACTTTAGAAACAGAATCTGCTCATAATTTTGGCGATACAGCAGATGATACTTGCATATGGATTCACCCAGAGGATGAAGAACTTAGTTTAATAATTGGTGATGACAAACACGGAGGGCTTTATGTATGGAATCTAGACGGAACTGAAAGGCAATACACTGAAGTTGAAAGTGACATGAATAATCTTGATATTAGATATAATTTTACTCTGGGAAATAGAGTAATTGCCCTAATTGGTGTGGTTAATGAGAATAATCAATGCCTTAGTTTCTATACAGTAAATCCTGTTACTAGACAATTAAAGTCTTTAGGTGATATTCCTTTATACAAACGCAAACCATATGGTGGTGCTATGTATCATAGTTCTAAGACAGATAAATTTTACTTCTTTGTTAACTGGAAAGATGGCACAGTTCAGCAATGGGAACTTAATGGAGAAAGTGGCTACATAAATGGAAATATGGTACGTGAATTTAATGTAGGAAGTCAGGTGGAGGGTTGTGTTGCAGATGATGAACTTGGAGCCTTCTATATTGGAGAAGAAGAAGTAGGCCTTTGGCGATATGGAGCTGAACCTAAAGATGGTGATAAGCGAACTATGGTTGATTCTACAGATTCATCAGCTGGAGGACATCTAACCGCTGATGTTGAAGGTGTTACACTGTATTATTGTAATGATAAGGAAAAAGGCTATCTTATCTGCTCTAGTCAAGGAAATAGCACTTACCAAATATACAACAGAAAAAATAATGAATATATAGGTACCTTCTCAATAGAAGCAACCGATGAAATTGATAAGACTACTGAAACTGATGGCTGTGATGTGACAAACGTTGATTTAGGTGATTTATTCCCAAAAGGCCTATTTATTGCACATGACCATAGCAATGATGGAACAGATTATTCAAATCATAAACTAGTCCGTTGGGATGATATTGCTGATAAATTAGATCTAGAAGTTGATGATGACTATGACCCAACTGAAGGAGAAAATGAAGGTCCTGATCTTAAAGATATAAAAGATAAAAAAATTCATCCAGGTGAAAAAATCAGCTTTAAAATCTATGCAGAAGATGAGGAAGACAATGATATAGACTATTATGCCCTTAACCTTCCTGATGGCGCTACCTTTGATCCAGTTAATCAAGAATTCAGCTGGGTTCCAAGATATAATCAAACAGGAGATTATGAAATAAAATTTGTAGTAACTGATGGTTATCAGGTTGATGATGAAACAGTCGATATAAAGGTTAAATAAATGGATTGATTTTTTAACTATGAACCAACTTGTTTCTTTAAAATCATTCAATAAATAGATAAGCAAAAATTTCACATGTTATCTTTATAGTTTGCAAACAAAACACATTAACTAATAAATATAAAACCCTTGAAGAATTATATAATTCTTCAAGGGTTTTATATTTATTCTACCGTTACACTCTTAGCTAAGTTACGTGGTTGGTCAACATCACAACCGCGCTCTACAGCTACATAATACGCTAATAGCTGAGTTGGTACTACTGACAGGATAGCAGTCAATAACTCATCTGCCTTAGGTATTTCAATTCTATAATCTAAATCTTCAATTTCCTCTTCACCTTCAATAATAATTCCCGTTACAACTCCACCTCTAGCTTTAACCTCTTTAATATTACTTAAAGTCTTATCAATTACCGACTTCTGAGTCGCTAAAGCGATTACTGGAATCCCTTCTTCAATTAAAGCTAAGGTTCCATGCTTTAACTCACCAGCTGGATAGGCTTCTGAATGGAGATAAGAAACCTCTTTTAATTTTAATTGACCTTCTACAGCTACAGCATAATCGATACTTCTTCCAATAAAGAAGGCATGCTCATGGTCTGCATATCCTTTAGATAATTCTTTAATATCTTCTTCACTATTATTGATAATGTCCTGTACCTGATTAGGTAGAGCCTTAAGTCCATCAATTAACCTCTTACTATCTATATCACTTAATGTCTTCTTAGCTCTAGCAAAATAGATAGCTAACATATAAAAGGACATTAGCATTCCAATGTAAGCTTTAGTAGAAGCAACTGCAATCTCTGGTCCAGCTTGCAGATAAATAACATCATCGGCTTCACGGGCAATTGTACTACCAACGACATTACAAATAGCCACTACCTTAGCACCTTTATCCTGAGCTTCTCTTAAAGCTGCTAAAGTATCTGCTGTCTCGCCTGATTGACTAACAACAATTACTAGAGTGCTTTCATCTACCAATGGATCTCTATATCTAAACTCAGAAGCAACATCAATCTCTACTGGAATCTTTGCTAGCTTCTCAATTGCATACTTTCCAACCAACCCAGAATTATAGGCAGTTCCACAAGCTACAATATAAATCTTATTATAGGAGTTAATGTCTTGAGCTGTTAAGTTGAAATTAGCTAACTCTATATCTGTCTCTGTTAGCCTACCAGCAGTACATCTTCTTAAAGTCTCTGGCTGCTCATGAATCTCTTTTAACATAAAGTGGTCAAACCCTGATTTCTCTGCCATACCAGGATCCCAATCAACCTTAAATACATCTTTATCTACTTGATCACCTGTTACAGTAGATAACTCTACTCCAGCACGAGTAATTACAGCCATTTCACCATCATCTAAGATATAAACTTCATCAGTGTGCTTTAAAATAGCTGGAATATCAGAGCCAATAAAGTACTCTTCTTCTCCTAAACCTATAATTAAAGGACTATCTTCTCGTACAGTAATTAATTTATCAGGCTCCTCAGAAGATAAGATTACTAAGGCATAAGCACCTTCTAATCTGGCAATTGTCTTTCTAACTGCTTCTTCTAGATCACCATCATAATTTTCCTGAATTAAATTAGGGATTACCTCAGTATCAGTTTCTGACTTAAATTCATAACCTTTACCCTTTAATTCTTCCTTCAACTTCATATAATTCTCAATGATTCCATTATGAACTACTGTGAACTTTCCGTTAGCACTAGTATGGGGATGAGAATTAGGAGTAGATGGTTTACCATGAGTTGCCCAACGGGTATGACCGATTCCAATACTCCCCTTAGGCTCTTCTTTATCAGTTAAACCTTTTAAGTTATCTAATTTACCGACTATTTTAAAGATATCAGTATTTCCCTCATTATATAACGCAATACCTGCTGAATCATAGCCACGATACTCCAACTTCTTTAATCCTTCTACCAAGATAGGAGTAGCCTCTTGCTTTCCAATATAACCGACAATTCCACACATATAGATTACCTCCAGTATATTTAAATTTCAAAGTTCAAACTAGCTATTCTTAAATTCCTTTGTAATTAGGATTGCTCCTAACTTTTAAGAATTTAGTTTTAGGCTAATAGCTCTAGCCTGAGGGTATCCGCCGAAAGTTCGATAATCCCTCTCCTCGTCAACTTACAATTGACCAAAGAATAAATAATAGTTAATAAAGAACATCCGATATTCTTTATTATTTACTCTTTATTAAGTTCTAATTGTAAGTTCGGGCGCTATAATTATAAGATTAAGGTTAAGTTCAAGCCTAAGGATAAGGAAAGTACCTCTTTGATCTTAAACTCAAACTTAAACTAATTCAACTCTGCCTCTACAACACTAGCTACCTTATTGACTAGCTCTTCTATTTGAGCCTCATCTTTACCTTCAACCATTACTCTAACTACAGGTTCAGTTCCAGAAGCTCTAACAAAGATTCTACCTTCACCAGCCAAAGCTGCTTCTACCTCTGCAATAGCCTCATTAATTGCAGAACTATCTTCCCAATCTTTATTAGTCACTTTTACATTGACTAATAACTGAGGGAATTCAGTCATCTCTTGGCGTAGTTGAGATAGAGTCTTGCCTCTTTTCTTAACTACATTAATTAATTGTAAAGCAGTTAACACACCATCACCAGTAGTGTTATAATCTAAGAAGATAATATGCCCTGACTTCTCTCCACCTAAGATATAACTCTTATCTAACATTTCAGCTAAAACATAACGGTCACCATTTCCTACAACTGAAACTTTGGCATCTACCTCATTCATAGCTTGTTGTAAGCCTAAGTTACTATATTTTGTAGCTACTATTGTATTATCTGCTAATTTGCCTTCTTTTATTAGCTGACGACCACAGATTGCTAAAATATAATCTCCATCAACCAGTTCACCTTTGTCATCAACAGCAATTACTCTATCAGCATCACCATCATGGGCAATTCCTAAATCAGCCTTGTTATCTAAGACAGCCTGCTGAAGGATTTCAGGATGAGTAGAACCACAATCCACATTAATATTTAATCCTGTTGGCTTATTATTAAGAGCAATAACCTCTGCACCCAACTCTGCTAATAATCTAGGTGCTAACTCATAAGCAGCCCCATTAGCAGCATCTACTACTACTTTCAGTCCAGAAAAATCACCATCAACAGTTTTCTTAATATAATCTATATATTCATCTAAGCTATGATGGATAAACTCAACCTTACCTACCTTATCTCCTGCTGGTACTGGCAGTTTATCTAAAGAATTTAAGATGATCTCTTCAATATCATCTTCTTGCTGATCAGATAACTTGAATCCATTACCATTAAAGAATTTAATTCCATTATCTTGAACAGGATTATGGGAAGCAGAGATCATAATACCTGCTGTAACATCCTTATGTTTAGTAAGATATGCCACAACTGGTGTAGGCACTACTCCAACCTTGACTACATCTATACCTAAAGAAGTTATTCCAGCTATCAATGCCGCTTCTAACATATCACCAGAAATTCTAGTATCTTTTCCAATCAATATCTTAGGATTTGTCTTCTTTTGTGATAAATAGTAAGCACCTGCTTTACCAATCTTAAAAGCCATCTCAGCTGTTAAAAAGATATTTGCTTCACCACGAACACCATCAGTTCCAAACAACTCTCCCACTTTTTCACCTCCTTCTAGCTTATTATATTCTTTAACTCATCAAATGTGACCAGCTTAATCAGCTAGTCCTTTTTTATTATATGTTATAGAATAATTAATTTCAACTAAATCAATATTAATAGTTTCAAATTTTAAAATTTTTCTTTATTATACCTTGTAATGAAGAGATTGTGAGTATAAAAACTGTTAAGTTTATATAAATTATTCCCAACTTATCTATTATATAAACAAAAATAAATTAAAAATAGGGATGGGTTAACCATCACCTACTTAAAAATTTACTATCTCTAAAGATAGTTTATAAATTATCCAGTAACTCTTTATATTGCTTTAATACTTCTTGACCTAAATCACCTTCAGGAGCAAGACCTGTAACCGCTTCTAAAGTACGCTCAATTCCTTCTTTTTCAATCTTATCTTGAATCTTTTGAGCCGCTTCATCGCCATCTACATCAAATAAAAATCCTAAGGCAATACACTTTGCTAAGTTAGTAGGGAATTTACCCATTTCAACTGCTCTTGAGGCAGGCTTAACTAGTCTATCCTTTGCACCTAATTTTCTTAAAGGATCACGCCCTACTCTTGTTACAGAGTCCATTAAAGCTGGATTTTCAAATCTCTTTAAGATTTTATTAATATAACTTTTATGAGTACCTTCATCAAAACCATAAAACTCAATTAAGCTACTACCAGATTCCATTAAAGCTTCTTTGATTGTCTTGTAGATTTCTTCATCTTTAATCGCCTCGTGAATATATTGATAACCTTTATAATATCCCATATAAGCTGTTCCACAGTGTCCTGTATTGAGAGTAAAGATTTTACGCTCAACAAAAGCTACTAAATTGTCAGTTAAATTCATTCCTTCAATCTCTGGTATTTCACCTTTGAATTGGGTCTGGTCAACAATCCATTCCTTAAAAGGTTCTACTTTAACTTCTAAAGATTCAGTGATCTCTTGTGGAGGTACTATTCTATCGACTGCTGAATCTGGAAATCCGATATATAAGTCTGCTTTTTCTTGTAAATTCTCATCCAAATTCTGATACACATAATCCTTTAATTCTGTTGAGGCCTTTACAGCATTCTCACAAGCTATAATATTAAGCTCTGTAGGTCTAGCCTTCTCTAATCTTATCTTAAGACCTTCTGCAATTGCAGGCGCAATAAACTTTAGATTATTTGGTCCTACTGCTGCTGTAACTATATCTGCATCTGCTATCTCTTTAGCAACTGTTGAAATCTCCTTGCCATTAATCCCTCTAACATTATTTACTGTATACTCTTTCTCTTCTGCTCCACCTACTTCTAATACCTTATATCTGTTATTCTTATTCAGTGCAGCTAGAATCTCCTCATTTACATCAACAAAAACTACTTCATAGTCTGATAAGCCCAGTAATAGACCAATAAAACCTCTACCTATATTTCCAGCCCCAAAATGTACTGCCTTTTTCATGATTATCCCTCCCTAAACAAGTGTATTAAGAATAAAGTCTTTATCATCAGTATCGATTAATTTTTGTACTTCTTCTTCCTCTTGACAGATAGTTGCTAAATTCTGAAGAATCTGTATATGGTCATCTCCCTTGCCTGCAATCCCAATAACTAAATAGCATAACTCTCCAGCACCAAAATCAACACCCTCTGGAAATTGAATAAAAGAGATACCTGACTTGGCTATATGATCTTTAGCTTCACTTGTACCATGAGGTATAGCTACCCCATTACCTATATAAGTCGTTACCTTCTCCTCTCTCTCTTTCATTCCTGTTATATAATCTGAGCTTACATATCCTCCATCTACTAACAGTTGACCTGCCATCTCTATTGCTTTATCTTTATCAACACTCTCTGCTCCTAAAACAATAGCCTCTTTACTTAAGATTGCACTCTCTTCTTTTACATTATTATCATTCTTTTTCTTAAATAACCCAAACATAATTATCTCCTCCTTATTAACTTATTTAAATAGGGTTCTATAATAATCTTCCATCACTTTTCTTAAATAATCTATCAATTCTTCCTTATTCCCTTCCCTAATTACATTATGAAAGTCTTTATTTTCAATTATTGAGGCACTAAAGCTACTGATTAATTGAATCTCTTCAGCAATAAGCTCCTTTGGGGCTAACAACACAATAATCCTATCGATCTCTTGCTCTAAATTATTAGGTCCCGATAATGAAACTGCTTCATCTAGCATGACCAGTCCTATAAAAGGTTTTTCAATCCCATCTGTTCTAGCATGTAATAAAGTAAGTTTCATCTCTGGAATTATCGTTGAGCCCTTCTTTTCACGAGCTTTTAAAGCATCATATACTACTTTAGAATCGCTATTTAGAGGGATAAAATCTTCCTTACTCACCTCTCTAATAATCTGGTCATAGTCTTTAATAGCTATCTTTTTAACCTTTACATTCTTTAAAATACTGATAATATCATTAGATATCTTGGCCATAACCTCTAATTCATCTTCTATTCTATCTTCTTTCTTTACTTCTCTTTCTGTATCTCTTTCTAAGTTAACCATCTCAACCTCTCTTATCTTTCTTTTAATTCTTTGAACCTCTTCTGGCAATAAGATAGGAGATACTACAACTAATTTATCCTGATAATTATCGATAGGAATAGTTGAGATTATAAGGTCGATATCTTCTTCATCTATTCTATTATCTTCTAAAGAGAAGGCAGATACTTCATCAATTATCTCTAAATTTTCAATCGTTTTTTTCAATCTAGTAGCTAAAATTTTAGAGCTACCAATTCCACTAGAGCATACCAGTAAGACTTTAGCTTTATATCTATTTGCATTTTCTACTGCGGCAGCAATATGCATTGTAAGAAATCCAATCTCTGAATCAGGTATATTTGCTTCTATTATCTCTGCTAGCTTATTGGCTGCTTTCTTAGTAGCAGAGAAGATATCACTATATTCCTTCTTTAAATCAGTTAAGATAGGATTTCTAATTTCCATTCCCATTTTAATTCTAGAAATTGCAGGTTCTAGATGAGTTACTAATCCTGATATTAAAGTGACATCATCTGAAATTGTTACTCTTAATTCCTGCTCTACTTCTTTGACTAATATACGAGCCAATTTGATAACCTCAAGCTTTTCAACAGCTAAGGGGTCTCCATTAAATTCAAGTTTATTCATTAATTTAGCACCCTTTAAATGCATAGCTATATAGGCAGTTTCTTCTATTGGAATTATCAAATCAAATACTTCTTCTAATTTAGCAGATAAATTCTTTGCAATCTCATACTCCTTGCTCAACTTTAATCTATCTAATTTATCTTTATTAATATATATCTTCTCTCCAGCTTCTAGCCTATTAATAGCTAAAGATAGATGAATTATCAATCCTATATATGAAGTGTTTACCATATTAAATTTAGTTTCTTTTAAAATTTCATCAACTGCTTTTTCTAACTCAGAAAGCGTATTCATATTCATAAAGTCTAATATCTTTTCTCTAACCCTTGCCGCTATCGTCTCTTTATTAGCCCGCTTATTATTTAGGTTATTACGAATTAAGGTTAAAATATCTTCTTTTTCCATGTTATCATATAAAAAATCGATTACAGCTCTTCTAAAGGATGCTTCTGAACCCTTTAAATAAACACCTACCCCCTGTTTTCTAACCAAAGAGAGTCCTCTTTTCTCAAACCACTTAGCAACTTTATTTAAGTCATAACTAATAGTTGCTTCAGTTACTGCTAGCTTATAAGCAAGAGCAGTTAATTTTTGAAAACGATCTGATAACAGAAATTCCTCAATAATATAAATGTATCTTTCTTGTGGAGTTAAGTCCTTCTTTTCTGATACCTCTTTTAAACCCTTCTGAGCTCTTTCTAAAAGCTCTTCCTTGCCTTCTATAAATAGTCCAACCCCTGGTTTTGATTGTAAAGTCAAATCAAACTCTTTTAAAGCCTCTCTTAAACTCGATAGCTCTCTATTAATAGTTCTTTTACTAACACCTATTTCATCTGCTAGTTCTTTGATAGTAACAACATTAGATGCCTCTATTAAAATAGCAATAATTCTTTTCTGTCTAGAAGATAGATTATTTAACCTCATAGCATCTCCCCTTTTTATACTTATAGAGAAAAAAGAGGGTAAAGTAATGAGCTGGCACTAACTCATTACTTTAAATATATAATCCCCTTCAATTCTTCCATAAATTTATTAGACTACTTCTGATTTTTCAGCTTTTAATCTCTCTACAAGTTCATCATAAACTGGATTATTTAAGAAGGTCTCAATTGGAATATACTCTTTGCCAGGAGCAGATTTTTTAGCTCTATCCAATAACTCCTTATGAACAATTACAATATCGACATCTTGAGGAATTTCATCTACTGCAGAGTTATCTACTTTTATATCTAGCCCTGCCTTTTGAACCTTATTTCTAACCTGTGAAGCTGCCATTGCACTAGATCCCATACCTGCATCACAAGCCACAATAATCTTATTTACTGTACCAATATTGCTAGCAGGAATAGCTACTTTCTTTCCTTTCATTTCTTTCATCTGTTTAGTAGCACTTTCTAAGTCATCATTGACATTATTTGCTGATGCCTTTAAAAGAGCAGAAGCAACCAAGAAGGATACTGCTGTTGCTGAAATAACACCTGCTATCACTCCAAAGAAGTTACCTTTAGGAGTCATCGCTAATAATGCAATTATACTTCCTGGAGATGGACTAGCAACTAACCCAGCACCAGTTATAACAAAGGTAAATACTCCAGTTGCTCCACCAGCAATTACTGCTAGAAGTAAAGAAGGTTTCATTAAAACATAAGGGAAGTAAATTTCATGAATTCCTCCAAAGAAATGAATGATTGCTGCTCCAGGTGCAGACTGTTTAGCATTTCCTTTTCCAGCAAGCATATAAGCTAATAGAATACCAAGACCAGGTCCAGGATTTGTTTCTAATAAGAAGAAGATAGATTGACCTAATTCTTTAACTTCATTCACACCAAGTGGACTTAATACCCCATGGTTAATTGCATTATTTAGGAATAGTATCTTAGCTGGTTCAATAAATAATGAAGCCAAAGGCAATAATCCAGCATTAACTATTGTCTGTACTCCAGTTGCTAGTACCTTATTTAAAGATAAAACTACCGGTCCAATTCCTAAATAAGCTATTATAGCTAATGCCATTCCAATAATACCAGCAGAAAAGTTATTAACTAACATTTCAAAACCAGATTTAACTTTTCCATCTATCATCCCATCAAATTTCTTAATTACTAAACCACCAAGAGGTCCCATAACCATTGCACCTAAGAACATAGGTATATCTGCACCTACGATAACTCCCATCGTTGCAACTGCACCTACTACTCCACCTCTAGCATCAGCAACCATCTTACCTCCAGTATAACCAATCAATAAAGGTAATAAATAAGTAATCATTGGTCCAACCATAGAACTTAGATTTTCATTTGGTAACCAACCTGTTGGAATAAATAAAGCAGTAATAAATCCCCAAGCAATAAATGCACCTATATTTGGCATTACCATTCCACTAAGAAAACGTCCGAATTTTTGAATTCTTTGTCTCATTTAATATTCCTCCCCAAGTTAAATTTATAGATTTCCTGTCAAACAATACTCAAATTCTTTTGATCTTATATTGTTATTTTCTTATTCACTTATTATCTTATTAGCTTGTTCAACTTACTTACATCATACCACCATGGTATATTAGAGACAAGGAATTCAATTTAACATTATGTCCATATATGCTAGTGACATTATTTAATATAGAAAGATAGATTAATGACATAAATTGATTAAAATTCACTAGGTTTATATAGTTAGTAGTTTTAATTTACTCAACACAAATTTATTATAAGATTATTATCTGCCTTGATATACCTAATCTTAAGTAAGTATTAAAATATAAGCAGACTAATGATAGAAATTAATAGCTTATATTAAGTTCAGTTAAGCTATTAATATTTAAAAGGATGTCCACATTTGCTAATGACAACCTTTAATATCATCTTGCTTAAAATTGATTAGATAGATATAAATTTAATTTTAATCTATAACTTCAACTTGCTTATTATTTAATAATTTATAAATATAGACTAAACCAAAAGATTACTTATTATTTATTTAATGATCACTAAAAATAAAAAAACCAGTCCAAATAGACTGGGCTTTTCAAATTTTGATTATTTATCAATCTAAAAGTTGTCTAGTCAATAATAAAGACTTCTCCACTTTTATAGGTTATCTTTAGCTTAATCTTTTCTTCCACCTTATCAATAAACTTCAACTCAATAATATCATCTATCGAAGGTAGTGAATCTAAAGGTTTAAGCCACCCCTCTTCTATAAAGTATATCCCTTTTTTAGGAACAAACCTCAAAGATAGGCCATAAGTTTTGTTAGAGCTTTTATTGATTATCTCTAAGGCTTTTGCTAAATCATTATATCCCTGATGAAGCTGATCTATTGCCTCAAGACTTTGACTAATCTGCTCATCATAACTATTCATTATGTATTTCCCTCCTCTTCTCTCTAATAATTATCATATAATTTCTATTAAAAAAGTATCTCCTCCTTTAATTTTATCAAAATTGAATATTAATTACTATAATCTCAAGACTTTATTCTATAATTTCAGTGGATAATATAATACAGTCCTACAATTAAATTTAATTGCAGGACTGTTTCATAAATATCTTAGCAACCAATCAAGATAATTCATAATATATAATTTTAGTACCACTGAATTTAGATTCATAATTATTAACTAATATCTAACTCTTCAAATTTTGTGAATAGCTTCTCTTTCAATGCAAATTCATCTAAACCATATTTAATCTTTCCTTCATAAGTGGTAGAGACCATTCCTGTCTCTTCTGAAACTATTATCACAAAAGCATCAGTCTCCTCAGTTATTCCTATAGCAGCTCTATGCCTTGTACCTAGACTCTGCCTTAACCTCTGATTTTTAGTCAAGGGCAGAAGACAATTTGCTGCTATTACCCTGTCTTTGTCTATGATTACAGCACCATCATGCAAAGGGCTTTTAGGCATAAAGATATTAACCAACAATTCTGGGGACAATTTAGCATCTAATTCAACCCCTGTATCGATTATATCACGTAATCCTGTACTTCTTTTTAATACAATTAATGCCCCTATCTTATCACGACTTAGCCTCATTACCGTTGCTACTAATTTATCAATATAGGTCTTGAATTTATCTTTTCTTGTTAAGTAATTAAGAACCTTTCCTCTACCAATCTGCTCCAAAGCCCTACGTAACTCAGGCTGAAAGACAACAGGAATAGCAATTAAAACCAATGTCTTTATCTGGTCTAACAAGGAATTAAAGATTTTAAGACCCAAAAATTTACTGGCAAATCGAATCAAAAATAATACTAATATACCATTTAAAAGCTGAATAGCCCGTGTTTCTTTAATTAAAGTAAAGAATTTATAAGAAACTAAAATTGTAACTATAACATCAAGAAGGATTATAATATCAAAATCCACCTTTTACCTCCCCCATTACTAGCATATCCATTTTAATAATCATTAGTCTTTTAACTATTATTTGCTATTAGATCAAATAATAACTTTGCTCTTCTTTATTCACTAATTTCATTGATTAAGCTTCCTATTCCTTCAATCTTTACTTCTAATTTATCACCTATCTCTACACTTCCTACCCCTGGAGGAGTCCCAGTAGCTATTACATCACCTGGTTTTAAAGTCATTACTTGAGAGATAAAGCTAACTAATTCCTTAAGGGAAAATATCATTTGATTGGTATTAGAATCTTGTTTAATCTCTCCATTATGAATCAACTGAATCCCTAGGTTATTTGCAGCTAACTCAGTAGCTATTACTGGTCCTAAAGGAGCAAATCCATCAAAGGACTTGGCTCTAATCCACTGACCATCTCTACTTTGTAGATCTCTGGCGGTAATATCATTAAAGCAAGTATATCCTAAAATATGTTCTTCAACCTCTGCTGGCCTTAAATCTTTAATCTCATCTTTAATAACAATAGCCAATTCTGCTTCATAGTCAACTTGTTTACTCATTTTAGGATATTTAACCTTTTGATTAGGATTGCTTACAGCAGTTGCTGGTTTCATGAAGATAACTGGCTCTTCAGGTAGCTCTTCTCCCATTTCTTCAGCATGATCCTTATAATTTAAACCTACACATATTATTTTGCTAGGCTCACAAGGAGCTAATAGTTCCAGATCAAGTAGTTGATAACTTTTATCAACTACTTGATAATCTTCAAAGATATCCCCTTTAATCTCTTTTACCTTATTTTCCTCTAAAATACCATATTTAATCTCATCTTCTGCTTTAAATCTAATCAACTTCATTTTATTCACCTACTTTTATTTTATTTAAATCTGAGTTTAAGTATAGGTCTAAAAGATTTTACTCAAACTTAGACTTATCCTTGAACTTAACATTCTTCATCTAATAAATCAGTAATTGTTAAACTATCTAAATGCTTTCTTAATTCATCCTTTACAGCAGCATATACCCCACAAACCTCTTCATCGGCAAATATCTCTTTAATAGATACCTCTTGTTTAAAGAGTAGCTGTTCACATATCTCCCATAAGGATATCCTTTGCAGAGTAGTTATTGGAATATATCTATTCTCCTTAGTAATAGTAATTAAATTCTCTGCCATTAGGCCTTTGATGTTATCTTCAATTATTTCTACAGGAATATTGATCTTATTAGCCAGACCTGCAAAGGTTATCCCCGTTGACTTCCTATCCATAAACTCCTTACAAATTACGACTAAGATTGCAATGGGGATTATATTTTGAATACCAATTGTGATATCTTGTAGAGCATTAAAGTGGTGCAGATTAGATCTATTTTGAAAGACATAACAGATAACTGCCCCTAATAATGTAATCATCCAAATTATATATAACCAAAATAAGAAGAGAGGAATCACTGATAAGGAACCATAAATCTGATTATAGCCAACCGCATGCTTGGTATAAAGCTTATAGAGATTTTTAGCTAAATTGAATAAGAAGCCACTGATCGAACCACCCACAATAGCAGCTAAAGGCTCTACATCTGTATTAGGAATTAAATAATAGCCTACAATAAAGATTAAAAAATATGAAACAATTGAAATAAATCGAAAGATATATGTATTACCAGTAGAGACCTCAATCAAATCAGAACTAAGATAAGAACTGATAACAGAGATGGTCAGACTCAAAGAAAGTGTGATTAAAAAAGTTCCCAGAGTAACAAAAGTCCAAAAGGCAACAAACCGCTTAAAGATGTCGCGATGCTCCTCTACTCCCCAGATCTTATTGAAGGTCATTTCAATTCTAGCTAACATAAAGACTATTACTATTACCAAAGAGAAGAAACTGATAACTCCTAGCTGAGTAATATCTACATTAGTAACATAATCTTCTAAATATCTAATTACAATTTCACCAGTCCCAGTAGCTAAATTCTCTAAAATAATCTCTTTTAAAGCATTGATTATCCTATCCATTCCACCAAAGATATTAAATAAGGTCATTATATAAAAAGAGAAGATTAATAATGGAACAAGTGATAATAAAGTTGTGTAAACCAAACTCATAGCATTAACGAATATATCTACTGTCCTTGCTTTTTGATAGACTCTATAAACAAACAGCTTCCAATCGAATTTAACTACCTCTTCCAGCATTTATTTCACTCCTATTTAATAGATTAAGATCCATAAGCCATACTACTAAATATTATAGCTAGAAATCATTTAAAGTATCACTACTATAATTTTACAATAATTTTCTCTATAATTAAAGGTAAAAAACCTTTAGATCAACATTTATCTAAAAACTCAAAAATAATCTATCTAAATACTTTATTTAGATCGAGAGACTCATCAAATAATTAAATCTAATAATAATCATATCACCTTAAATGATAATTATAAAAAAAGAACAGACATAATAAAATGCCTGCTCTCTAATATTCTTAATCTATCCAAAGTACCTCACTGATATAAGAGGATTTACTATCTAGCAATTCACTAATATTTCCTTCTACATCTACAAGATAGATAACCCCTTGCTTAGTAGCCAAAAGCTTATCATTGTCTGCATACCAGACATAACTATTCATACCTTCAAAAATCTTTTTAACTGTATTTTGATCAAAATCATATACATAAAGTTGACTTACTCCATCAGCATTAATAAAATTACATGATACTTTGCTTTCATCTGGTGATAATTTAAGAGAATTTCTATATTCACCCAAATTATTAGCAGGAGTTTCTAATAATTTATTATTATTTTGTCCATCTCTATCAACGGAGTACATATAACCCATTCCCTCTGAAACGTAAGCATAAAATAGTGTCTGACTATCTGATGTCCACCACCAAGAAATTTCTTTAGCATCTGCATCACATAATTCAATTGACTGTTTATCATTCATATCCCGTAGCTTCAGTTTTCTCCTTCCCTCCACCTGTTCAACGTAAGCTAATTTTTCACCATCTAGCGATATACCTGGCCAGAAAGCAACTTGATTCTCATTAGTTAAAGGTTGTTGGTTGCTACCATCAGCGTTTGCCATATAAATTCTACTACTAGAAATACTTTCATTACCTCCAGCATCATTAGTACTGGTTTTTATTTGATAATATATCTTTCCATCTGATCCCCAAGTTAGAGATTCATATGGAGTATTAGACTCTTTTAATTTTATTGGACTATCTCCAGATATATCATTTAAATACATTGTCGTCTTAATAGAACCATCTGTATTCTCTTCTGCAACATAATAGCTAATATTATCAAGATTAGGAGAGATAGCATAATCCATATAATTCCCATTTAAATTAACTACCTTACTTTTAGCAAAATCAGCAATATTAATTATATTTACACTATTATCTTTGGTTTTCCAATTTACTCCCCTATAAGAAACCTTATTTTCTCCTAAATAATAAAATCTATCAAAGAACATATCTGGATTATCTTCTAATACTTTAGTTCCATCATTATTTAATAAATTCAACTTCCCATAGTCATCTGCATATACTATGTTACCTATTATTTCTGTATCATTAATATTATCAGGTAGGTCTAGCTCACTAATGTACCAATTCCCATTTATCAATTCTAACTTAGCACTTGCCATCCCAACCATTTTTACCACTTCTCCAGTAGAATCTATCCCACTAGCAGAGAAATTATCAGCTTCTACTTTTGCTTTATTATCATCATTCACTACAACTCTTGTATTATTCCAATTAAATGTATCCCAATCTACATATTTCCATTCTTTTTCTCTATTACGTAAGAAGGTATCTTTATTTGCAGTCAATGGTCCCACTGTTGTATAATCACTAATAATTTCCCTCAATAAAGAAGAATCTTCATTAAGATAAGCTGTCTCCATTTTATCTAACTGAGCATTGATTACACTTATAGCACTAATATCAGATTCATCTATTGCAATCTCTGCATATTCAGAAGTTTCTCCACCTACAGTATCTCTATCATAAGCCTCTACCCAATAATAATAAGTTCCACTAATTAATAATCTATCTGTATATGAGTTTTCATCTACATCCGCAATTCTTTTAGCAGTAGCATAATTGGGTTCATCACTTTTATAAACCAAATAGAAATCCGCTTCACCTAAGGAATCCCAAGTTAAATTTACAGTTCCATTATCTAATATCGCTTCTAAATTCTCTACTTTTCCAGGACCATTCTGTAGTTCAATGTCAATCCCAGTATCTGTATCCTTTAAAAGAAAACTAAACTCATTAACACGATCAGGTAATACATATACCCCTTCTTGTTTAATACTCTTATCACCTATATTAAATATGACATCCCATCTTCGAGCAGAAACATCTTCCAGTTTAATAGTTCCTTCTCCATCTGTCCACTCAATCTTTTCAGCATGCCTTTCACTTCTACGTGGATATTCTAATACAATTTCAGTATCTACATCTGCAGGATTCCATCCAAACTCAGTACTAACCTTTACCTCTACTTCTCCAGTAGCTAAACTGAGCAGAATCTTCTTGTTCTTAACTACTTCTCCTGCACCTAAACTTAAATCTTCACTTCCTTTATAAGCTACATATTCTTGTTCCCCAATTACTTCAATAGCTTCACCTACTACAGTATAATCACCTGGGCTTAGCTTGAAACTAGCTTTATCATCAAGAGAAGTCAATTCTTGTGTATCTATTACCTTCTCATCTTGTTTTACCTTAATCACATATTTACTAACATTAATCTCTTCACCAATATTTTGAGTTAAACTTGCTGAACTAAGACCTATTTCTACCATAGCTTCTTCTCCAACCTTAGGGGTATCACCACTACTACTACATCCAGTAAGTAATCCTAAACTTACTAAAAGTACCAACGATATTACTATTAATTTTTGATTTCTAATTATATTAGTCATTAACTCACCCTTTCTTATCTTAATTAATATTTACTTCTACCCTATCAGAAATTTCACTTGCCAAACCATTACTATTATAAGCCTCAATCCAATAGTAATAAGTACCCTTTTCTAAGCTCTTATCTTGATATGATCTTTCATCAACAACA
>Ga0163219_100162_pt1 | contig 18092 bp, 22 predicted proteins | sample MSEWel2016_04_06_FD_113150 | JGI IMG/M metagenome (GOLD analysis project Ga0163219, IMG submission 113150) | Subsurface microbial communities from deep shales in West Virginia, USA - MSEEL Well Study Marcellus 3H_2016_04_06 ...
ACTGACCTGCCGGTGAACGGGAATGGAGAAATATTACATGACACCACTATAAGGTCATCAGATGCAACAACCACTCTTATAGTAAGCGAAGGGACAAAAGCTCTTGATCCTCAGGGAAAGCCGATATCCGGGATCATAATCACAACTCCTGCTTCCGTACCCGCAGATACACCCCGTGAAGTTGTTGAATCAGGGCTTTACTTCGATTTCGGACCTGATGGAACCACTTTCAGCCAGGATGTCATGATAACACTTGATTTCAATCCTGAAGAATTCGAGGGACGTGCTCCTGTGATCTATACCTACACATCCGAAGACGGGTGGATAGCACTGGAGACGACAGTCGATTGGGAAAATGGAAGAGCAACAGCAATGATCAGCCACTTCTCACTCTACGCTCTGTTTGGAACAGATGCAGAAGATGTGCAGGACACTTCGGTGGAACTGGCATCGGAAGATCTTAGTTCCACAACCGTTGTCGAGGAAGATACGCCTGCCGAAGATGATGATAACAGTGGACTTTTCATTGGAATAATCGGAATACTGATAATTCTTGGCGCTGTTATCTTATTTGTAAAAAATCAGAAAGATAAAGGAGGACTATAAGTCCCTCCTGTTTCTTTTTTATAGTACGGTTTTAGAATTCTATTTCTCTTGATTTATCTCTTTTCAACTTATCAGCTTCGATTTCTGTTGCTGTCCCGATATAATATCAAAATCACAGCCACAAGACCTGACACCAGCAGCAGTATATCTTCCAGGATTCCAAATGCAAAGGCTGCTGTAAAACCTACGAAAGACCACAGCAAGGGAATTATAAGGACTGATTTTGGCACTTTGGAAGAGGTCCAGAGCAAGAGTCCGAAAGTGAATATTGTTGTGGGGCAGGGAACACCAAAGATTGGCTGATACGGATAAACATGTCCTGCAAAATAGCCGAATATAGGATAGATGACCAGGCCATAGAGGATCATTACCAGTCCTGCCAGTCCGTAGATATCCTTGCTGAAATCAAAAGAGAGTTTTTTGTCAATCACGCCGTACTTAAAGAACAGGGCAGACTGGACTATGAACAGGAAACCGAAGAAGTAGGCCGGTTTGTTTATCGAGGAGAAATAAAGGATATAATAAACCACACCCATCCAGAGCCAGAAGAATGTAAGTATTCCTGAAATGATCCTGTCAGAGTATTCCTTTCTGCTGAATACCAGATATATAGTCACTCCCGCGAGCAGATATAACAATATCTGTGCAGGGAAAACGTCCGTATTATAACTTGCAAAGTTGTTCAGGAATTGTTCTTCTGTAAAGGGTATATTCATACTGGCACCATTTTGTTTCCGAATGCCCTTATGGACCCAATTAATAAATATTTAAGGATTTATTCTTACATCTTGTGTTTTCTTCAGTCGGAGAGAAAAAGGATCATACAACAAGTATTAAATAAAAAATCGATATCTTCTTATTAAATTATACCAGCTGCCAGCTTCCCTGGCAGATACAAACAACACCAGGCAGTGTAAAGGACAAAATCATAATGCTTACAAAAAGGATCATACCATGTCTTGATGTTACGCTTGATGAGGAAGGCGGAACAGTTGTCAAGGGAATAGAATTCGTAGACCTGAGAAAGGCAGGTGACCCTGTGGAACTCGCCAAGCAATACAATGAACAGGGTGCTGACGAACTTGTCTTCCTGGACATAACCGCATCCCATGAAGGACGTTCCACCATGATAGACGTCATCGAGAGAACCGCAAACGAGGTATTCATTCCCCTGACCGTGGGAGGCGGCATAAACTCCATCGAGGACATACGCCAGATACTCCGTGCAGGTGCCGATAAGGTATCCATCAACACGGCGGCTGTGAAGAACCCACAGCTCATCAAGGAATCCTCGGAGATATTCGGAGCACAGTGCATCGTCACAGCCATCGACTGCAAAAGAAACACCAACGTGGAAGACAATCCCGATAAGATCATACTGGAACTTGAAGACGGTACACCTGCATGGTATGAGGTCGTCATCTATGGCGGACGCCAGCCTACAGGCATTGACGCAGTACAATGGGCGAAAAAGGTGGAGGAACTGGGATCAGGAGAGATACTACTTACCAGCATGGACAGGGACGGTACCTATGACGGTTTCGACATACCCATCACAAGGAAACTCTCGGAAGAGCTGGAAATACCCATCATCGCATCAGGAGGAGTGGGCAATCCCGAGCACATGTACGAGGGTTTTGTCAATGGTAAAGCCGATGCAGCCCTTGCAGCAAGTATTTTCCACTTCGGTGAATACACAGTCAACGACACCAAGGAATACCTCAAAGAGAAAAAGATACCTGTAAGACTTTGAAAGTGATAGCATGGAAATTGCAGAGTTCCAGAAACTGATGTCAGACCTCTATGCACATAACGACAAAAGGCGTGGACCCACCGCAACCATGCTCTGGCTTGTGGAAGAGGTAGGAGAGCTGGCAGAGGCCATCCGCAGGGACGATAATGAGAACATCAGGGAGGAACTGGCCGACTGTTTTGCCTGGGTGGGAGCCCTGGCAAATCTCTATGACATTGACCTTGAAGCTGCTTTTCTGGAAAAGTACCCGGATAAGTGTCCCAGCTGTGGCAAAAAGCCCTGCATCTGTACGGACTGAACTGATCTTTCACACATCATATTTTGCTACCTGATCATCTGTTTTTATAGAATGTGTGATTCATAGAATAGGGGAGGATCATGAGAAAATTACCTGAATGGTACTACGATGAGTTCGTCCAGATAGGTACCGATTACACAGATAAAGAGGAGATCGTGAACTATGACCGGAAAATGCAGAAGATCCGGAATATAGGTGAAGAAATAAAAACAATGCGCACATTCATTAATCTCCGGCCGGATGACAGGATACTGGAAATCGGATGTGGTACTGGCGAATTTTCCATTGAGCTTTCAAAGCACTGCAGAGAAGTCCTTGCCTTAGACATTTCAGAGGGAATGCTTGAATATGCACGGGAAAAAGCAAAGTCAAGAAACAGAAACAATATCAGCTTTGTCAAGGGCGGGTTTCTGACCTACGATGCTGATAATGAGTTATTCGATGCGGTTGTAAGCCAGCTGGCCCTGCACCATCTACCTGATTTCTGGAAATTTACCGCACTCAAACATATACATTCAATGCTTAAAACAGGTGGCAGGTTCTATCTCAGGGATGTTGTTTTCTCTTCCGGGATCGATGATATCGATGTCTTTATTTCAAAATTGCTGGAAAGTATTCCCGAAGATGTAAAAGATGAAATGGCAAGTGAGTACATCCTGCACATAAAGGAAGAATTCTCGACCTTTGACTGGGTGATGGAAGAACTTATCGAAAGAGCGGGTTTCAGGATAGAGGAATCCATCTATGATAACGGCTTTATTGCAAGCTACCTCTGCATTAAAGAAAAGTGAGATCTTTTATCTTTCCCGAATTACCGGATCATTTTTTATAAGTTCAATCTGCATATTCTATTCATAACTAAGGGGGTTAGTTATGAGCGAATTAAAGACCGGAGAAACAATCGAAGATTTCACACTCTATGACACCAAACGTAATGAAGTGAGACTTCATGACCTCAAAGGAAAGAACATATTACTGGCTTTCCATCCACTGGCGTGGACCAAAGGATGTGCCAAGCATATGAAGCTGCTCGAGGACAACTACGAAAAGCTCAGTTCCATGAACACTGTGGCTTTCGGTATAAGTATAGATTCAGTACCGTCAAAAAAAGCATGGGCAAAAGAGCTGGAAGTTGAGAAAACAGTTTTCCTTTCCGACTTCTGGCCGCATGGAGAGGTTGCAAAGATGTACGGCATGTTCAATGAGGACATAGGAGTGTCAAAAAGGGCAAGCATCCTTATCGATGAAGACCTTAAGGTGAAGTTCGCGAAAGTCTATGAAGACCATAAATTACCGGACATAAATGAGATATTTGATGCCGTTGAAGCCTGAAAGATTATACAGAGTGTTTCAATAGAAAATATTACCCTTACGTCTTAAATTTTTAGAAATTCTTAAATAATATCCCTTCTGATGCATAGTGTAGAGGAAAATGCATGGAAAAAAGGGATAGGAAAAAACATTTTATTCTCATTTTACTCCTCGTTGTATCCTTCACGGTCTCAACCGGATGCATAAGAAATTTTGAAGAGGGAAGCAACTACGGGATAACCGATATTGAGATGTCTGCCGACAGCGTCAAAAGTTCCTATGTTGACCTGAACGTGACAGCTTATATCGAGAACAGGGGAACAGCCAGCGAAGGAAATACAACCCTGCTGTTCAAAGCCTTCAGGCAACAGACAGGCCTGCTCGAAGTATCCGAGGAAAATGAAGTAGGGGTCATTGAAGAAGGCGATACTGTTACCGTAAGCCAGCAGATCAGGCTTCCAAGGGAAGGAAGTTATACCTTAAGACTTGATCTTTACGAGGACGAACAGAAAAAAGCCAGCTCATCGATAACCATTCGCAACCTGGAAGCAATGCAGACCGACCTGCAGGAAATCGGCCTGCAGATATCGGGGATTGATTTCATGGTAAAGAACGTGACATCCGGAAAGGTTCTCATCGAGAGCGATATCTACCTGAAAAATGAGGGTTCGAAGAGCACGGAGAATTACAGGATGCTTGTCAAGGCAAGGGAGATGGATGCAAGACTCCTGGCAGACAAGGAATGGACAGATACCGGAACTATTGAACCTGAAGCAACGGCAATCCGTACTGTCAGCCTGACGGTCCCGGATGATTATAATTACGCAGTCGAGGTCAGCATCTGGGATGATGATGTCATTGTCATGACAGGTGAGGATTACGTACAGCTCAATCCTGAAAAGGTCATCAGCAAGGAAGAAGAGGTCCAGAACAAAAACATCCAGACCGGTGATTTCATTGTAGAGGAAGGTTTCGAAGAGGCAATGCCTACAGAAGAAACTGCTTCTGAATCAGCTTCTGAGGCGGCTCCGGGATTTGGTTCATTAATGACTGCAGGTATTCTGCTATCTGCATTGCTGGTAATCAGGAGAAAAAGCAGGAGGGGAAAAAGTGAGTGAAGAAAAGACAGGTGCCAGGGAGAACAATAATTCCGACACAGCTGTTACAGAGGAGAAGAGTATGAACAAAGGATATATTTCGAGAGTCAGGAACACAGATAAGAAGAACAAAAGTCCTGAAGAATACTTCAGATGGGCTGTATTCGGGATCACCATGTTACTGCTCTTCATTGCAGCGATCCAGTTCTATTTCTCCATGCAGGACGCGATCAGCACATGGTTCGAGTGGGAATATGTGTCCCTGTTCAAATCTGTGTACAACCTCGTAATAATTGGCCTCTGTGTCTACATCATAAAACTCTTCGTGTTCAGAAAGCAGGCATAACCTGCTTTTTATCTTTTTAGTCTTCATTTTTATATAGCTTTCATGAGTATACTGCACAGTTTATGATAAAAAGAAAACCGGAACTGCTTGCCCCTGCAGGAGACATGCGGTCGCTAATCGCAGCCGTGGAGAACGGTGCCGATGCCGTATACCTTGGGATAAAGAATTTCAGTGCAAGGGCGTATGCAGGTAATTTTACAATCGATGAATTCAGGGAGGCACTCTACTACGCGCACCTGCGGGGAGTCAAAGTCTATGTTACCCTGAATACACTAATAAAGGATACAGAGATTGAAAAGATAGCAAAGCTCATGCAGACACTGGATGAGCTTGGCACCGATGCCATAATAGTTCAGGACATCGGGCTTCTGTCACTTGCAGGTAAACTCGTACCTGACTTACCGTTGCATGCCAGCACCCAGATGACCATTCACAATACCGAAGGGGTACGTTTTCTACGTGATATGGGCGTCAGGAGAGTGGTACTTGCAAGAGAGATGGCACTTGCAGAAATAAAGGAGATCATACAGAATACAGACATGGAAATCGAGACTTTCGTGCATGGAGCACTCTGTATCTGTTATTCCGGGCAGTGCCTCATGAGCAGTATGATAGGCGGAAGAAGCGGTAACAGAGGATATTGTGCCCAGCCCTGCAGGAAAAAATATGATCTGTACAGAGAAGGGAAAAAAGTGGGCACCGCCGGTAAATTCCTGTTAAGCCCCAGGGACCTGAACAGCTCCGAGATCCTGCCCGAGCTCATAGAAGCCGGCATCGGCTCTTTCAAGATCGAAGGACGTATGAAGCGTCCCGAATACGTTGCAGGTGTCGTACGTATTTACCGGCGTCTGATTGACAGATATGTGGAGAGGCAGGAACAATATTTTGTTTCCGAAGAAGAGAGGCTCCAGCTTGAGCAGCTCTTCAACCGGGAATTCACTAACGGATATTTCAAAGGTAATCCCGGAAATGCTCTTATGAGCCGGGAGAGGCCATATAACCGGGGAGTGAGGATAGGAAAAGTTAAAGGGTTCGATAATAAACGCAGGAATCTTCTCCTGGAGCTAAGCGGTGAACTCAATGTTGGTGATGGCATTGGTTTTGAAGCTGAGCAGGAATCAGGAAGCATTGTCCGGCAGATGTATAAAAAAGGTAAACCTGTAAAAGAAGCAGGAAAAGGAGATATCGTCAGCGTATCATCGGATGTTTTACACGATACAGAAACTGTAGTTTACAGAACACTTGACAGTTCTCTCATGAAAGAACTGGAACAATCCTTTGAGTCTCCGGGCCTCAGAAAAGTGGCTGTTTTTATGAAAATTAGAGCATTTGCAGGAGAGAAGCTGGAATTGCTGGTCCGGGATAAGGATGATAATAGCACCTGTATTAGCTCAGAGTATGTCATAGAGACCGCTATCAAAAAGGCAACCACTGAAAAGGATATCAGAAAACAGCTTACAAAACTCGGGAACACCGTCTTTGATGCACAGGATGTTGAAATATCCATGGAAGACGGCATATTCATCCCCATAAAAGAGATTAATGAGCTAAGGAACCGGGCAGTCTCTGAACTTGAAAAAATGAGAGTTGAAGGCAGAAGAAGACCTGAGCATAAACCCTTCAGAGAATCTGAAAGTTCTGCTCCGGCAAATATAAACCAAAAGCCCTTGCTTGCAGTTAGTGTCAGTGATCAGGCATCTGTAGAAACAGCAGTTTCCAGTGGTGCGGATCTGATATACTATGAAAGGAAAAACTGCATGCAGTATGATTATTCTGATTTGAGACTGGCAGCAGCCCATGCAAAAGGGATGGGTGTACCGATCTACCTACACACCCCTGTTATAGTAAAGGACAGTGAGATGCCGCAGGTTGCAAAGATGATGAAAGTTGCAAAAGAGTCAGGCTTTGAGGGAATCCTTGCTGCAAATATCGGAGTATTCAAAAAGGCCAATGAGTCCGGAATCCGGGTGATCGCCGACAGCAATCTGAATATTTTCAACAGGGAAAGCGCATCAGTGTTTATGAAAAAGGGGGTCGGATCAGTGGTACTTTCTCCTGAGGTGAATTATGAGCAGATCAGAGATATCAGCTCCTCAGCTTATACGGAATTCATTGTTCACGGTAGCCTTCGGGTCATGATATCCGAACATGGTCTTGTTACAAATCTTACAGAACCGGACTTGGTGTCTGATCCGGGCTGCAGAGATTTTGAGCTCATGGACAAAAAAGGATTTGCATTTCCTGTAAGTACCGATTGCTCAGGCAGGACACACATATTCAATTCAAAAGAGCTGTGTCTTCTTGAAGACATGCCTCAACTTATCGATAGTGGCGTCTCAAGATTCAGGATAGATGCGAGAATGACAGATAACCCACTTATCAAAAAGATCGTATCCTCATACAGGAAGAAAATAGATTCATATTTCTCCACAGAGGATGATAATACAAAAGCAAGCAAATGCAGGGACATCTCAAAAGAATACACCAGAGGTCACTTTCACAGAGGCGTACTATGAAAATATTCCTTTCAGGCTCCATACGCGGCGGAAGACAGATGCTTCATGTTTACATGAAGATATGCAGTCTGCTGCAGGAGCAGGGACACGAGGTCCTGAGCTCTCATGTGGCAGACCCGGAACTTGAGGAAAAAGAATCGGTCATGTCAGAAGAGGAGATATTCAAACGTGACATGGGCTTTATGGAAAGAAGTGAGTGTCTGATAGCCGAGGTCAGCACGCCTTCCATAGGAGTTGGCTATGAGATCTGCAGTGCCTTAAAATACGGTCTTCCAGTACTCTGTCTTCACAACCTTCAGGCAAATGTTTCTGCGATGATACTAGGGAACACCAGTCCGGAACTTGTTATAAGACAATATGCAAATGATCAGGAATTACGGGAGGGAATCAGAGCTTTTATTTCAGAACTCGGAGATGTAGAGGTATAGCTATTTTTTTAGTAATCATTAAATACTAACCAAGACAATATAATCGTGGTCACTATGGTAGAAGAACTCATAATACTTGTTGTAGCCATTGTAGTTGCAGTTGTGCTGTACAAGTTATTAAAAACAGCCACAAAAATGGCAGTCAATGCAATACTTGGACTGCTTGTACTAATTGTCGCAAACACCGTACTCGGACTTGGGATCGCATATGACTGGCTGGTTATCCTGATCTGTGCGGTTGCAGGAGTAGTCGGCGCTTTGCTGATAATCGTGCTGAACTATACAGGCATCGCTTTTGTTTAAGATTGAACGATTCCTTTTATGTGATGCCGGGTGTGGATTTCACCCCGGAATCTCTTTTCAGTCCTGATACTTTTAATTTCCATTATATCAAATTCCCGGAACAGCAGTTTCAGCTCTTCTTCTGTGAAATAATGATAGATCACACCGTTCTTCCTGCAAAAAGTGTTTTTCTCGAGCTCGTCCCCTCCGAATCTCATATCATCGGTGCCGAAAACCTCAAAAAAAAGGAAGCCTTCAGGACGAAGCACTCTTCCGAGCTCTTCGACCGCAAGTAATCTCTCATTTTCAAAAAGGTGTTGCAGAACACCGTAGCATACGATAGCATCAAAGGAATTATCGGCAAAGGGCAGGTGCGTGATAGAAGAAGCGACACATCCGGCCTGAGATCCGCCTTTTTCCAGATATTCACTGGCCTTGAGAAGAGCATTTACCGAGATGTCCGTACCCACCGCATCAAAGTTCTTTGAAAGCGGAAGCAGATACCTGCCGTTCCCGCATCCCGCATCCAGTACAAGCGAACCGGGAGCAAGTGCCTCTTCCACTCCAGAAATGGGGCGGGGTCCGCCCCAGTTTACGTGCCTGTATTCTTCTTCCCAGGCACGACAGGATTCGCTGAGGTCCTTCATATCAGGGTCTGTATTCTGCTGCTTCCCTGAAACGTGTGATAATAAAATCCTTTTCCAGGGATGAGAGGAACCATCCTGCCTTGGGGCCTGACTGCTGTCCCAGAACTGAGGTGTAAATGGCTTTGAACAGGTCTTTGGGGTTAACTTCCATCTCCTCCGGGGCAACACCAAGAGACTCAGCCATCATGACATGCAGTTTTGATTCCGGATCCTTTGCGGAGTATACAAGGTTATGGTAATCCTCTCCGCTCAGCTCACCACTTTCGGCAAGTATGTCTGCAAACGATGAGAGGAAAGTGCGCTGCATATCCGAAAGACTGGCCGTCTGGACAGGAAGCTCTTCCTTTACACTGAACTTGGCAAAGGACGGTGCATACATGTCAAGCCAGTTGCCGACATTATCAACAAGTTCCCTGATGCACTTCTCATTATTGGTATCATAGCCCGCTCTTTTGACAATCTTCATAATACGATCTAAATCGCCACCTGCTGCCTGATAGATAGTAGTCATGTGCTTGAAAGGAATGTCCGTATGACACAGGCCCGCAGCATGTGAGAGTTCGATAATCCTGCTTTCATATGAGCCGGGTTCATCTGCCGAGTGAAGACGCTCGAACTCATCCACAAGGTTCAGCAATGGCTGGGCAGGATCGAATCTGATATGTTTTTCAGGTTTGGTGCGGATGATAAGATACCTCAGTACCTCGGGCGGGACAACCTTAAGCATATCCGAGATCGAGACTACCACACCTGTGGAAGATGACATTGCTCCTTCCTTGCCCAGCATGATCCACTCGTAAACTATCGGATAAGGTGCTTCATACCCGTATATTTCCTTTGCGATTGCCTGTCCGGTATCATATGAACCTCCCCTGGATGCATGATCCTTGCCGAAAGGCTCAACAGTGACTCCTAGTGCCTTCCATCTTGCCGGCCAGTCCACACGCCAGGTAAGTTTTCCTCCGCCTTTCATGGAAACAGTTCCTGAATCTCCGCAGGAACAGGTGTAATCAACGGTTTCCTCATCCAAATCAAATCCCGTTACTATGGTCGTGTTAATCTTGCCACATACATTACAGATGGGATTGAAAGGACTCCAGTCCTCGGCAGGCGTCTTACCGGATAATTTCTGAAGTATGGCTGCAATCTCGTCTCTTTTTACAAGGGCTGTTTTTATTGCATCCATATAGAGACCCTGCTTGTAGAGCTCATCTGCCCTGTAGACCTTCGGATTTATTCCAAGATTCTCAAGGGCTATCAGGAAGGGTTCCAGGAAATGTTCGGAATAGCTTTCATGTTCCCCGCAGGGACATGGTATCTCAGAGAGAGGTTTTCCCACATGCTCAGCATAGCTCTCATCAAGGAAAGGATAGACTTTTCTTAAAGGATCGTAGGTATCTGCAATATAAATGAACTCGGCTTCCGTATCCTTGTCAAGTAGAGCCCTGTATGCTACGTCCGCTGTTACTACCTCACGCATATTGCCTATGTGAATATGTCCGGAAGGCGTGATTCCAGTTGCAACAAGGTGCTTATTTCCTCTCTTGAGAACCTCATCTGCAACTACATCCGCCCAGTGTGTGATATCTGCCATTCTTTTCACCATTAATAGGAGTGGATAATTGTCATTTTATGATTTTTTGTATTAAGGATTCTTACCTTAATTATTGCTACCATTATAACCTTTGCTAAAGACAGAAGCAAAGTCTGAGGAAACATCTCGCTTAATTTCTTACAATCTAATGTAAACTGTGAAGTCAATTCAAAAAACATATATTACTTAATATCTTACGGGAATTCTAGGAGTTGGAGAGATCTGAATGTATCCGGAACGTACGGATGAATATCTTGAAACCATTTTTCTTCTGGTAAGAAGGAATAATTCACCGGCAAGAACAAACCAAATAGCTGACGCTCTGGAGGTCTCGGCCCCGAGTGTTACCGAGATGCTGCAAAGATTATCGGATGCAGGACTTGTAGAGTACAGGCCATATTACGGTGTGGAATTGACAGAACTTGGGAAGATTCAGGCGGTAAAACTGAGACATAACAACAGGGTTATAAGGAAATTCCTTTGCGAGGTGCTTGGCGTTAGTTACGAAGAGGCAACACAAGAAGCATCCCTGCTTAAACATTCTGCATCAGAGACATTTCTGGAACATATTTGCAGATACATGCGTCATTCACAGATATGCCCGAAATGTGAAGGATATATTAAAGGAAAAAAGTGTTGTAACCTTACCCAGTGACTTCATAAATTATCTAAAAAGGCTTCTGATACCGGGAAATCGTATTTAGCTTTGCCGAAAAATTGCAAGCCTGCGCCATCATCATCCTCAAATAATACAGATTGTTCGTACGGATGCGAACCGGAAGGTATTAATAAGAAACAACTAGTCTAGTATTGATGACCCGTATAACCACCACCCGAGAGGATATGCCATTGAGTACCTCCATGGATATCTTCCATATGAAAAACAGACGAGACCCCGCGGACGAAGAAGTACTGCCATTCCTTGCCATTCACGGCAACCACGCGACCATCAACGTGGAATCAGTGCTGTACGACGATGAGGAAGTTGCTCACGTGTACACAAAAAACGTCTTCGGAAGTATTCCGAAGGTCACTGTTGTTCAGGAGAACGTGGTTGAAGCAGACATCGGTACTATTTACCACTGAGTTTCGTAGTTCAGCAATTCGTCGATTATGCTCCAGTCCTTTCCAAAGAACCGGTAATCTTTGATCAGGTGCCCGTTCAGTGAGATCGTGTCAAGGAAGCCGTACCAGTATACAACCATACCGGTACCGTAGCTTTCTTCATAATCGGTGAATTGTTTTTTTACATAATACTGATGTTCTTTTTCGTCACCGAATAAAGCTTTACTTTCTATCCAGGATATTTTTTTACCTTCTATTTCCACATCTTCATCAAGGAAGAAATCAGGTGTTTTTGCCATTCCTATTTCCCTGAGGTCCTCCTCCGTACTGAAAGTGATTCCCTGGTCTACAAGCCATGCTTCAAGTATACTCTCTCCGAGCTGACCCTTTATGGCATGCATCTCATGGGCCCTGGGCGAGAAAAAGAAATCGGAATCAATTGCTTCCTGTACCTCGGTTTTCAGGCGTGTATCGGGAGTATCATCAAGGTTCTTTACAAAGGATTTCTTTGGGATTCCCATCTCTTTGAGGATCATGGAAACCATTAGGGTTGCAGGAATATGGTTCCTTTTTGCGATCTGGACTATCGACCTTCCTTTTTTCCAGTGCCGCAGATGGGCCTTGCTTTTGTTTTTAACCCTTGAGAAGTTCTTCTTGACCTCTGCAATTGTTTTCTGGTTAAGTATAGAATATATTACGCCAACAGGCTGGCAGAAATGTTCTGCTACCCTGACAACATCCTCCACTCCGTCAAGAGCACCGTATATTTGTTCGTAGGTATCAATGTCCATATCCATGCACCTTATCTGTGGATATTCCTTTCAGCAAACAATCTTCACACCTTTTCTTCCCGCAGAAGGCTTTTGAATATTCAACGATCAGAGCATGGTACTCCTTATACATTTCAACATCCTCCGGAAGACCTGACTCAAAAAGCCGTTGCAGTTCCATGTAGTTTCCTTCCCTGCCCAGGCATTTCATGATGCGGGTGGTGTATGCATCAATTACGAATTTCGGCCTGCCGGCAGCATAGAGGATTATACAGTCAGCAGTCTCGTTACCTACGCCTCTGATGGACAACAGGATTTCCCTGAGTTCATCAACCGGGATGGAGAAAAGCTCCTCCATATCGTTTTTCATGAAAAAGCGGGCGATATTCTTCAACCTTGAGGCTTTCTGTCTGAAAAAACCACAGCATCTCACAATCTCTTCCAGCCGGGAGATATCAGCGTCCGCAAGAGAGCAGGGTTCAAGCAATCCCTCCTCCTTCAGGCCACCTATGGCCTTTTCAACATTGGACCATTTTGTCTGCTGGGTCAATATGGCACCCACCACAACTTCAAAAGCTGTGTCAGCAGGCCACCAGTATTGTGGACCCAGATCGTCCAGAAGAATCCGGTATACTTCAATTATTAACTGATTGTTTTTCATGCTCAAAGGAAGATCAAAACCTCATTATTTCCAGAATTCCTCCTCATAGTTGTCAGGAAGATCAAGATTCATAACATCATCTATTGACTTTTTCTTTTTCCGCTCTGGCTGGTTTTCATCCCTGCTTTCACCGGATTCGATCAGAGTAGTATTCTTGTCGCTTGAGACTACCTTTTCATTGAAAGTATTTTTTTCAGGTTCTTCGTAAGCAGGAGTCTTTGCTTCCCGAAGAGGAGTTTGCCTGGGAACCTCAAGTTCTTCTGTCCTTGTTTCTGGAATCCTTGTTTCCCGGGCTGGCTGAACCGGCTCCTCCGGGGCTTCTTCCACAGGACGGCCCCTTCTGATCTCACGCTTGATCCGCGTCCTCTCTGCATAGGTATCAACAACCGGTGCGGATCTTGACATCTGTTTATGTGTGGAACCATATCCTATGATACACTGTTCATCCCCTGAACGCCAGTCTATAACATAAAGATGACAATCAGCCTTCTTGCATTGCGATACCCCGTCACGGGGGCAGACTTCAGGTAGCGTCATGGTAATGTGCCTCAAATTATAATTGGTAGCTAATACTATTACAGTCCTTTGATAGCATTTGCGATCAGAGGTGCAACACTTACAGAGCTCTGTATCCTTTCTATGGTATCGGTGGAGATGATCTCCTTGACTCCTGAATTATAGAGCCTCATGACTGCATTGCGTGCCAGTACCGGATGCACACATGCCAGATACACGTCCTTTGCACCCTGACTTTTGAGCAGTTTTATCGACTCGACCATTGTCCCGCCGGTTGCTATCATATCATCAAGAAGGACTATATCCCTGCCTTTGACATCCACGTTCTTTGTTTTGATGGTAACAGTATCTCCCGAAAGACGGGTCTTTTCCAGATAATCATAATCAAAACCAATTTCCGTTGCGGTCCTTTCCACAAAGTCAAGGGCTCCCAGATCAGGGGAAACAAGCAGAGGGTTCTGCAGATCCAGGGATCTTAAGTGATGACTTATCAAGTATGCCGCGTCCAGGTCAAATGCATCGGCATTGAAATAATCCAGAATGCTGGCCTCATGCACATTTACGGTAAAGACCCTGTCAGCGTTTATCGTCCTTGCGATAGCCCTGGCGCTTATTGGTTCACCGGTTTTGAACTTCTTGTCCTGTCGTGCATAGCCCATGTAGGGGATAACTACATTGATTACAGGTGAGTCCTCACATGCATCGATCAACTGCAACAGTGCAACAAAATCCGAGTCCGTCATTGTGCTCTGTATAATAGTCACTTCATCGACATCTTCGTCAAGTATACGTGTATAGAGCTCACCGTCAGGGAACCTGGTAAAATCAGTTATCGTGGGCTCCAGATTAAGCTCCCTTGCAACCTGTGATGAAAGGGCCTGAGATGCTGGTCCTCCTATGATCTTCAATTAATTTACCTCTTTAGAACTTCATTTTTAGTACTGGTAATGTATAATGTAATACATTAGTTTTGGTCGCCCTTTATCTTCTCAACGACCTTTATATTGCGTATACAGGTATGGGGATAGTTACCCGTATCGTCCTTCTCGGCAGACTTCACCATATCCCAGATCGTGAGCAGTGCCGTGGAAACACCGGTGAGTGCTTCCATCTCAACTCCGGTCCTTCCCATTGAACGGACCTCTACAACAGCTGATACACGTTCGTCACCGATATCAAAATCCACATCAACACTTGTGATGGGAATCTGGTGACACATGGGTATCATTTCCGGTGTTCTCTTGACGGCCAGTATGGCAGCGACCCTTGCGGTGGAAAGAACGTTCCCCTTTTCAACCGAGCCTGTTCTGATCATCTCAATGGTATCCCTGCCAAGGATGATCTCACCGGATGCAAGAGCCTTTCTGGTAACTATTTCCTTGTTACCGATATCGACCATGACCGCCCGGTCGTTTTGGATATGTGTGAATTCCTTTTTCAACAGATCACCGTTCTATCAGTCAATCCTGAGATTCTGCCGCTGGGAGTAATCCTCAATAGTGCTATTTAATTTTTCTTCCAGATCCCTTGCTTCATCAAGGCTCAGTTTCAGTATCTCTTCATCCTCACCATGGCTGATGGTTATGCGCACACGTTTTCTTTCTATATCCACAACTATCTTGCGTTCTTCCTTATCCATATTTACAACCCCTTCATTACGTCAGTTATCTTTTCAATGATATCACTTGCAAGCAGACCCCCGCCCTTTTGCTCAAAGGCAAGATCGCCTGCAAGTCCGTTAATGAAACATCCACCACAGGCAGCATCCATTGCATCGTTTACCGCAAACAGTGCCCCGACGATCCCTGCGAGTATATCGCCGGTCCCGCCAACGGTCATGCCGGCATTTCCGGTGCTGTTCAGCCTCACATTTTTCCCATCGGATACTATATCGATACTTCCCTTAAGAAGTGTCACGACTCCTTTCTGTCCGGAAAAATCACAAACAATATTCTTTTTTTCCTCAGTTGTTTCAGGAAGCCTGATGCCTGCAAGTCTGGAGTACTCGGCTGCATGCGGCGTGATTATAATCTCTCCATCACCCTGCACGGGCAGTTCGAGCTTGTAGAGCCCGTCGGCATCCACCACCGCTTTTCTGCAGTCGGCAAGAATACGGGCCACAGCTTCCAGGGTCTCCTTCTCTCTGCCCAGACCGGGACCGATCACCACAACATCATGGGATTCCATGAGCTCACGTATCTTTGAGAGATGATATGGTCTTAAGAAATTCCCGGGCAGGCGGGATACTATGAAATTGGGAGAATATGAAGACACGGCGTCTGCAACACTCTCGGGAACTGCCAGTGTCACGATATCTGCACCGGTCCTCAGGGCTGCCATGGCCGTGAATACAGGTGCCCCGAAATAGGGACCTCCGCCTATTACAAGCACCCTTCCGGAATCTCCTTTGTGGGAAGTCGGACTTCTTCTTCGAAGACTTATGAGGTCTCCTTTTCCGACAAACTCCTCCGCATCCCTGCAAACCCCTATATCTATCACTTTTACTTCACCTGTGAATCGCCTGAGATCGGATGAAAGGAATTCTTTTTTCATTCGATGGAAAGTGAGAGTAAGTTCAGCGCTCACGCACTTACCCGGCACATCGGCATCGGGATTAAGGCCAGAAGGGATATCCACGGAGATAACAAGTTTTCCGGAATTGTTTATCAGGTCGATTGCCGTCGCTTCCGGCTCCCGCACAGAACCCCGGATACCCGAACCCAGCACTGCATCAACTATGATATCGGCGCCTTCCCAGCCGGTATAGGTCCTTAGTTCCGAAGAATCCGTGATCTCTTTAATCTCACCTATGCCACTGTGGCGGAGCAATGAGAAATTGCTTTGTGACTCTTCGGTCCTGATCCGGGACGAGTGTCCCAGAAGCAAAACTTTTACATTGTAGTTTTTTTTAATAGCCAGATGTCTTGCAGCTACAAAGGCATCTCCACCGTTATTACCCCTGCCCGCAAGAAAAAGCACGGTCCCTGAATCCAGTCTTGAGCTGATCTCCCGTGCGATACCTGCACCTGCATTCTCCATCAACTGCATGGGACTGAGTCCCAGATATGCACAATTGATATCGATAGCTTTCATACGGGAAAATGTGATAGCATCCATGGTGATCTGCCCTATCCGCAGCCAATACGCCGGGAACTCACAATATCTTTACCTGAAGATATCCGAAAAGTGAGTTTCGACCTGACATTAGTACTGCCTTGCTTTGTTTTAATCCAGTTAAACTATAAGATTGAAAACACATAAAGTTTTAGCCAGTACCCTAAATCATGTATAAAATCTGAATTTACAGCAAAACCAGATCTCAACTCAAACCTCAGTTAAAGGCACAGACTTCTGTTTATAGTACTCGAATAGATCCCGGCCCCATCCAAGAGCCTGCTCTCCGTGAAGCACAAGTACCTTGTTATCAAAATTTCCGTCTTTAGTAAATAATCGGAACAAAAGACAGTAATCGTTCTGTGAGAAGGATAGCACATTTATATCTCCATCATACACGAATAAGCCACCATGTCTTTCAGTGACAAATGTACGCAGATAATTATAATTGTCAGCTCTTAGCTTATCGAAAAGTTCTCTGGTGATAATGAGTGATATATCCACTCCGCAGTCCTTCCACTCGGTAATAAAGGATGAATAATTGGGAAACAGGAAAGTAGTGAAAGAAGTCACAGATTCTGACTCCATGGTCTTTTCCATAAAATCTCTGTTGATTTCGTAGATCTGGGAAATATCAGGTTCAAAGACTATGGAGGATTTAAGTTCATCCAGTCTTTCCATCAGATGTGGTGGTATAAAACTCAGATTATGGGTGCCCCAGTAATCAATATTATCACCCAGTGTATGCACAAGATCAAGCAATGGAATTATCTCGGTGACCAGCAGTTTTCCAATAACTGTCAGCTCATAGGTATCAGCGTGGTGATCGATAAGGTTGTGCTCTTCCAGTATACGCATCTGTGGAAGCAGGGCCTGCCTTGTAGTATTAAGAGAAGTGAGGATGTATTCCATCTCCTGCGGACCATCTGTAAGCAAAATAAGCAGATTCTTTCTCTTATCCGAAGCAAATATCACATCAAGCAGTTTCTTTTTCACTTAAATTCCATCCTGTCCAAATAAATGATCTAAATCCACCACCTAAAGATAAGAGCTCACTGATTACAAGCTTTATTAGTTAGAATATTTAA
>Ga0163219_100163_pt1 | contig 17991 bp, 19 predicted proteins | sample MSEWel2016_04_06_FD_113150 | JGI IMG/M metagenome (GOLD analysis project Ga0163219, IMG submission 113150) | Subsurface microbial communities from deep shales in West Virginia, USA - MSEEL Well Study Marcellus 3H_2016_04_06 ...
AACTGATATTGCTTAGATTTTAACGATTGCAGTTTACCTTTAGGTTCACCTGATAATTAGGTCGGAGGCTACTAAATAACTGAAAGAAGGCATTGTGTCTGCACACGACTTCAGAATAGCACCCGACATCAACAGAGCAGATAGAAATACTTAAAGGACTTCACCTTTTATGCGTTCGTAACAATTGACCAGCAGCCTGGGACTTGCTTTCATGTCTATGATATCAAACTCAAAGAGCCTTGCAAATTCTTCAACCATGGGATCGAAACTCTTCTCATAATACAGACCGGTATCCATTTTGGCTACAGTCTTATAACCTGCATAATCAAACACGAACTTTGACATCTTTATATCATCCGGATTGTTCGTAAGACCTGCCGCTTTCACCATTTCACGCCAGTGGGCAGCCCACATGGGAGTCATGAAGAAAGTACCGACACCATTGAAGCTTTTCAGTTTCTCAAGATATGCAGCTCTGCTTCCTAGCACCGCACCGATACAATCGTCTATTATGTCGCCGTTCTCTTCTTTTAGTATATGGACCGGACATAGAAGGTCAGCAAGATCTTTTTCCACTTTATCCAGCACATTTCCACAAAGGCCATAGAGTAGTAAAATTCCATCCGAATACTCTGATTTCTCTCTGGCTTTTGAATATACGGCCTCTTTAAGATCATCAGGAGTGGCATGCAGGGCAAGTTCAAGTATCTCCACAACAAGGGTTAAACCATCATCTTCCAGATGATCCGAAACCATATCTTCTGAAACCAGCTTATAATCGCAGCCTGCATCTCCCAGTTTATCCACAAGCATGCGGGCATCTTCATTGTCCACTACCAGTAAATTCCGTATTGCATTATCAGTCTCAATTATGTGGACGATCTCGTCCTCGAATATCCTACAGGCAATGAAAGTAAGTACAGGCATAGGTCACATCTCCTTTTGTATGTAGTCGTTTAGATTTTAAAATCGGATCACAGCACCAAATAACAAAATGAGGTACATGAAGATATACTTAAGCGTTATAATCATGTAGAATTTTCTTCTTTGTATAGATACAAAATGAAAAAATCAAAGCCGGATGGGTAAACCCACTCCCCAACCAGCTTATAGGGCACAACACAAACCTGTGCTTTTGTATTGCAAAGATACAATTACTCTATAGTATAAGTATATTTTTCAACGCCCCAAAATCTATAATGATAAATATATTATTCAAAATTATAATCAAATAATATTTCCGGATTCCCGGAAAAACAATTAAATCAGTAGATTATATCTCACTGCATGACCGACGTGATGCTTTTATGGGACAATGCCCTCTTATTCGAGAAACTGTTCCTCGAGCATGGTATTAAATGCCAGAGAATAGCCCCTGAGAATCTTGGAACACCTTTTCTGCCACCAAGCAAATGCCTGATGATCCCCACAGGTTTTGCCAATACCGATTATACAAAGGTACTGAATGGTATCGAACGCAGCAAAAAAAAGCTTGAGAGATTTGTGGAAAAGGGAGGTGTCCTTGTCATATTCGGACCCATGATAAGTGAATATGAATATCCCTGGCTCCCGATGAAGCTGAGGTATGTGCAGAAACAGATGTCAGCAAATATCTGTATTACAAAAGAGCATAGTGCCCGATGCCTTGTGGAAAATCCCGAGACAGAAGTGGAGTTTGACGGCTATTTCACGGATACCGAAGGAGATGTAATATTCAGGGATGAGGATGGAAATGCCCTGATGGTGGTAAAAAAGTTTGGGGAAGGAATGATCATTGCAACCACAATACACGAATTCCCTTCAGGAGATTTCCTTAAATGGGTAGTCGAAACTGCAAGAAGTACGAAGATATGAATATTGCCGGTCAATAAGTATTGTCCTTGGAACTCTCTTCCGGCACAAGGATGGCCAGAAGCAGGTACAGCAATCCTCCTACGAAGATACCTGTGACCAGAGTGAAAATCACAAAAACTATCCTTACAAGAGAGGATTTGACATCAAAATACCTGGCTATACCGCCACATACTCCTGCTATCATACGGTCATCAGAACTTCTGTAAAGTTTCTTTGAACTGATCTCATGACCACTATCTCTTAATTTCTGATAGTAGAACAAGCTTCCTGCAAGCAAGCCAAGGGATATGCCAAGTCCGTAATCCTCAATAAGCACACCTAATATTATACCGCCCATCAGGCCCCAGAGAAGATAAGTACCGAAATCGGGAGTGTCCTGATCACTTTTTTCCATAAGAATAAAACCCCAGGTGTCTGAAAGACTTCATTTTTTCTTGAATTTCGAACGCAGCTTCTCGACCTCATCGGCAGCATTTGGCAACCTGAGGACAAAAAGTCCGAAACATGGCTTGATATACTGGAAGAACAGCTCGTCCCCTTTCACACCAATTGGTATGGAATCACCCTGAAGAAGCACGCCGCGTATGGTATAACCACCCGGCACACGATATACTTCATCGGACTTTTCCCTGATCAGTGCCTCACACTGGGCGGGTGTACCTCCTTTCAGGAGTATTTCAAAGGGAAGATCGCTTATACATGCCATGCTTGGATTTCCTTCCTATTAAACAATAACAAGGTTAGATACCTTTATACCACTTTCCACTATCCTTCCGACAACCTTGCCACCTGTCATCTCAGCTGCCTTTTCGGCCTGCTCCGGCGGTAAGATGATCACAAAACCCATGCCCATGTTGAATGTCCGGTACATTTCCAGATCATCCACATTGCCTTCCTCCTGAAGGAACTTAAAGATTGCATTTGGTTCGATGGGATCGTGGAAGTCAAACCCGAGTTCTGTCACACGTCTGAGTTTCAGAAGACCGCTACCCGTAATATGTGCAAGTCCGTGAACATCACATTCCCTGATAACATCCAGAACTTCCATATAGATACGTGTGGGTATCAGGAGTTCGTCTCCTATGGTAGTAGAAGTGTCCAGCGGGAAAGCATCCTGATATGAATATGATGATTGTTCGATGATATTTCGAACAAGAGTGTAGCCATTACTGTGCACACCTGCTGCCGGAATCCCTACTATGGCATCACCGAGCCGTACATTCTCACCCGTGATAATATCCTCTTTTCTGACCATTCCAAGACAGGTACCTGCAAGATCGAAACCTTTGACGATATCCGGAAGTGTTGCCGTCTCGCCGCCTACAATGGACATGCGTGAGATCTCAGCTCCTTTCCTCAGACCCTCGCCGATCTGAGCGGCGAATTCCTCATCATGCTTCTCAAGTGCCAGATAATCAACAAAGGATACAGGTTCGGCACCAATTGCCAGCAAATCGTTGACGTTCATTGCGATACAGTCAATACCGACCGTGTTCCAACGCTTCATCTCATTTGCTATCAGAACCTTGGAACCCACACCATCTGTGGCAAGTGCAAGGGCATATTCTCCGAAATCGATGAGACCTGCATAGTGACCTATACCCGTCAGAGGTGCCCCCAGGCCTTCACGCCTGTAGGTCATGCCCTTTGTCAGTGCCTGGATGGTAGTCTCCTCTTTTTCGATGTCAACACCGGATTCCGCATAGGTGAGATGTTTGTCTTTCATATGATCACGACTATTTTTCCAGTTCGAATTCCCTGTGTAGTATCTGTACAGCCTCGATAGCATCCTCTGAACTCACGACAAAGGAGATGTTATGCTGTGAGGAACCCTGACTGATCATAATTACGTTTATATTGCCATTTCCGAGGGCATAAAATACCTTACCTGCAACTCCCGGGATACCGTCCATGCCCGCACCGACAACCGCAACAACACAGACATCCCTGTCATATGCGACATCGCCGATGAAGTTATTGCTGAACTCGGATCTGATAGCTGCAACTGCCCTTTCCAGATGATCCTCATTGACCACAAAGGTCATGTTAGCTTCCGAGGAACCCTGACTGATCATGATAATATTCACACCGGCACCTGCAAGTACGGAAAATACCCTCGCTGCGGTACCGATAGCACCTACCATCCCCGCACCGGAGATGTTGATCAGGGCAACCTTGGAAATGAGAGTAACAGCCTTTACGACATCCTCTATCTGGTTCTGTTCGGCAACGATCAGCGTGCCTTCGAAATCAGGTTCAAAGGTGTTCTTCACACGCACGGGGATCTTATGTTTGATGGCGGGCTCAATTGTCCTTGGGTGAAGGACCTTTGCACCGAAATAGGACAGTTCCATGGCCTCGATATAGGATATCTGCGGGATACACTTGGCCTCGGGAACGAACTTGGGATCAGTGGTCATTATACCGTGGACCTCTTTCCACAGCCAGATCTCGTCTGCCTTGAGCGCAGCACCGAGAATGGATGCTGAGAAATCAGAACCACTGCGTCCCAGTGTGGTGATTATACCCTGCTGGTTGTGGGCGATAAAACCTGTAACAACAGGAATGCTGTGTCCGAGCAAAGAAGAGAGCCTTTCATCGATCCTTGTATAGCTTTCCTCAAGTACCTTGGCACTACCGTAATTTGAATCGGTGACTATTCCAGCCTCACCACCTGTAAATGATTTTGAATCTATCCCAAGGGAGCAGATAGAGCAGCTTACGATAGGAGCTGCAAGACGCTCTCCGTAGGACGAGATATAATCTATGGAACGTGGAGTCAATTCACCGAGGTAACAGATACCTATAAGAGCCTTTTCAAGTTCATCGACGCGCTTGTCGATAGACTCGATGCATAAGGACCTCAGTTCATCACTATCCACTGCAATGTTAATGGCATCGTAATGCTTTTTTTTCAGGTCGGCTATGAATTCTTTCACATGAGCTACTTTTCCGCTTACGGATACTTCGTTTGCCGTGTTCAGTAAGCCGTCCGTTACACCGCCAAGTGCCGAAGTTACCACAGTAAGTTCATTACCGTCGTCATGATAACGCTTCAGTAGTTCAGCTACATGCCGGATCTTCTCTCCGTTGGCAACCGATGTGCCGCCGAATTTCATTACGATTCTCATTTTAATCACGTTTGGTTTTTCGACTGATTTGGACTATAAACAATACAGAGTAATATAAAGATTATGTGTAAGGCGTTGAGGAGAGTCTAAAAACAGGCTTACAGGAACTTCTTAAAGAACCAGATAAGTACAACAAACACAACGCCACTTACAAGAAGGGAAAAAATATTCGAGATATCAGATGGCAAGAGTGGTCCGGACATATCAGATGAAGAATTGACAGAACTGTTATCCTTACCAAGACCTTCTGCCGCTGAATTTGCAAGCTCTGCGATCGATTCGCCGATATTATCCTTTATATTAACAGATACCGAGAATTCTTCCGAATAATAGGATGTGTCATCGTTTTCATCCAGTGTCATCAGCGTAACCTTATGTATGCCTGAATCGAGTTCCCCGGTCACAGCCTTATAGGTCCCGGGACTAACTTCTTTTCTTGTATCCAGAACTTCTCCGTCAAGCAGGATACGTACTTCTTCATAGGAATCGTCCAGATAATAATCAACGATGGCAATACGCCCCGCTTTTAAGCCGTCACCAAGCGGAGATGTGACATCAATATCAATGCTCTCCAGAACATCCGTTATCCCGGATACAGTGTCCTGTTGCAGGAATACATGATCGATAAAAACAGTTGTTCCACCGTCGGTCTCGAAAAGACCTTCTAGATAAGCAAGAAAAACTGTCTGTGGTCCGGTTTCGGAGTATACGGTGTAATAGAAATAATCGTCTTCTTCCACTTCACCCTCTTTCAGAAGCCTGTCATCAAACCTTAGTTCAAGAGTAACTTCGCCATCATCCACATCGCTTGCTTCAATGGTATAAAGACCGGAAAGTCTGCGCTCTGAGCCAGCTTTCAGGGAAAAGTCCCTGTCCATGAGGAGGTAGTCATTGAAATCTTCCACAGGATCGAGATACTGTTCGATATAGATAGTGGAATATATCTCCCCGTCTGATTCTTTTACCGAACCTTCGGAGATTATACTCAGAATAAAGTAATCCACCTCTTTATCGTCATCCTCATCCTCAATAACCGTACGGATATATTCGAGGGGTTCATCCTCTTTGGCAAAATTGTCATCCAGCTCCACCTTATCCCCATCACGGTACAGTTCGATCCAGATATCGCCGCTGTTACTGTTCATGTCCAGAACTTTCACAGAGTAGCCCTGCTCCAGAAATATCTCATCCCCGATACTTACATCCGGTTCCGAATAGTGTATCATGGCCTCTGTTTTCAGACCGGCTGCAGGAGTAATACACAGTAAAAGAATACAGATACTTATAATTACAAAATGTATATATTTCATCGAAACCTCAAATCATAGGACCGGATAAAAATGACATCTTAATATCTTGTTTTTCAAGCATATTATTGTCTAATGGTTTTTATTTATTTCTATTAATATAGGTGAAAATAATGAAATATGTAGTACTCATCGGAGATGGCATGGCAGATGAGCCACTTGAGGAGCTGGGAAATCGGACTGTTCTCCAGAAGGCCAGTACACCAAACATGGATTATATTACCATTAACGGCCGGGCAGGACTTGCCCGAACGGTGCCCGAAGGACTGCCACCCGGAAGCGATGTTGCCAACATGTCCATAATCGGCTATGACCCTGAAAAGTACTACTCCGGAAGAGCTCCCCTGGAAGCTGCAAGTATGGGAGTGGAACTCGAAAAGAATGATGTTGCATTCCGTTGTAACCTTATCACCATTAAGGATGACATCATTGCAGATCACAGTTCAGGACATATCACCAGCGAGGAATCAAAAGAACTGATCGAAAGCATCGACTCTGCCCTCGGAGATGAAAATTTCAGTTTTTATCCGGGAATCAGCTACCGGCACTTAATGATAGCAAAGAACAGTCTTGGAGCTGATACCGAATGCACTCCTCCCCATGACGTGATTGACGAGAACAGGTATGACCACATGCCCCTGGGAAAAGACAGCGAGATCATAGCAGAATTGACAGAGAGATCTAGGGGATTACTAAAAGACCATCCTGTCAACAAAAAGAGAATAGAGGATGGTAAGAATCCCGGCAATTCCATATGGCTCTGGGGTCAGGGATATGCACCTGCATTCACTCCTTTTGAGGAACTCTACAGGCTGAACGGAGCAATAATCTCAGCAGTAGACCTTGTAAAGGGAATCGGGATCTATGCGGGACTTGATGTAATAGAGGTTCCCGGTGCCACGGGATACCTGGATACTAACTATAAAGGTAAGGCCGAGTACGCCATGGATGCCCTGAAGAATCACGATTTTGTCTTTGTTCACGTGGAAGCACCCGATGAGGCGGGGCATATGGGAGACATGCAGGCCAAGATACAGGCCATCGAGGACTTTGATGAAAAGGTCGTGGGTACTGTGCTTGAAGCTGCAAAGAGATACGATGAGGATATCACCATAATGGTGCTGCCGGACCACCCGACCCCCATAGCACTCAGGACACATACATCCGTACCCATCCCATTTGCCGTCTACTCCACTGTCGAAGATAAGCCGGACGATGCAAAGGCCTTTGATGAAGAATCTGTTAAAAAGGGTTCCTTAGGTACTGTTTATGCGGCCGATCTGGTGGGCAAGTTGATAGATCTGTCAAAGGAATCAGAGTGATCCTGCCCTGGCAGGTCATTATATAAGGAGCATTGCTCCTGCTAATTAATTTTTTGAATCAATCTTAAATAGTCTCAATCATAATAGGTGCATTGTGGGTAAAATGGGAGTTCAGCCCACCACAAAATGAGGAGTGATGAATATGAGATATGGTTTAACACGCTGGAGCCCTGCCTCCAGATCTGCATGGGACCCAATGGAAGAGCTAAGTAGAATGGAGAACCGTCTTTCAGAGATGTTCGGTGAAGGCGAAAGAGGCAGCTGGATGGATTTCGATACCCTTCGTCCACTTGTGGATGTAAAAGAGGAAGATAAGGATATCATTGTGAAGACAGATCTTCCGGGTGTCAGTAAAGAAGACGTGGACATAAATATCAAAGGTGACAGGATATGGATCACCGCCAATGCCCACAGGGAAGCCGAGGAAGAAAAAGAAGGCTATTCCATGAAGGAGCGCTCTTTCAAGAGGTTTGCACGTTCGTTCAGCCTGCCTGCAAATGTGACTGAAGAAGGTGCAAAGGCCAAACTGGAGGACGGAGTACTCACTGTGACACTTCCGAAGTCGCAGATCGAGGAAAAGCAAAAAATCATGATTGAATAATCCGGTCTTTGCCAATATACGTAAAAACACTTACTTTATTTTATTTTTTAAATGCTTTGAACTGAGCTGAAAGCATTTATTGTTGCGGCATCAGTAAGAGTTATCATCATACTTTGCTCAGTGGGGGTAACTATCATCATCGCCGCGGATTATCATTACGGATAATGATATTAAAAACCTTCTTTTGATCTTCTTTGCCAACCTTTATTCAAAATCTTCATTCTTCTTAGAAAGTGAATCGCAGAGAGAAATGAACGTTTCAGCTATGACAATTACTATTGGCGCTATCAGGATGGTATATCCCAGCAATTGGAGAATGAAAGCAACAAATCTCCCGAGACCTGTTTGCGGAACTATATCCCCGAATCCTATAGACAGAAGTGTAGTTGAAGCCCAGAAGATGCTTGAAGGAATTGTGGAAAAACCACCGGCTGCTCCTTCTACAAAATACAGAAGGGTACCTGATATTGTTGTAAGAAATAGTACTATAAGCAGAAATAGAAGTATTTTGCGACTGCTTCCAAGTAGAATTTTCTTTAATAATTTACAGGCCATATGTAAAAATATAAGGATTTCATATAAATTAATATTGTATCCTTGTTTGTGACTCTAAAACATAGCACGATAAAACTATAGAATTGCCTAAATTCTGAGGATAAAATTATCTATTTCCAATACTGTTACTTCCCAGAGGAATATCCTGTGAAGATGGAAGTTTTTACTGTTGAGAACGTACCGCTTATAAAAGAGGGAGATGACATCGCATCCATAATCTGCGATAACACCGATGTTTGTGATAACGACATCATAGTCATCGCTTCCACTATAGTCGCCAAGTCCGAAGGCCGGGTTTTCAGGCTGGAGGACATCGAAGCTGGCGAAAAGGCAAAAGAAATTGCTTCAAGACATGATCTTGACCCAAAATTCATACAGGCGGTCCTTGACAGAAGCAATAAAGTGCTCATGGAGTTTCCAATACTGCTTGTGGAGACAAAGAACGGTCATGTTTGCATTAAGGCAGGAATTGATGAATCCAATGTGGAAGAAGGATACCTTGCAGACCTGCCGGAAGATCCGGATTCCAGTGCTGAGAATATAGGTAAAGCTGTTGAGAGGATTACCGGTAAGAAGGTCAGCGTCATTGTGACGGACACCAACGGCAGGGCTTTCAAGATAGGCCAGACCGGAATAGCTGTCGGTCTGTATATGATACATCCGATCCTTAACTGGGTAGGTAAAAAGGACCTCTTCGGGAACGAACTGGAGATCACGCAGGAAGCAATTGCTGATGAGATTGCAGGTGCGGCAAATCTGCTCATGGGAGAAGGAGACGGCGGTTGTCCGGTCGTCATTGTCAGGGGTCTGAAACTGCGTTCCGAAGATAACACATCAGTAAAAGAGATGTACAGGACTGACAGGGAAGATCTCATAAAAAAAGGACTTCGCTGTCTCAGGGATTCCTGAGAAGCGTCATATTAAGCATTTAAGTATTCAAAATGGAATGTTAACCACTTCAACATCCGCATCAGCGAAGAAATCCAGCGCATCCGTATCCGGATATGGCTGTATGTAAACTACTTTTTTGATATTGGAGTTGATTATCATCTTTGCACACAGTATACATGGCTGATGTGTGCAGTAAAGAGTTGCAAAATCGGTGCTCACACCGTGTAGTGCAGCCTGTATGATGGCATTCTGCTCTGCGTGGACCGCCCGGCATTTCTCATGACGGGTACCGGATTCTATATTGTTCTGCTGCCTTATGCAGCCTATATCCAGACAATGTTCCATATTACGTGGTGCACCGTTATAGCCAGTGGAAAGAATCCTTTTATCCCTTGCAATCACAGCACCTACTCTGTTCCTCAGACATGTGGAACGTTTGGCAACAACAGTGGCGATCTCAAGAAAATATTCGTCAATGCTGGGTCTGTCGGTCATCGCTTAAGAGAGACAGTAAGTAGTATATATAAGTTGTAGTGTATGGATTGACAACTACTTTATTAACAACGGGAGATTTTGAAAATAATTATGGAGTCTTTAAAATGGAAGTCGGTTTGACTGAACGCCTGGATTCGTTTGTAAGAAATCACAGCGATCGCCAGCTTGCGACAATACCGCTTGCCATATTCCTTGTATCGATAGTTGTACTTGGAATAGTGTTTGTAAGCAGTGGCGCACCTGTGAAGCTCGGAATGGAGTTTGAGGGAGGAACACAGATATCGGTAGCAAGCCAGGAAACTGCCGCATCCCTTGAACAGAAATATGCCGACTATCCGATAGTTGACGCCCGACAGGCCGGATCACGTGTGATCATGCAGTTCGGACCAATGGATAACGAACAGCAGAGCGAGCTTGTACGGGATGTGACAGCCACCTATTCCAGTGTCGAGATCAAACAGGTAGGACCGGTATACGGAGCAAGCCTCCAGCAACAGGCTGTACAGGCTGTAATTATATCTTTCATCGGAATGGCACTTGTTGTATTTCTGATATTCAAGACGTTCGTACCGTCAGTAGCGGTCGTACTCTCCGCACTTTCCGACATATTGATAGCAGCAGCGTTCATGAACGTGGCAGGAATAGAGTTGTCCCTTGGTACAGTTGCAGCCCTGCTCATGCTGATCGGTTATTCCGTGGACAGTGACATACTGCTCACAACAAGAGTGCTAAAGCGAAGAGGAACACCCCAGGAGAACATCTCAAACGCAATGCACACAGGTATCACGATGACAACCACAACCCTTGCGGCACTTGTTGTAATGTACCTGGTTTCCACATACTCATATGTCCTCAGTCCGTCCCTCACGCAGATAAATCTGCTCTCGGACATATCCATTGTACTGATATTCGGGCTGCTGGCAGATCTTATGAATACATGGTTGCTTAACACATCGATCCTGAGATGGTATGCAGGTAATCAGGGATCAAGGAGGCGAAAGGCATGAACGGTGATGAGGACCAGAAAAGTCTCTTTAAAGACATAAGAGTCATAGTATTCATAATAGCGATACTGGCTTCCATTGTCTTCATACAGCCAGGATATTCGTCCGAGGAAGGATTCAACACAGGCCTTAACTACGGACTTGACCTTGAGGGAGGATCATGGCTGCAGATCAGACTACAGGGTGCCGTAGCACAACTGGAAGCAGATAATGAAGAGCTTGCACAGACTGTCCTGCAGAATGGTATTGATGATACCGTGGAAATCCGCCAGATCGATACCAATAACGGAGGACTTACTGTCACGTTTACCACACCTGCACAGCTTTCAAGTAACCATATGGACCAACTTGGTGTGGGAGAATCCACGATAACAAGATCTGACAATACCACACAGGTCATTTTACATACATCCGAGTCCACGCTTATCACAACCTATCTTACAGATGCCCTGAACGCCGAGTTAGTACCACTTGCAGTTGAAGACGGCGTGGAATACGAGATCAGGACTGCTGTATCGGAGGAAGAACTCCAGCAGTTGATGGAAGAGGTCGGAGGAAATATAGTCACCGATGACCAGGGCACTCCTATCTACAGGGAAGGTGTAAGGACTGAGACAAGAGATCTTACAAAAGAGATACTCAGCGACAAACTGAATGCACTGGGACTTAAGGACATTCCTGTTACAACCGTAGGCGAGGATTACATCCTTATCGATTTTGCAGGTATCGACCTTGCAACTGCCAAGGATATCGCAGAAAAGCCCGGTAAGTTCGAGATACGCATCATCACAGAAGGCAACGAATCAAGACACGTGCTGTACGGTGATGCGATCCAGAGCGTCGGTATCGCGGGATACAACGATAACGACGGTCAGTGGTATACTCCATTTACACTCACTGATGCAGGAGCAGAGGCACTTCAGGAAACTGCCATAGATACCGGAGCGACAACGAATCCCATGGCTCACAACCTCGTCATGTACCTTGATGACGAGGAAGTTTACAGTGCACCCCTGAGTCCGTCGGCTGCCGCAAGGCTTGAGCAGTACCCTATATACTCATGGCAGGCTTCCACCGGAGGAGATGAGGAAAGTCAGGCGCAGGCTGAGCAGTTACAGATACACCTGCGTGCAGGTGCGCTTCCTGTGAATGTGGAACTTATGGGTTCGGGACATGTGGACGCATCCCTTGGTGCCCAGTTCAAAAGCCAGGCGGTAATTGCAGGACTGCTTGCACTGCTTGCAGTTGCTTTTGTGATATACAGGCGCTACAATAAACCCGAGATACTCATACCCATGGTGGGGACCTCTGTCAGTGAGGTTATCATGATCCTTGGTTTTGCAGGTGCCATCGGCTGGCAGCTTGATTTGCCAAGTGTCGCAGGTATTATTGCGGTTATTGGTACCGGTATCGACCATCTGGTAATCATTACGGATGAAGTTCTCTATGAAGGAAAACTTCCGCCAAGAAAGGTATATCTTTCAAGGATAACAAAGGCATTCAGCATAATATTTGCCGCCGCAGCGACAACCATCATCGCCATGTCACCACTTGTGGTAATGGGCTTTGGAGCTCTCAGGGGATTCGCCATTACAACCATCGTAGGTGTACTGATAGGCATACTGATCGCAAGGCCGGTATACGGAAAGGTTATCCATGAGATACTCGAATCAAGAGCCGCCAAAAATCCTGAGTAAGACATAAGGTGAGGAAATGAGAGACATATGGACCGTAAAATACAGGCCCTCAAAACTCGATGACATTGTGGGTAACGAAGGATCCATTGATACAATGAGGAAGCTCATACATTCAAAGAATCTTCCTCACCTTGTCCTTTACGGGCCTGAGAACACCGGTAAGTCATCCGCTGCCTTTGCCATGGCCAGCGAGATATATGGAGATGATTACCAGCGGAATTTTACCTATTTTAACGCATCTGACTTTTTCGAGCAGGGAAAACGCTACATTGTCAGGGATAAGAGGTTTGTCCGTATAATCGGAACAGATGATCCCAAAAAGATAAAGAAGAGTGTTATCTCCATTTTCAAGGAAGTTGTCAATGAGTATGCAAGTATGGGGCCCCTGGATTCGGATTTTAAGGTAATATTCATAGACAATGCCGAGTCATTGAATTCCGATTCCCAGCATGCACTCAGAAGGATTATGGAAAAGTATACTGCAACATGCAGGTTCATACTTTCCACCACACAGGCTTCAAAGCTCATCGCACCCCTGCGTTCAAGAGGCCTGCAACTCTTTTTCACGCATGTATCCGATGACAAGCTTGAAAAGTTCATAAGGGATATAGCTGACAGGGAAGGTCTTTCGCTAAGTGATGACGGGGTATATGCAATCGGCTACCATGCAAAGGGAAATATTGCAAAGGCGCTGCACACCCTGCAGCTTGCATCCATAAGCCCGGAAAACGGGACCATCGGTGCACAGGAGATATATGATGCCACCTTCATGGAAAAATCAGACAATATAACCCATCTTTTCAATGCGGCTGTATCAAAGGACATACTTGAGGCACGCAAAGCCATTGATGCCCTGATACTCGAAGATGGTATGTCCGGGCAGGAGATACTACTGAAGCTGTACCAGATGGCAATCGATTCCAATGAAAGCGACCCTATGGTTGCACAATGGATCATTAAAATGGCTGATACCGACTTTTATATGACAGAGGCGGCTAACGAAAGGATACAGCTCGAAGCACTTGTTGCCGGGTTCAATCAGCAGATAAACTCCTGAAAAGCCAAAATCTATCAGAAACAATCTATCTGGTTCAAATGACAGCAAAAGAAAATCCTGATCCTGAATTTTTTAAAGCCTGCAGGGAAATCCTGGAGATGGTGATAAAAAAAGATATCACCGACAAGCAGCAGTTAAATGAGGCAAAGAAAAAGGTTTCCAAAAAGTACAGACTTTCCTGCCTTCCTAAAAATGCCGATATTATAATTACCGGAAACGATGAAGAGCAGGAGGTTGTCAGGGATATTCTGCGCCGTAAACCTGTACGTACCATCTCAGGTGTGGCTGTCATTGCAGCAATGACCTCACCCGAACCCTGCCCCCACGGAGTGTGCGTGCCCTGTCCGGGCGGACCGGATTCTGAATTCCACTCTCCGCAAAGCTATATGGGCAGAGAACCTTCCACGATGCGTGCGATCCAGTATGAGTACGACCCATACAGGATAGTTACCGGAAGACTGGAACAGTTAAAACAGATAGGACACGAGGTAAAAAAAGCCGAGCTCATCGTCATGGGTGGTACTTTTTCAGCCAGGTCCATCGATTACCAGGAATGGTATACAAAGCGCTGTCTAGAAGCAATGAATGACTTTTACGGGAAATCCTGGCGCCAGGAAGTTCATACCATAGGAAAGGAGTTCCCCTATGTGACATTAGAAGATGTGCAGCGGATGAACGAGACCGCAGCTATCAGGAATACGGGCATTACCTTTGAAACAAGACCTGACTGGACATCGACCGAACATGTGGACAGAATGCTCGAACTTGGAGCTACCAAGGTGGAGATCGGTATACAGAGCACCTATGACTTTGTCCTTTCCCGGATGAAAAGAGGACATACAGTGGCTGATAGTATTGAAGCTAACCGTATTCTCAGGGACAGCGGCCTGAAAGTAGGATTCCATATGATGCCCGGGCTTCCCGGAATGGATGAAGAGAGGGAAATCAGAAACTTCAAGAGATTGTTCAACAATCCCGGTTTCAAACCGGATTATCTTAAGATATACCCTACACTTGTCACGGAAGGTACCGAGCTTAATGAAATGTGGGCACGTGGAGAGTACCGGGCGATCAGCGACGACGATGCGGTGGGATTGCTTGCCAGCATAAAATCATTTGTACCCGAATGGGTGCGGATGCAGCGTATTCAGAGAGACATACCCGCCCAGCAGATACTGGATGGGGTCAGAAAGAGCAATATAAGACAGCTTGCCAGGGAGCGCCTGATACAAAACGGAGGAGCTTGCCGGTGTATCAGATGCCGGGAAGTCGGGCATAACATCCTGCAGGGCAGAGAGCCCGATGTGGATAATATCGACCTCAAGACTGTAAGTTATGACTGCTGCGGTGGGAAGGAACACTTCATAGCATTAGAAGACAGGGTTCTGGACATCCTGATCGGATTTATAAGGCTGAGATTCCCGGACAGACCTCACAGAAAGGAACTGGAGAACGCAGCCCTGGGAAGAGAGCTGCATGTATATGGCTCCATGGTGCCTGTTGGTGATAAGGCCGGAGGCCATGACTGGCAGCACAGAGGATACGGGGCCGAGCTCGTGGCACATGCAGAGAAAATAGCCCAGGATGCAGGTTACAGCAAACTGGCAATAATGAGTGGCATAGGTGTGAGAGGGTACTATCAGCGCCTAGGCTATGAGCGTGACGGAGTGTATATGTCAAAAAGATTGTAGGTTGACGGGATAATATTTATTTCCGATGAAAGTTATAAACCAGAGAAAGAAAATAAAAACCTTGCCTGTTCCTATTATATGCGAATCATGGCATACATAAAAAGGAGACTTAATGTCAGAAAATGAACTTCTTGAAGAAATACTGAAGAACCTGCAAGCCATAAACTCAAAACTTGACAGGATAGTCGGAAAAAAGGAGTCATTTTCCGAACCTTCAAAGGAAGATATCACAGATTCGCTGGATATCATGACCTTGCTCTCACTTCCTGATCACCTGCGTACTACGGCTACGACACTCTTTGAGATCGGACCTGCAACCGCAGAGGAAGTATCAGAGGTAACATTCAAGGAAAGGGCGGTTGAAAGTAACTATCTCAACCAACTGGTCAGAATGGAGCATGTTGAAAAATACAGAGAGGGAAGAAAGGTCTATTTCCGTATCAGGGAAAAATAAAATCAGAAGCTTTTTAAGCTATGACAAAATCTCCCAGAATGAGATAAAACTTATACTGCACAGGACGAACAAATCAGAGAGGAAATAAAGATGACCTTTACACTGGCCGTACACTCTTCAAAGGGGGGCACCGGGAAAACCAGTATTGCAGTCAACCTTGCGGCAGCATATGCGCAGGATGGAAAAAATGTCTGTCTCCTGGATGTAGATATCAGAGGACCTTCTCTGTGTAGTATCTTCAAACCTGAAACCAATTTCTGGGTAAATGACCTGCTCTCGGGAAAGAGGGGTATAAATGACACCATACATGATGTCAGTGATGAATTCGGGACAGAAGGTAAGTTCTTTGTAGGTTACTCTAACCCCGATATCAATGAAATTCGTGAGATTGCAAGAAAAGACCGCAACTGGCAATCCGCTGCACTGAAAAATCTTATCAGTGGAAAAAAAGAGCTTGCAGGCAAGAACATCGACATAATCATCTTTGACACAAGCCCGGGAGTCGAATATGAGTCAATCAACGCAGTTGCTGCATCAGATCTTGTACTAATAGTACATAACTCCTCTGCCGCATGTGACAATTGTACCGATCAGTTGATTCAGGGAATATATTCACCATTGAACAAAAAGTGTGCAATAGTCGATAATATGTATCATCAGAATGTCCTCGAGACTCAGGATGAGAAAAAATTCGGAATCGACGTAGTTGCACGGATACCATGTATGTGCAACGTGGCCACCAGAAACAGGGAGATACTCACACTGACAGACCCGGAACACGTTTTCTCAAAGTCGATATATAGTGCAAAAGACAAAATAGATCGCCGTTACCGATAAAACGGACTGCGTTCACTTTTTCTTGTCACTGTCTTTTTGCTCGATTATAGGGAGTACCTCATTATACAGGTAATCGTCCATATTTTCGGATCTGATCCTGCTGAAGTCCTCTTCTATATCTTCTGATGATAGTATTATCTCCTTGACTATAGAGAAGAAAAAAAATGCTACAAAAGCAGCACTTAGGGCCAGAACTACCCTTTCAAACGGATACAGGAGTATTACCGAATTGAACATTTCAGCGTTAAGGTCGAAGATATAGGCATATGCGATGCTGCCTACCAGGTGATCAGAAAGAACACCGATCAAAGCTGCAAAGAAAAGTGAGACAAATATGTAGACTCTGGAATGGATAGATTTTATACTGTTCTTTTCAAAAGCAACGAAAGCTATCAATACAACAATATGGAACCATGGATAGAAAAAAGCTTCTCTTCCCACAGGAAACAGGTACCAGATGAAGATAAGTGCTCCGAATATGCTTAAAGCTGCCTTTTGTTGCCTGTTGACTATAAGACCGGACACAACCGAAGCAAGCATTATGAAAAACGGTGAAAGCATACGAAAAGCATCCCTGCTTATGTAACCGGGATTATTGAGCTCATGCAGAAATAAGCCAATAAAAGATATTAATGCGCCCCATATAGGCCCGTAGAGCATACCATTCAATGAACCGAAGGCAACAATGGAACTTATCCTGGTACCATCTATCCCTATCACACCTGTCAGGTCAGGCAGATAGCTGGAGAAATACGTAAGAATAATACCAAACAGAAGATAGATGAAACTGACATTTTTCCTGGTCTTCAGTTTTGGAAGCATTGGTGGCATATCAGAACCAATCAAGGAAAGTAATTTATATATAGGTTTACATTGGAACCTGCCTTCAGGTGTTCTGAAATAAATTTTTAAATAATTATAATCAACTATTAGTAGAAAAATGATTCTCTGCACATATAATTTTTTACTTCTATAATAAAAGAACTTGAATCACTGCTAGATACACCAGATTCTAACTGTATATTAATTGTCCAAATTAATTTGTTCTATAGCCAATATTTTAAAATATAAAACTAAATTATAAAAATATAAAGC
>Ga0163219_100164_pt1 | contig 17839 bp, 14 predicted proteins | sample MSEWel2016_04_06_FD_113150 | JGI IMG/M metagenome (GOLD analysis project Ga0163219, IMG submission 113150) | Subsurface microbial communities from deep shales in West Virginia, USA - MSEEL Well Study Marcellus 3H_2016_04_06 ...
AAAATTATCAAATGCCTTGTAATGTTCTAAAGTAAATACATCAGGTGGATTTGGAGAATCATCCTTTCGTGCTCTTACATTGGGCATTACCACAATCATCTCTTCAGCTTGACCAGTTTCAATTAGATTTCCTATAATATATAGTGGGTCGGCAGCAAGCCATTCATTACAATCACCCCCAAGTCCATGAAGCAGATATAATACAGGATATTCCTTGCTTTCATCATATCCCGCGGGCAAAATAACATTAGCTTTTCTGGTCTGCCCTGTGGTTTCTGAATAATATTCCACAGTAGTCATCAGTTCATCATATTCAGCATTCTTACACCCTCCAAGTAAACCTATTACCATTAAAGCTAGTAGATACACTAAAACACCTTGTCTTAAATTAATTTTCATTAAAAAACCTCCCAATTATGTTTATGATTATTATTCTTTCTTTTCTCCTTTCTTCTTCATAATTTTCTGACTATTATTATCTTAATATTTATAATATATCACCTAAGTACAAACATGTCAATATTGACATGTTTGTACTTTTGATTTTTATAGTTGATGATATAATAGGTAAGAATGCTTGAATATATTAGGAGGCTAAATAAATGAGAACTTTAAAATATGCAATTTTAGGGTTAATTAATCGTCCCCAAGCACAGATTATGATCTTACTAAGGCATTTACTTTATTTATGCTAAAAATCTCCTTGAATTCCCAAATAACCTTTAAAATCTTCACCATTGCTTGTGATACCTAACCTAGGAACTACAGGAATATACTTAGCAAACTTAAACTCAAATAACAATTCATATCCTCCAGAAAAATCATAATTTCCCTCATTCAAATCCTTAGAATAATCCATAAAAATACTACCATAGATATCTTTAAGAAAATAATTAGGACTCCATAAATTATTTCTAACTTCCTTTAACTTATGTATGTAATCTAAATTTAGTTGATATCCATTATCCGCTTCTGCTGAGCTAAAGGTACGGCTTCCTTCTTCATTTTCAAAATTATAATATCTCTTAGATTGAAGAACTATACTGCTATTATCAAAAATATATCGATAAAGAAGTTTTGTATTAGTACTACTCTCTTCTTTTAAATTAACCTCCTCAGACACTACTATATCCTGCCTTGGATAAGAAAAAGAAGCAGCTAAATTCGGATTAAATTTTTCATTAAAATCTGTACTATAGCCTAATTTTACTACTGAAAGCCCACTTAATTTTGATAAATAAAGTGGAGAATTCAATGATACCTCTGTAGTTATCTTATCATCATCTTCATCCTCAAAACTACTAATTCCCAGATATAAAGAATTAGATAATTTGCTTTCAAAATTAACAGAGAAGTCACCCAAATATTTAATCACATAGTAATTTCCAGTAAAAATATTCCCACCTATAAAAATCGGAAACTTAATCAAAGGTTTAAATAATCCTAATTGATCTTTTCTGTTTTTAACCTTATAATCATCTGCTGTATTCTCTGAAGTAAGCCTCTTTTTTTCTATTGCTATAGTGATAGGCATCATATCTAACTTTTCTTTATAAAGAGTTTGTCCTTGCCGATTCAAACTAACAAAATAATATTTATCCTGATATGGTATCCCTTCAATACTAGGATGATTTTTAGACAATTGAGATAATTCTTTAGTTATTAAATTATAACTATAACCTGAATAATTCCCATCATAATCAGCCGAAAAATAAATACTATTGTCTACTATCTTTATAAACTTTTCTGTATAAGATGTATCAATAATAGGCTTTAAAGCAACTTTATCCTTAGCTAAATTTAAATAATTGATATTCCAAGAACCTGTTTCATTCTTGCTTACTACAATAAACTTATCTTGATAAATTGTAATTTCCTTAATAAACTCATCACTTATATTTAATTTTTCTTTACCTTTGCTGCTATATCTCCAAAGTTGAGAACCAAATTCCTCCTTGTTATTCTTAGTATAAATAACTTCTCCTGTATCTAAAACTACGAAATCTTTAAAATTATCTCTAAAAATCTCAATATTTTTTGCCGTAATTAAGTCATAACTATATAACACATTTAAAGTGTCTCTACTCAAATTTTTTGATTCTCTGTCAAGTTCAACAAGAGAATAATAAATCTTATTTCCAACTACTTGCATCGAAGTAGCACTAGTAGATTTCATTCTCTTAAGAATCTTCTTTTGACTACTTATAGGATTATACTCTATCAAAGACAGTTCTGCTCTTGAATTAAAAGGGGTTGGATAATAATTGACACCTTTTAAGTAATATATCTTATCATTAGCAGCAACTAAATTATAAATTCTTCCACCTTCATTCTTTGCAATCACTTGAGCAACTGTCCTTTGATCCTTGCCATCAGATTCAGCTGCTAATACATTATTTGAAAATCCTATGATAACAAAACAGAGTAAGATAAATATAAACTTTGTCTTTTCCTTCACTTAGCATTCACTCCTTTTATTTCTTTATAAATAATAATTTTCTTCCTGAGGAAATCAAAAAGCTTAGTTAATATATATAGAAACCGATAAAGATTTCATATTATAAACAACTTGAAGTCAAAAGAATATTAGACGCAGATTAACACAGAAAAAACGAATTAAAATAAAAGATTATTAAGGTTAAAATATAAAATTTGCTTATTATAATAACTCTTAATAAAAAAACAATTTTATTTAACTTGTTTTTTTATTAAGATCAACCTATTCTCAAATTCTTCAATAAAGTTTAATAGTTAGTCTCCATTAACCAATGCTTTCCTCTATATGATGAAATTTATTTTTAATTTCATCAACTATATCGTATAAAACAGGAATTACTACTAGGGTTAGAATTGTTGAAAATAACAATCCTGCCATTACTACTATTGCCATCGGTTGCTGCTGTTCAGCTCCCTGCCCAATGCCTAATGACATCGGAACCATAGCTAATACAGTTGTTAAAGTAGTCATCATAATCGGTCTAATTCTTGTTTCTCCTGCCTCTATAATAGCTTCCTTCTTACTTTTTGTTCTTCGACGGCTATTTATATAGTCTATGATTACGATAGCATTATTAACAACTATTCCCACAAGCATAATTACACCAATAAAACCTGGTACACTAAGAGGAATACCTGTTATTGACAACCCTAAAACTGCTCCAACTAATGAAAGTGGTACACTAAACATTACTATGAAAGGATGAATAAGTGATTCAAATTGAGCTGCCATAACCATATAAACCAATATTATTGACAAAATCATTGTTATTGCTAACTGGTTAAAAGAACTATTCATATTGTCAACATTACCGCCATAAGTAACAGTATATCCTGCTGGTATAGATAAATTATTTATTTTTTCTTCAATATCCTGCTGTACCTCATTTAAAGCTCTATCATAAATGCCCAGAGAAATAGAAGAGACCCTTTCTTGGTCTTCTCTTTCAATTTTATTATAACCAGTGCCTTCTTCGATATTTGCTACCTGTTCTAATGGAACAGTAATCCCCGTAGCAGAGCTAATCATTAGCTGTTTTAATTCATCAATATTTTCAATCTGATCTTTTGAAATTTTTAAATTAATATCGTATTCTTTTCCATCTTCACTATAGGTACTAACAGTATTTCCTTCTACTGCATCATCTACTGCAGAAGTAATTCCAGCAGTAGTAAAACCTAGTTCATTGGCAATTTCTATTTTAGGATAAATTTTAAATTCAGACTTGTTGTCATCCAAACTTTTGGCAATATTTCTAGTACCATCTATGGATTTAACCTGCTCCACAATAATATCAGAAAGCTTTGATAAAACCTCTAGATTAGGACCCTGAATATTGATTTTAATATCATTACCACCTTTACCTGTACTACCCATCATAGAATTATGAGCAGCAACATAAATATCAGCAGCAATCCCTTTCATTCTAGTTCTTACTTCTTCAGCCACCTGATCAACACTTCGTTCACGTTTATTCAAATCAATTAGCTTCAGAGATAATTCAGCACTATTATTCTCAGCTGAACTATTTATTGTCTCAATCTCAGGAATATCTTTCAATCTATTCTCAGCATCCTTTAATACAACAGCTGTCCTTTCTACCATAGTATTTTGAGCTAAATCAATATAAACACTAATCTTTCCTAAATCAGAAGATGGAATATATTCCATCTTAAGTGGAATTAATCCCATACCTAAGCCCGTTCCAAATAATATTAAACCTATTAACAAAATAGCAACCACTGTCTTATTATGTTCTAGCGACCAACTAAGAATTTTAATATATATCTTCTTTATTGTACCAAATTTTCCTGTATCATTACTCTCCAATTCTGCTTCTTCCATTTTCCCGTTACTATTCAACAGCTTGGAAGAAAGCATAGGAACAAAGGTTAAAGCAACAAACAATGAAGCCAATAAAGAAAAGGTTACAGTCAAAGAAAAAGGGGTAAAAAGCTGTGCCAACATATCTTTTACAAAAATTATCGGTAAAAATACTGCAGCAGTTGTCATTGTTGAAGCAATAATAGCTGTTGCAACCTCAGCTGATCCTTCCTTGGCTGCTTTTATCCTATCATCTCCTGCTATATAATGGCGATAAATATTTTCTAGAACTACAATTGAATTATCAAGTAACATACCAACCCCTAGAGTCAATCCCCCTAAAGATAATATATTGAGAGTTAGATTACCAAAATACATTAAAACAAAGGTTGCAATAACCGAAGTAGGAATGGCAGTTGCAATAATTATAGTAGTTCTAACATTTCTCAAAAATAAAAACAAGATTATAATTGCTAATAATCCACCAACCATAAAACTCTTTGCCACATTTGAGATTGAATTTTCAATATCATCAGCAGAATTACTAATAATAGAGATATCTATGTTTGGATTCTCTTTTTTAAGAGTATCTAACACGCTAAGAGCTTCTTTAGCAACTTGAACCGTATTACTATCACCTTCTTTTTGCACCAAGAGAGTCAAACTATTCTTTCCATTTAAATAACTAAAACTATCTCGATCAGCAAAAGTATCTTCCACAGTAGCCACTTCTGATAATGGAATCTTCTTTCCTGACTGTGTTATTATAGATATATTTCTAATTTCATCAATACTATTAAAATCTCCTACCGCTCTTAAAGAAATCTTTTTATATCCTTTTTTGATATTACCTACTGTTGCATTACTAGTTGCTGCTTTGATACTAGAAGCTATATTATTGAGATTTAACCCATAACCTAACATCTGATCCTGATTTACATTTACATGTAGTTCTCTTTCCAATCCACCAGATATTTCTACAGACGCTACACCAACTATTTTTTCTAACGCAGGCTTAAATTCATCTTCAGCAATATTCTTTAAATTAACTAAATCTTCCCCTGAAATAGCTAATATCAATATAGCCTCTGAATTTGGATCATAAGTTATAATCTGTGGGGCATCTGCTTCATTAGGTAAGATACTAGACATTCGCGAAATAATATCACGTAGATCATTTTTGGTTTCTGTAAGATCTGTGCCATACTCCATCTCCAACTTAACCATTGAATATCCCTCATAACTAGTAGAACTTATAGTATCAAGACCATTTAAGGTAGCAACATTTTCTTCAATAATCTTGGTAACAGAATCTTCTATTTCCTCAGGACTAGCACCTCTATAAGTTGTTCTAATCATCAAGAATGATGAATCAGTTTTTGGCATCTGCCGCATTGGCAATCTGTTAAAAGAAATAATACCAAGCAATATAATTGTAAGTATAATCATTGTTATTGCAACTGGTCTATCAACAGAAATATTAGATATTTTCATTATTTATCCCCCTGACCAATTAGATTAATATTAGCTCCATTTTTTAGATATTCAGCGCTTGTCACAACAACCTGTTCTCCTTCATTTAAACCTGCTAAAATCGCCACTTTACCTTCAGAAGATATTCCAGTTTCTACTTTAACCTTGTGGGCTTTATTATTTTTTACTATATAGACAAATTTGTCTCCATTCTCTTCAACAAGAGCACTCTGAGCAATTATTAGCTGCTCACTACTTTGACTAGTATTTAATTTAACCTCTGCATACATTCCAGCTTTTATAATATAATCAGGATTATCTACTACAATCTCTACTGGAAAACTTTTTTTATCTTCATCAGCAACTGGCGAAACGCCTTCTATTGCTCCAAGAAAACTTTGCTTTAATGCAGGAAAATATATCTGAACTTGATCACCAATTCTTATTTTATTTACATTACTATGACTAACATAAGACTTAATACGAGTCTTTTTAAGCTGAGATATTGTTAATATTGGAGAATTAGTTGCTTGTTCGCCTAAATCAATATTTAGACTAGAAATTATACCGGATATAGGTGCCTTAACTTCAGTCCTAGATAAATTCAATTTAGCCTTTTCCAAACTTGCCTCTGCATTTGCTACTTGAGCCTTTAAACTTTTAACCTCTTCTGTAGTAGGTCCGGCTTCAGCACTTATTAATGATTGTTTGGCTGATTGATAACTACTCCGAGCAGAAATGAGTTGTTGTTCATACTTTTCAAAAGATTGTTTAGAAATGTACTCCTCATTATATAGTTTCTTATAACGATTATAATCTGATTGAGCTATTTTCATATCTGATTTTGTTTTTTCTAAATTAGCCTTTAGTTTAGTAATTTCTTCTTTACTACTTCCATTTAAAGCATCCTGAAGATTTGCTTCTGCTCCTACCAATGAAGCCTCTGCTTGTTTAACTGCTATTTTCTCATCTTCACAATTTAATTCAAGTAAAATATTCCCTTTGCTGACTTGACCCCCTAGTGCTACATATAATTCTTCAACTCTTCCTTGCAAATCAGGTACCAGTTCTACTTCTCGATAGGGCCTAGCTTCACCAACAACCTGCACATAAGTAGTTAATTTATCTTTTTTAACTTTCTGCACCTCTACATTGATAGAAGATTCGATTGACGTGGTTGTATCGGTCATTGCTTCATTAGTCTCTGCTAGTAACTGACTAGCTACCGTTTTCTTATCTGTTTTACTACAGCCTACAAACAAAAAAGTCAAAATAATCAACATTAATATTACCTTATATGATTTGCTCTTTACATTATTTAATTTCAATTGTTATTCCCCTTTCTATCATTAATAAGTTCTAATAATTGAGCTCCACCTATCTTCTTTACCAATCCTTTTTTAGTTGGATTAATTTTTTGAAAAATGATATAATCAACACAAGCAAACATTAAACAATTTGATCGACTCTAAATTAAGTATAAAGCATCATTCTAGTTTTTTATAGTTACTTTAGACATCAATCTATATATTACTAAAGTCATATATTAAAATATTTTACTAGACGTTATAATTTAAATAAATGAATTGAAAGGAGTAGTCTAAAAAATGATTGAGATAAGTAACTATTTAATTGATAACAAATATTTAAACTTGATCTTACTTTTTTTTATATTACTTATAACATATATTCAATCATTTACTACCTTGTCTATTACACAAGCAGTAATTTTTTCTACCTTATTTATTTTACTAATCATAAATGATTGTTATAGATGTACTATTAAAAGAAATACAAAGTCATACTCCCCTTCATTAGCTTTGTCCTTAATTTTAGCATCATTATTGAAATACTTATCTGATAGTCTTGCAATATATTATTTCTACTTCTTTTATATAATTGATATTTTATATCTGAAGAATATAATTAAAAAATTTTTTCTGGTATTTCATTTTCTTTTATATTTAACAATTTTAAATCTTAACCTAGTCAATTTTCCTATAAATCTAATTACACTTGAAACAAATTTATTTAAAAAATTACTAGTTTATTTTAGTATTGTTTATATATCTTATATAACTCACTCCTTACACACAGAAAAAGAAGAGACAAAAAAATTAAATAAAAAATTAAATAGAGCAAATATAAAATTACATCAATATTCACAGAAAGTAAAAGAACTTTCTACTACTAAAGAAAGAGAAAGAGTAGCTCAAGAATTACACGATTCATTAGGACATTCTTTGATGGCCTTAACTATGCATCTTAACTTTTTAGAAAAAACCTTTACTAGCAATCCAGCTAAAACTAAACAGGTTATTGTAAAAGCTAAGGAGCTTGCAAAAATTAGTACATCTACATTAAGAGAAGCTGTAACTACCTTAAAGGATGAACGAAATATTGAAAGTCTAAGAAATTCCATTAATGAACTTATAGATAATTTTTTAGCTCTAAGTAATATAACAATAGATTTGATAATGGAGAAAGAATTAGAAACCTTAAATCCAGATCTTAAGCTCTGTATCTACAAAACAATTAGAGAGAGTATTACCAATGGTATAAAACATGGCAATACAACAGTCTTTAAAGTCAAGCTATATATAGAGAAAAATACTGTCATATTAAAAATTAACGATAATGGCATAGGTTGTGATAAGATAAATATGTCAAATGGATTAAAAGGTATACAGGACAGAATATTTGCTTTAGGGGGATCAGTTTTCTTTAGTAGTCAAAGAAATAAAGGTTTTTTTACGGAAGCAAAGCTTCCTATAGATGCGGAAAATGAAATTATAAAGATTAAATAGTATGATTAAAGTATTCTTGAAATACAAAGGAGGCAGAAATAAATGATTAATACTATAATTGTCGATGATCAAAAAATAGTAAGAGATGGTTTGAAAATGATACTAAGCCTCGATGATCAAATAAACATTTTAGGGGAAGCGGGGAATGGAAAAGAATTAATGGAGATAGTTCCAGAAATGATGCCAGATGTAATCTTGATGGACATCAGAATGCCTATAATGGATGGAGTTGAAACAACAAAAGCAATTAAGGAAAAGTACCCTGACATCAAAATAATTATCTTAACAACTTTTAATGAAGATGAATTTATATTTAAAGGACTTAAAAATGGGGCTAATGGCTATATTTTAAAAGATTCCGATTCTGATATTCTAATTAACGCTATTAAAACAGCTTATAAAGGCAATATTTTACTCAACCCTGAAGTTACTAAAAAAATAGTGAATGTATTAAATAATAATCTTAATCAAAATAAAGATTTAGAAAATGATGAGAAGTTGAAATTACTAACAACTAGAGAACTAGATGTTGCCAAATTAGTTGCTGATGGTAAGAGTAATAAATCTATCTGTGAGGAGTTATTTTTAACAGAAGGTACTGTCAAAAACTATGTTACTAAAATATTGGATAAATTAGAGCTAGATAATAGAACTGAATTAGCAATTTACATAAATCAAATAAAATAATAATCAATATTTTAAATTTAATAAGATGTAAATCACGATAAAAGAAAAATACATTTTAGTAGTGTATCTGTAATTAGATTTATTTTATTCTATTGTCTTACCCTATTTGTTAGTTGTATAATATAATAATTCTAGAAGAAATAAAAATAATTGAATTTAGGAGAACATGATGTTGAATTAAGCTTTAATTCCGATAAAAATTGCAAAGATATAGCTATACTAGCAAAGTAAAAGTGACTATGATCGCCTTAGAGTTTATAAAAAGCTTAGAACTGAAAAGGATGCTCTGATTATACTCCCATAAACCTTTAAAGGTAGTACACTAGCACCACCTTCATAATTCGATAAACACAAGAATAAACATAAGTCGATACCTTAAATCCTTCATTAGTCACCCTTTCAGTATTCCAATCCTTAAACTGCGCTTTACTACTTCTATAGCTAAGCATTAACCTTGGACGATTAGCATTAGCCTCAATCTGTAATCCCTTTGCTACCTTCTTAAAGATATTCATTGTATCTCATCTTCTATCTTTCTGCTTGAAAAATACAATATCTACTAATTTTTTTGAGAAATAAAGAGCTATTGATCCTCATTAATCATAATCGACTTAACAATTTCAAGCATAACATCTTATCTTATTCTTTCTTAATTATAATTCTTTTACTCCTGACTCTACTAAAGCCTGATAAGTCTTATCCAACCTATCCATTTCAGGAATATAAATCAACATTCCTTTACGGGCTCTCGATAATAATACCCGATAGATATTCTCTATTATCTGAGTAAAGTCCTGATACTTACTAGAGTTATACCTTCTAATATTCTTCTCAATCTCCCACACTTCACCATTATAATAATAATCACCTCCAAAACAGACTATCGGATAATCCAACTCTAAGCCCTGACAAGCAAACTCTGAAGCACCTTGCTCAAATTTCTTATTCTTCCCTCTAAACCACTGACCAATCTCATCAAGTTCCATAAAACTACCAAAATATCGCCCACCATTTATCTTATACTTTACTTCTTTATCTCTAGCCTTAGACGATATCAGCAATCCATAACTGATATCTTTATTTTTCTCTTCCTTCTTTTTAATAAACTCCTTAGCTCTTTCAAAGTCCCTAGTTACCCTAAGAAGAAATCCCTTCTGATACATCTCCTTTAAAGCTTCTCTTGCACTATCGAAATTACTATCTAATAAACTCTCTATCCACAGACTTGTATCTATGAAAAGACTTCTAATAGAGTAATCTAAATTTAGCCTCTTATCTATCGTTACGCTAACTGCATTAGCAAATACCTTCTCATATTTAGGAGGACAATAGATATTCCAATCATTAATCCCTCTCTTGCTTATCGACTTCTTCCATATATTAATACCCTCTTCTTCTCCAGTATGTATAGCTTGTCCCTCTCCTATAAAACAGATTATCGTTACATTTTCTTGACTCCGATATATCTTCTGCCCTATCTTCAAAATCACATCTGCTTCTGATTCATTGTCTTTCATTTTCTGCTCATCCCAAGCTCTCTGGGCATCATCAAAGACTATTACATTCTCTAAAGGAACCTTAGGATTATTCATGTGCTCATACTTATAGCTCCCCATACTTCGCAGATATAACTTAGCATTCTTGCCTAACTCACCTATTCTATCACCTAAAATCCCCTGCAAGATATTAATCAAAGGGGCATTTCTTGATAAATAAATCGCCGATAACGGCTTTTGATAAAGATCAAGTTTATAGCTATTATAATCATATAAGACCTGCAAAGCAGCTAAAGTCTTTCCAGCACCAGGAACTCCTGAAACAAAGACTAGCTTCTTCTGCTTATCTCTGACTTCATTTAGATGAATAATCTTCTTTAAATACTTTATAGTATCATTAATAGCACCTTCGTCAATATTCTTAATCTCAGGCAATCTTCCCTTATCAAACAGATTCAAAGTAGCCTCTATAAGACCATACGATATAAAATCCATGACTCATCCCCCTAAATTCTATCCTTATATATCTTATTTAAATTTCATCTTTATAATAATATCATTAACTATATCAATTGAATAAACTCAGCAAATCTCCTTTATAATCACAAGGTAAATATCCCTAAACATATTATAACAAACTTTATAAAGTTTCTTTGTATTTATTTATCCATTATTAGCCAAACTATAGAATATTATACTTATCAAAATCCTCCTTCGAGGACATTATCATAAATTATAGCTTTTAAGCTAATATCAAGCAGGAGTTAAATAATCCTTGCAGAAAGAATAATAAAACAGACTATACATAGGAGAGTTTTAAAATGAAAATAATAAGTTATCAAAAGTTATTAAATAAAGAATCAGTAATCTATGTTGATGTTAGAACACCAGATGAATTTGCAGAATCAACGATTCCTGGAGCAATTAACCTTCCTATCTTCAGTAATGAAGAAAGAGCTGAAGTTGGAACTATCTATACTCAACAGAGTCCTGCTGCAGCTAAATTACTGGCAGTGGATTTAGTCTCACCTAAGATCCCTCAAATGATTAGAAAGATTAAAGAATTAACTGAAAACCATCAACATGTAGTAATCTTTTGTGCTAGAGGTGGGATGAGAAGTGAAAGTATTGCTACTTTTAGTGAATTAGCAGGTTTTAAGGTTTATAAACTTAAAGGGGGTTATAAAGCCTATCGTAACTTCATTATAGAAAAGTTAAGGAACTACCAATTAGATAGTAAGCTCATGGTAATTCATGGTTTTACTGGTGTTGGCAAGACAGATTTATTATATAAATTAGAGGATGCAGATATATCTGTAATAGACTTAGAAGGGTTGGCCAATCATCGTGGCTCTGCCTTTGGTAGTATTGGTCTTGAGCAACCTAGAAATCAGAAGATGTTTGACTCCTTATTATGGGAGAAGCTAGAAGAAATAAAAGATAGTAAAGTCGTTGCTATTGAAGCTGAAAGTAAACGAATAGGAATATCAACTCTACCTGATTTTCTATTAGAAGCAATGAAGAAGGGACTCCATACTTTAATTAAAAGTTCCCTTGAGAGCAGAATCAATAGAATTATCGATGAGTATAAAGGAAGTTATACTCAAGATGAAAATAAATTTCTGCAAGCCTCCTTAGAAGCTATCACCTGTATCAGAAAGCACCTTGTTAAAAAAATAGGTAAAAATGATTATAATAAGTTAGTTAATCACTGTAAACAAGGAGAGCTAGAAAAGGTGGTTGAGATTCTATTAACTGAATATTATGACCCACTTTATCTACATTCCCAGAATAAATTTGATTATTTCGATTTAGAGATTGAAGATGATGATTTAGAGAAGATTAAAGAGAGGATAATTGAATTTATATCTATCTACTGATGAGGCAATTTAGATATTAGATGCTTAGCTGGGAATAACATTTATGCCAATAATGGGAAATGGATTTGCTAGACTTGTAAGTTTAGCAAATCCATTTAAAGATATAGATAATCTAATATTAGATTTAAAATAAAGAGCATATTTTCAACATAAAAATATATAATTATTTGATTATCCAAATATTAAAAGTTACTGCTCAGACCCATTACTTATTCTAATATAAAGCATGGTCATTTTTCATATTTGCACCTGACCAAACCTTTTTAGCAGTCCAATCTCTATCCTCACCTTTCCAGAATTCATCTTCTGAACTTAGCCCTAAAGGTAGAAATACTGTAGAACATAGATAAAGAGAACCTATAGCAATATAAGGCTCTGCTATATCAGGCTGATGACCACAGAAACCAAGTCTTAGCCAGCCGTTCTCATCATAAGTACCCGGGGCTTCTAACATCCCTTTTATTACTGCAGTCAAAGCACACCTTACCTGTGCAGGTAAAACCTCTTCTGGCAAATTATCCTGAAGTGCCATCTGAGCCAATAACTGAAATACCCCAGTTCTATAAACAAGTGAACGACCTATAGGAGGAAATGTCCCCTCTGGAGAGATCAACCGTTCCTGAATAGCAGCATAGCGTTGGGCTCTTTTATTTACTGATTGTTCTAAATTACCCCAATCTTCATATTGATTTCCAAGCACCCTGATAATATCCACTAGCATCGGTTGAATTACAAAACTATTATAATAGTCCCAGTGAAAATCGACACCATCACCATAAATACCATCACCAAGGTACCATTGCTCATGCTGTTTAAGAGCAAAGTCAACTCTCATTGAATCATACTCTTCCCCCATAGCAAAAAGTGCAGCTTCTATCATAGCACTAAATAATAACCAGTTACAAAAATAAGGTCTAATCTCTCTAGTATCATAAAAAGCTTGTATCAAATTATTTTTAACCCGCTTATCTAGTTTACCTAATAATTCATTAGGAGCTCTGACAATAGCATGAGCCAAAAAGGCTGCATCTACTACAGGTTGATCTCCTTTCTCTTTTTTGAAATTCATATAATCAGGAGAATCAGGATCAGTTGCTGCATCAATAGCCGCACGTGCCATACTAGCATATTTATTTCTAAGCTCCTCTTCTTTGCCCTTTTGACTAGATTCTAACCAAGGAGCCATACCCGCTAATAACCTTCCCAAAGCCTCTAGATGGGTAAATGCTTCTCTGTTTCTGCCTTCTATACTAGGCATCTTTTCCTTCAAAGTTCTTTGTTCCAAATTACTTAATACAGGATCTGCTATCTTAATTAAGGTTTTAACCCAATAATCTCTTGTTTTCATAATCTTTATTCCTCCTTTTAGATTTTAGTCTAATTATTTCAATATCTGATTATAGGTATATTGCGACAGTTTAGTAATCAGTGACGGGTAACGCGTAAGAAGCTCTTCTTGTCACTTGTTACTCATCCTTCAGGTTCTTTGAACCTTTCGTAATGGAAAAATCCGCAATTGGATTTTTCCTATCCACTCGTTACTGTCTTAATATCTCAATATTTCTACCAACACAATATATAATTATTAAAAAATCAAAGCAACTCTTTTAATTTCAAAGCATACTGGTAAAGTGCAATATCAGATTCTTCAATCTCTGGTAACCAAGGTTTTTCCCATTCTAAAGATAAATAGCCATCATAACTAATATCATTTAATAACTCTATTATTTTATCAATTTGTAATTCTCCTGCCCCTAACAATACCAAATGTCCAGCTTCTTGGTTTGTTACTGATACATAGTCTGGTACAGAAATCCAGTCCTTGATGTGAACATGATAGATATAATCTTTAAGGTATCCTATAGTCTCCTCTAGACTTTCTCCTGCACTAACTGTATGCTTTACATCCCAAATCACTCCAAAATAATCACTATCCACTTTGTCAAAAACCTTCACTATTTCCTCTCCACGACTTAAGATATCATGGGTCTCAAGAAGTATTTTCACTTCAAATTCTTCTGCTACTTCTGCAACTTGATTAAAGGCTTCTTGAATTAAAGAAACCTGACCACCAAAGGTACGAATATAAGGAACATTTAAATCACTAGCTAATTTAATTAATTCTTTAAGTTTAGCTATCTGTTTCTCTAATTGATCTTTAGTATCGAATCTTGTATAGCCTGCTAAACAACAGATATCAATATTATTCTCTTCAAACTTCTTTCTAACTTCTTCTCTTTTCTCTTGGCTAGCAGTAATATCAATATGGTTATCTACCCCATAACTTCTTAATTCTACTCCGCTATATCCAGCATTTTTAGCAATTTTAACAATTTCATTTATATTATACTCTGGACAAGCCAAAGTACTAAAAGCTAATTTGATACTCATCTTATAACCTCCTTAAATGAAATCCCCCATCTACATTGATAACTTCTCCAGTAGAGAAATTCAACTTACCTGAACAGAAGACTGAAACAGCTTTAGCTATATCTTCTGGATAACCCCAGCGTTTAATTGGGGTTACTCCTTCTTCAATTAATCTATCATATTTATCTGTTACTACCTCAGTCATCTTAGTATATATTATACCAGGTCTGACTTCATAAACATTAATTCCATATTCAGCTAATCTATCTGCATACAGTTTGGTTAGCATACTAATTCCTGCTTTAGAAATACAGTATTCTCCTCTAGCTGGTGATGAAGTATAAGAAGACATTGAAGAGATATTAACAATCTTAGGTTCTATCTCTAATCCTTCCTTCACTTCTTCTACCATTATATTAGCTATTTTTTGTGTAAAGAAGAAAGTACCTTTCAAATTAATATCCATCACAAAATTAAAGCTTTCCTCTGATGTTTCTAGGATATCCTTTCTCTCTTTAGGGGCTACTCCAGCATTATTTACTAAAAGATCTATCCGACCATATTCATTCATTACTTTCTGACAGAAATTATCCCGAGCTTGCTCATTAGTTAAATCACCTTGAAAATATAAAACAGGTAACCCTAATTTTTTAATCTGATCGATATTTTCTTGCACATCTTCAAGGTTTAGAAGATCAAAGATAGCTACTGCACATCCATCCTTAGCTAATTCTAAAGCAATACCATGACCAATTCCTCTGGCAGCTCCTGTTATAACTGCAACTTTTTCTTTTATGATTTTAATCAACTCCTATAATTATTAATTTATTGTACAGATAATTGGAAAATCAAATATAAAACTAACCTCACCCACAACTCATCTCCTAGATAGGAGCGACTTAAAGTAAGGTATGTATATTTTTTATTTATTTTACTTTATTGTTAAATATACGTAGATTAATGACTCTAAAATAAAATTAAAATATAACATTATATTGATATATTTTAAGCAAGCATTTGGAATTTTTCCTTAGTAATTTGCCACTTTAAAGGTTTATCATCTAGATATCTTTTCAATTCTTCAATCATATAAGCAGCCATTCTTTGGCATTCTTTATGATAGGAGCCTGCAAGATGAGGAGTCAAGACTACATTAGGCATTGTATATAAGGGAGACCCCTCAACTGGTGGTTCTGGATGAGTTACATCTAAAACTGCTTGAATATCAGTACGATCTTTTAGTACCTCAATCATTTCTGATTCATTAACCACTGCTCCTCGAGCCGTATTAATAAAAGTAGAATTCTTCTTCATAGATTTAAATAACTCTCCAATAATCATACCTTCAGTCTCTTTCAACCAAGGAGTATGTAAAGAAACTACATCAGCTTCTTTAAATATCTCTTCTAAGGAGCATAATTTGACATCTAATTCAGCAGCTTTTTCCTTAGAAACAAATGGGTCATAGGCTATTACTTCTAAATCAAAGGGTTTAAGTAACTCACAAACTAAACTACCAATCATACCTAAAGAAATAATCCCCACCTTACTCTTATAAGCACCAGGTAGCTTACCAGATACCTCTTCCACATAACTACCAAAACCATATTTATAATAATCTCTCTTCTCCTTGATAGTTAGAGCCAATTCCCAGCCACGCTTTAAACAGAATAGAATTTGGGATAATGTATATTCAGCTACAGGTACAGCATTAGCAGCATAAGCACTAGTAATTAGAATATTCCGGTCCCAAAATTCATCGCTAACAATCCCTTTAATTGATCCTGCACCATAAAATACCACCTTTAAATTTGGAGCTGCATCAAGAAACTCTTGGTCAATCTTAGGACCTCCCCAACCAGAAAAAATTACTTCAACATCATTCAGTAAGGATAAATTCTCTCTAATTGACTCTGAAGTCTGCTGTGGAGCATAAATATCCACCAGATTACTTATCTCTTTTCGTTGCTCTTGACCATAAATCATATCATAACTTTCATTTCCAAGAATATATAATCCTTTTAACATTTTATTCCCCCCTAATTCATCAATCTTTAAACTTTAGATATTGATTACAATCTCTGTACTATCTTTAGGATAGACTAAAATCTTATCATCTAGAATCTCAACTTGGGGAGCTACTAATGCCTCTTCGTAATTTTCAGCTTTTAATTCATCTCCTGCTATGTAGGATACTAAAAGATTTTCACCTATCTCCAAGTCACTAACTAATGTAGGTATTGCTGTTCTAGAAGAAATTAGATTGGTATTTGGTTCAGCATAGATTATTTTCGACTGCTCAAATCCACTGATTCTCTTGATCAATGAATAATCATAATCTGTTTTGATAGCTATTCCATTATCAAGCTCTATCTCTTTAGCTTCTACTACCTTACAATTGGTTTTTTCTCTGGCAATTGCAAAGCCACCTTCTGCAGCTTGTAACTTTCTTTTAGTATTTATTTTATGAATTCTTAGATGCCATGGATAGCCAAAAACAACCCAACTCTCAATCTCTACATCATTCCATGGTTTCCAGACTGTTTTAAGAAAGTCTTCATTAATTTCTTGGGAAAGTGTTACTCGCTTTGATCTCCAGTAGTGACCTTCTTCAGATAGTGCTAAACAATTATCATATGCTCCTTGCTCTAAGCTACTATTTGCTCTTGGAATACTAAATCCAAATAGTGTAGAATAAACTAGCTTTTGATATTTTTCATATATAAAGATTGTCGGTGTCTTTGCTCCAGAATTATATTTTAAAACCTGATCTGAATTTTCTCCTCTACAGATTGCTCTTTTAGG
>Ga0163219_100165_pt1 | contig 17836 bp, 12 predicted proteins | sample MSEWel2016_04_06_FD_113150 | JGI IMG/M metagenome (GOLD analysis project Ga0163219, IMG submission 113150) | Subsurface microbial communities from deep shales in West Virginia, USA - MSEEL Well Study Marcellus 3H_2016_04_06 ...
CTCAAGAAGAGCTGGCAGACATGATCGGCACAACCGGTTCTGTAATCTCCCGTCTTGAAAGCGCAGATTATGACGGGCACTCCCTCAAAATGCTTGAACGGATCGCAGTGGCTTTGGGCAAGAAAGTTGCTATCAGCATCGTTGACAGAGAACCCACAGCTGTTTAGATCAGCATAACCACGATTGCGATGCCACCACATGCGGTTAGATTGGCGTACTGAGCTTCCATAAAAAGAATCGTCTGCGCAGCAGATACCCTGGCGCGAAGTCACGAGCGCGCGCGCATGCGCTACAGGAAAAAATCCGGTTTGCGGTAAATGGAGGGGACCCGCGACAGCGGGGAGGAAGCCGTTTAAGGAGAAAACCGCTAACTCCAGGCTTGACCCACCTGCACTTGAAGCGATAGCGGTAAGTGCGCCAGTGTTTGACCCCGTAGCTAAACTTGAAGGAAGTGACGGCGCAATGGTTTGTGTTTCACATGCCGTTGAGTTGTTCGCCGTCGCTCCGAAAAGTTTTAAGCGTAGGGAGTCAAACACAATAAAAAGAATTGGCTCTTTTATTGAAAAAACTACCTCTCGTAGAAACAGGGAAAAAGCAGACTGATTTTCAGGCACCGTTTCTTGGCAAAAGTCATTTAGAGGCTGATTACTGCTCTTTACAGGCTCGTTCTCAAATTGCTCCTGTATGAAAGCAGGGAGTTGATTCAAAAAACCAACCTCGGCACACGCAACCTGCTCTAAAGAGGTGTCACTAACTGAAGAAGACTCACCAGAAAGGACACAAGGGAGGGGGGGCGCGGAGCTAAGATCGCCTAGCCCGTTTGACAACCGGAAAAGCCCCCAGATGTCAACGTGCCTTCTTATAGTTTCTCGTCGGCAACCGGAGAGGCTCTCTATCCCCCTTACAGACACTCGGCGGCCAGCTTCCAACAATTGCACTAAGGCAGCCCGGATCTTTTCTCTTGCGCCTTCCTCTCGCCCTACGTTGCCTTTCTGGAAGTCCTCGGGATACCACAGGCGCCCAGTTCTTTTCGTCAATCCTTGTAAGCGATCGATCGCGCGATCGGTAAGCGGATAACGCTCCCGTTTCCGCTCGTTGCCCTCAGCTGCTTCCCAATTGCACGCCCGCTGGATGTCCTTCTCTATCTCATCCCAAGCGCCTCTTTTCACCGCATCTGAATAGCCGTTGTGTTTCTCGATCAGCCATTGTGCAATCTTTGCCGCTCTCTGATCGGCTCTTGCGATTCCTGGCAGGGCTCTTACTCCATTGTCTTCGTCTCCGTACCAGAGGTAGTGCCCTAAACAGAGAATGGCGTGATGTCGTTGCTTTGGTTCTGTAAGCCCGGTTTCCCAGTAATCTCGACCAAAGTTATAGACCTCCTGAAGCAGTCCGGCTTTAGTGAAAAAGGCTGTAAATCCGTCTTCTTCAACTGCTTCATTCTTGAGCTCGCGTCTGGTTGTTGTTGCCGCCGCCGCTGTTTCGATTTGTTCTATGCGGCTCTCTATGCGGTTTCTAGTTTGTGGCCAGTTATGTGCGTTAGCGTCCAGGGCGTCTAAGAATTTTGCTACTGCTTCGGTTTCGGTTATGTCCTCTCTTCGGATCAAAATTGTGGCTTGTTCATCGAGCCACGCAAAACCGTGCTGCAATGGCAATCTAAGCCCGTTCTTCGAGGGGAATACTTCTAGTTGTCCTAGTCTTAGTTCAAAGCCTTCGGCTCTCAGTAATTTCGTTATCGTTTCTTGTAGCTCTGTGGTTTCGATCCAGTCTGAAAGGAATAGGTACATATGCCAGCCGCTGCTAGCACTCGACTGATATAGCTGTGGTGATGTTAGACCTACGGCGGCTAGCGTGTGTCTTAATCGGGCTAGTCCTAGCTCGTTATGGTATTGGCTCGTCTCGTCTATATCGAGTACTGCAAAACGCGTGTACTCTCCCCAGCGACAGCCCCTAGTTCTTTTTTCTGTGCAGCTAATTGCATTCCAGATCGTCGCATCATCTAATGGCGCATGGCGACTCATTGTCACCCAGCTCTTACAACCGCGCGGTTTCAATATACTCTTATGCCTGTTTGGATATAACGACAAAAATTCTTGTCGCTTCCATTGATTAATTTCACCACTGCTCGTGGCTTTTTGAAATGCTGTAGCTCCGGTCACTGTCTGCCTTTTGCGCCTAAAAAGACGTGCTTGACTGTGCCGAATCTATCGCGTATTCTTGTCGCATTAGGGAAAGCCGCCAAGCAAAATCCCAATACAATTGAATCCGAGAGATCCGGTTATAGATTTCCTGAAAGCATCGCCACTGGCGGTGTTTTTTTGTTTTAGTAGATTTTACCCTGGCGCCACGCATGGTGGCATACACTAACACTTAGGGTAGATGTTACGCCGGATCGTTCTTTGGATCAAGGCACCCGTGAGACTTTCGGGCGATATGCGTTGCATATGCGCAGACTTTACAAATTGGTGTGAACAGGGATAATGTTCAAGTGACTTTTTATTGAATATTGCTAGAAAGCTCGACCAGATGGAAAGTACAGACCCAAAGCAACCTGCTGCTGACCTTGGCTTGACTGGATTTGAACAGATTTTTGTTCACGTGGTCACCGAGGATGTTCATGAAAAATCAGCGAATAATCACGAACTTTCAGAGAACACGAATGAACATTCACTGAATAATCTTGAACAAATTCACGATGCTCAATCAATAGAAGCTGAGGCTTTTGAGTTAGTAACGATGGCCGCAGCAGCTCGCAGATTGAACATGCCTTATCCAACTCTGCGGCGCCACGTCTTGAACGGCAAGATTCAAAGTGTAATTGGCGAAGACGGTAAACCTCTGGTCAAGCTGAATAGTCATGAGCATTCACCAACCACGAGTGAACATTCACCAACCACGAGTGAATATTCAGCAAACACGAATGACCAAATCGCCTTGTCAAGTGAATTTTCGGCGAATATTCAGATCCTTCTTGCAGAACTTAAGGCCGAGCGAGACTATTCAAGAGGTCTAGCTGCCAAGCTGGAGGCTGCTAGTCACCGAAATGGTTATCTGGAGGCTTTGACAGAGCAGCAGGGCGGGCAGCTCAAGTTATTGACTGACAGCCAGCACAAGGTTGGCTGGTGGCGTGGATTCTGTTCCTGGTTTACTGGTGCTTCGTAACTTCAGCCAGGTCATTTCTTAATTGGCTTTGAGTCTGGTATTTTTCTTCGACCGGAATTGTTAGTGCTGGAGTTACTCCCTTTCTTTGCATTTTCGATTGACCACTGACACCAGTTGTTCAATCGAAAATGGTTTTAACACGAATATATCCGCGCCAGCCTCAAGCATCCTCGATTTTGAGGACTCGTCGGAGCTAATAGCAATGATGCATGCGACAGGGGAAATGTTAGAGGCGGCTTCATTCGCGCGGATAACACTGATTGCTTGTTCGCCATTCAGCACGGGCATTTTCATATCCATAGTAATAAGCATAAAGACCGTTGTTGCCGCTTTATCAGCGGCATCTTGTCCGTGTGCGGCATATTCTACGTCAAATCCTAGACATTTCAATGTGTAGCCAATGATCTTCCTGATGCCCTCATCATCATCCACCACAAGAGCACGTTTCATATCGCCGATCCTATTCTCAATGTTTTTGGCAAACTGCATTGGTGCCACAGTTCATGTCCCTAGCCAGCGAAGCGCTTTGTCGCGGTCGTTATAGAAAACCCGGTAACGGTCTTCATGTTTACCAAATGCCAATCGGGATAAAAATGCGAGGCGATAGCCCGGCACAACTATCGCGCTCTTTGAAATGCGTTCGTTCATTCGTTCGTGAAATGACTGCATCAGCAGAGTTAAGGTCAATGATGGGTCGTTCATGTACAACCCATCGTAAAGAATGCAGGAGGCATCGCTGTGCATCAGCTCGCCCTCAATTTGCCTTTGCAAGAGTTCCGTAAGGTCCTCGGTGAGCCAACCGATCAGGGTGACAACAATTATGGAGCCGCTGCGGCTGACTTCTATGCGCCCTTCTGGGTATTGGGGTGAATCCATTGATTGATTTTCCTTGCACTACGAGAGTTCCTAATTCTTGGGTTTTGATATCAAGTGACCAGACGTTGCGTTATCCACTGAGATTAAGCCAACGTCGCGAAGCAGTTGAGTTTGTGCTTTATTGAAATTGATCAAAGCCTGCGCCTTATCTATGCGCGCCTGAGTGAGATCTCTTTGAGCAGTGAGTACATCGATATTGGTGCCTAGACCATTATCCAATCTCATTCTGGCTAACTTTAGCTCTTCAGCAGCCGAGATCACTCCATTAGTGGCTTCGTCAATAGCAGCGTTTGTAGTCATCGTCATGTTGTACGAGTTTCTTACTTCATCGAGTACATTCAACAATTGTTTGTTGGCATCGATCATGGCTTGTCGCGCCTGCCAGCGAGAGGTTTCAGTGTTGGTGAGAGCCGTGGTGCCAAGACCGTCAAATTTCCACGTGACGCCGAAGTTGAGTAAATAAGTCGGATTCATCCGTCCAATGGTTGACTGTAGTCCAATAATATTGCCTCCCAAGGAAACTGTGGGCAGTAGGCTAGATGCAGAAATCATGATCGCTTTCTTGGCTGCTTGCCGGAGCTCGTCATACTGCTTAAGTTCCGGCCGGTTATCTATGGCTGTCTTGAGCAGATCGTTGATAGTAAGATCAGTAGAGACCAACCGGATCTTTCGAAGCGTCCTGTCGGCCGGCAACAGATCTTGTCCCATATTGCTGTTCAGTATGTGAGCAAGTTGTATAGCCGCTGAGCGACGAGCACCTTGTTGCTCAATAAGACGTTGTCTATCCTTCGAGAGTTGGGTTTTTGCCTGCAGAATATCCAGATTAGTTGCCAACCCATTGCTTTCGAGCGAAGTATTCTGCCTGACCTGCTCTTCAGATATTGCCACAGCCGCTGTACGAATCTGCAAAAGTGTTTCGTTGTAGATCAGGTCATAATAAGTATTTGCAGCGGACAGTAAGGTGTTGCTAATGTCTGCCTTCAATTGAGCTTTACTGGCCTTAAATCGATGTTTTTGCGCTAAGGCGGTAAACAGCAGCTTGCCGCCCTGAATAGGCTTCCAACTAAAGCCACTATTGAGCACCGTTAAAGTAGTATCGATCACTGTCTTTGTGGTAGTCACCCCACCTGCGTTTGCCGAAGCGAATGCTTTGACCGGCAGAGCTGATGTGCTATTCAATCCAACTTCATTAAGGCCTAAGGATGCTGAGGGTAAGTAGCTGGTAAGGGTGTTCAAGTAAGACCATTTTTGAGATTGCACGTTCGTAAAAGACCGCAAAATATCCAGATTCATTCCTGCGGCCGCGAGCAGAACATCACGGAGCGATATTTGTTCTTGCAGATTTGAGTCGAGCCCAAAAGGGCTAAGGTATTGGCTAACAGAAATCAAAGCTTTGAGCGGAGGTTGTTCCATCTCAATGAAATGATTAGCCGTATTATCGACTTGATTTACTGCCTGGTCATTTACTGGTGGGACAACTTCAATTCGGGAAGAACCAATTTGCTGCGGGGCATTTTGTCTAGCGGTTTCTTCCTGGTACACCTGTTTTTTATCAAAGCGCTTAACCGTCTGCTTGAGCTGAGGCAAAGACACTTCCGCCAGGAACTGCTTTTCATTGCGGACTTTATTGCCAGCACGAGGGCTTGCAGAAGCTATTTGACTGGGAGCCTGTTTGGTATCAGCGGGAACCACTTCCCCCGGACTTGCACAGGCAGGAATTGATATTGCCACCAGATATGGTGACAGCGTTACAATCGTGCGCAGCTTGAGTTTGTCGGCATTTGTCATAAGTTATTCACTACGTCCCTCAATGTACATCCAACGAAACTTTGTTCTTCCGTCCAGAATCCAAAAGAAACAGCAGCCCCATACTGGCGCACAAAAGCACACCAACGAGCCATGAGATGTCCGCAAAGGAAAGAACGGAAGACTGTCTGAGCACCTCGCTGTTTGCCAAGAATCTGGCGCCTGATTCGGCATCGTGCGGAGACATGCCGTGGCTCTTGAAGATATTGGCAAAACCATTCATTGTTTCGACAGCCGCTTGATTGAACGGTGTGACTTTTTCAATAAGTACAGTTCTATGGAACTCATCACGCCTGGCAAGCACTGTGGTGATAGCTGCAATGCCTATACTGCCACCAAGTTGGCGAGCCAGGTTGAAGAAGCCGGAGGCTTCTGCAATTTCTTCCGGCGGACAGCTACCGAGCGTGGCCATTGTCAGCGGCATGTACATAAAGACCATCGCTACGCCTCTAACGAGAAGCGGCCAGAAGAAGTAATCAACATTTGTGCCCAAATTGATATTGGTTAATTGGAACATAACCCCGGCCATTAACACAGTGCCTATACCGACGAGCACGCGCGCGTCAAAATATTTTGAGAATATGCCTGACAGTGGCATCAGTATGGCTGAAGCTATTGAGCCCGGAAGTTGCAAGAGCCCAGCCTGCATGGCGGTGAAACCCAAGAGCGTCTGTACAAAGCTTGGTATGGTGAACATGCTGCCATACATGGTGATGCCCAAGATCAGCGAGAAAATAGATCCCCCAGCTATCGCTCGATGCCGCAAGACTCTCAGCTCTACTGCTGGCTTTTCCGTCGTTAACTCCTGCACTATAAACAGGATGAACCCGACAAAGGATGCAATGGACAAAGTAACGATCGTTGGTGAAGAGAACCAATCATCATGCTGTCCTTCCTCAAGAACATATTGGAATGAGCCAACTGCCACAATAAGAAGGAATATTCCAAGCCAATCAACCTTAACTTTAGAGGTGTCACCGGGAACATCATCAGGCAAAGCATAAAGACACATCAAGGTCGCCAGAATCCCAAAGGGAATGTTGATGAAAAAGATCCAGCGCCAGTTGATGGTATCAGTCAAATAGCCGCCTAATGTAGGACCGAGAATTGGTCCTACAATGATGCACATACCAAAGAGTCCCTGGGCGTGGCCTTGCAGTTCCTTTGGGAATGACTCAAACAGTATGGACTGGGCCTTAGCGAGCAGTCCTCCACCAAATAGACCCTGCAACAGACGAGACAAAACAAGCATCACTAGATTTGTTGATAGGCCGCACAGAATTGATGCCAGCGTAAACCCGATCATAGAAACAACAAAGTACTTCTTCCTTCCAAAAGCGGTGCCAAGCCAGGCACTGAGTGGAATCATGATGCCGTTGGCAACGGAATAGGCCGTGATTACCCAGCCGACTTCACTCAATGTGGCTCCAAGGTTGCCTTGAATATGCGGCAGAGCAACGTTAACGATACTTGTGTCGAGCACTTCAAGCAAGGCGCCTAACGACACTGCCACGGCAATCAGCCAGCGGACGATCTGTCCGTTTTCAGCGACCTTCTTTTCTAGTGCTTTTTGGTAGCCACTCATCAGATTAGTGCTACTTGTTCACAAAAACTGTAACGAGGCAGGACATGCCCGGTCCAATTTTGCTCCGATAGTCTCCGAGACTTTGCTCATCAAAAACTATTTTGACGGGGATGCGCTGAACTATCTTAGTGAAATTCCCACTGGCGTTCTCTGCCGGAAGCATGCTGAACTTGGCTCCTGATGCTGGGGAGAGACTGTTGACCGTCCCTTTGAATGCGCGACCAGGAAAGGCATCAATTTTGATCTCAGCCTCTTGCCCTATGCGCATTCTGCCAACTTGCGTTTCCTTGTAGTTGGCCATGATCCAAGATTTGTCCTGTACTATGGATATCAGCGTCTGCCCAGGCTCAACACGCTGCCCGATCTCCACGGACTTCTTGGCGATGCGTCCATTAACAGGGGCGAAAAGCTTAGTGTAGGAAAGCTGAAGCTTGGCTTGATTAAGTGTCGCCTGGTAGCGGCTAATACCAGACAACGCACCTTTATACTGATCCTCGTCCATTCTTTGCTGCGACACCATCGCTTGAGCTGATGTAAATGTACCCTTGGATTTCTGCAAGTGCCCGATAGCCTCTTCTACCTTAGATTGCGCTTGTAGTTCTTGTTTTTGGGATTGCCTGAGACTTTCCTCTGCCTGCTCACGTTGAGCAATTTGCATCTGTAGGGTTTGCTGCGCTTTGTCGTATTGCTGCTTTGTCACAGCGTGACTTTCGTAGACGGTCTTGTATCGCTGGAAATCGGTACGCGCGAATTCCTCCTGTGCCACCAATTCCTTCAGTCTTCCTCTGGACTGTCTGACCTGATCGCCAGCTTGTAAAACTGCTGCTTTTGCTGTGATTATCTCAGCTTGGACAGCATTGATGGCACCATTTGCTTGAGCCGTTTCTCCCTGAGCGGACAGCGAGCTTTGCTCGATCTTGGATTTTGCAGCGGCTGCCTGGTGCTGGGCTTGTGCAAGAGAGGCCGCGGCTTCGTGTACTTCTACCTGTTGGTCTGCTGGATCGAGTTGAACAAGGATCTCTCCCTTTTTGATCCGTTGATGCTCATCAATAAGAACATTACTGACGGTGCCGGAAATTTTTGAACTAATGTAGGTAATATGGCCTTCCACGTAGGCATCGTCTGTTTCTTCGCGCCCCTGAGCATACTGCCACCACAAGGCCCCGAGAATCACCAGAACTATCGTGAGTACGCCTGCCGTCAAGCCTACTTTGTTTATTTTCCTCGGCGGAGGCGATGGTGCGGCTTCGGAAATACTTTCAGTAGTCTTTTCTTGGGCGGTAAGCATTGTATTTGTTCCTATGTCCTCGTTTGGATTCATGGTGTTATGGCAGCCATCAAGGGGGGGGTATTAGTTTTTGGTGCTGATCAGTTGTTCTTGGTGAGGAATCCGTGGAACAACAAATCAATGACGCAATTCGTATCTTGGGCAAGAGAAGTCTTGCTGCCGGTGAAATAGTGAGTGAAAAGCTTGCCGTACAGTTGCTGGCTAATAAAGTCCGTTATCTTTGATGGCTCTATATTTCTTGCCGCGCCGTCTCTAATGAGGGACGCGAACATCTCGTTCCACTGACCCACACTTCGATCTCGGTGCTCGAAATATGTAGGTTTTTGCCTATCTTTGAACTCCGAACGCTCCTGGATGATCAGTTCTAAGAGTTCACTATTGTCGTCAAAGAATTGAAAGTAAGCCGTTATAGCAGCTTTCAGCCGCTCAAGAGGATCGGTCAAGTGGGCTGAAGCTGTATGGATCGAGTCCTGGAGTCTCGTCATCGCCCGATCTGCGCAAGCAAGGAACAATGCTTGCTTGGTTGGAAAAGTTCTATATATGGTTCCTTTGCCTATGCCAAGAGCGTCGGCAATCACCTGGACATCAGTTGCCCTGAAGCCATTCTGGGCAAATGCCCTTGTGGCCTCTGCCAGGATTTCCTCGTCGCGGGCTGGAAGGACAGAAATCTGCTGGGACTGTGTGTTTAGCGACTTTGTTGTCATTGCATCACCCCTCTTGTCAAGCACGGACGGACGCGTCCGTCCTATCTCAAAAGATATCAGACTGTGCTGGCAGGCTGCATTAGATGTGCTTGATGAACTAAAGCAACAATCGTCTTCTCTACGGCTGCAAAGCCATGGACGGACCCGTCCGTCCAATATTAGAATTCAAAGTACGTCAACTTTAGATTTCTGGACTACATCATGGCGCGGATTTTTTTTGCCGTCGTTAGAGAAGAGGGACTGGTGCACAGGGTTATATCTCAGTGCGGACTCTCGACGACTCATGAGATCACTGTCTCCGAAACACTAACAGCGGCGTATAGGTCGCTTGAGTCTGAGCACTTCGATTTGGTCGTCTGCGATGTTGGTTTTGACGAATCGCAGATGTTTGACATCTGGGCTGTGACTTTCGGCGCTAATTGGCGCGGTTTTTTCGGAGTTATTTGGCACGGTTTGGGATGGATTAGTTAAGTCCTTACAAGCCAATAAAGGTGGGCGAAGTCTGGCGATTAAGGCAGCGTTGTGGTGGCTGTTATGCTTGTTGTGTGGCTTCTGAGCGAACCCGCATTACGAAGCGGGACAAAAGCGGAACAAATATCAGCGTAAACAGAGTCGAAAGAGAAAGTCCGCCAATTACTGTTATGGCCAGCGGTCGATGCAATTCTGATCCAGCTCCATGTCCAAGCCACAGCGGTGTCAGAGCCAGCAAGGTGCAAAGGGTTGTCATCAGTATTGGTCGCAGTCGAATAATCCCGGCTTCAACTAAAGCATCCTCTGGCGATAGCCCACGGTCTTGTAGCCGGTTTGCGTATTCCAGCAAAATGATTCCATTCTTTACAACAAGTCCCACAAGCAGAATCAGTCCCATGAAGGAGGAAACATTCAATGGCGTGCCTGTTCCAATGAGGGCCAGTTCAACGCCAAGCATCCCCAGAGGCAATACGAGTAGTATGGACAGCGGTTGTAGAAACGATCGGAACTGAATGATCATCATGAGGTAAACGAGCGCGGTGGCAAGCAACAACACAAGCAATAACTGTTGAAAGCTCTCTTGTTGGCTGAGGTAGATGCCACCGATAGTTATTGAAACGCCCGTGGGAAGCGAAATTGGTTTTAGAACAGTACGAATTTCGTCAACTGTGGAACCAAGGTCACGCCCTTCAATACTGGCTTCAACAGACACATAACGCTGCTGGTGTTCGCGCAGAATCTCAACTTCTGAATTGATTTGCGAGATAGTTGCTATCGAGTTGAGAGGGAGAGCAGCGCCGTTTTTGCCGAATATCTGCAACTGGCCGATCATGGCAGGGTTGAACCGGATTTTGTCAGGAAGCCTAACACGCACATCAACAAACTTGTCTCCTTGTCTCATTTGTGTCGCGACTTGCCCTAGGAACGATGCCTTTACTTGGTCTGTTACATCAAGAGGTGTAAGAAGAAGTCGCCCAGCACGTAGCGGATCAACTTGTATGTCGAACTGGGGAGCATTGTCCTGGCTAGTCAGCGCAAGGTCGACCAAGCCACGAACACTCTTCAGTTTTGTTTCAATTGTCTCGGCTACTGATCTAATTGCCTCGCGGTCTTCGCCGAATACGCGTATCTCGACTGGATTTCCGGCACCAGCCAAGTCATTGAGTTGATCAGCAAGAATCGGATGAAACTCGGTTTCTACCTGGGGAATGCGCTCAGCAATCTTGCTGCGCTGTTCGTCCATGACCTCGGTGGTTGAGCGCTTGCGTTGATCGTGCGGTCGCAGAACGACAAGTATGTCACCAGTGTTTGGCTGAGTAGCAAACAATCCTAGCTCGGCGCCAGTTCTCCGGGTCCATGCCATTACCTCTGGGGTTTTACCGAGAATTTTTTCAATTTGCTGGCAAATTTGATCGGTCTGTGGCAAGGAAGTTCCGGCTGGCATTAGATAGTCCAAAACATAGCTACCTTCGTCCATCTCCGGCAAAAAGTCAGTGCCAATTCTTGCAAACAAAACGTAAGTGGTGACAAGGATCAAGGTAGCGGACAAACCAGCGACCAGGGGGTGACGGAGCGAAGTTCTGAGAACTCGACGGTACCAAGCCCCTTTCTGATCGTTTGAAGCTTCTGTCTTGTTTGCATTGTGGCTTTCTTGCTTCATCACCTGTGCGCAAAAGATTGGCACAACGAACAAGGCAAGGAATAGCGAAAAGGCAACGGCACTGGCAAGCGTGATAGTTAAAGCAATGACAAACTGACCGGCTACTCCGGAAATGAGCCCCAAGGGAAGGAAAACAACTAGGGTGGTGGCAGTCGAGCTAGTCACTGGACCGGCCAATTCTTGAACAGCAGCAATTGCAGCTTGATTCGAGGTCAGTCCTTTCTGGAGCTGCCGGTGGATGTTCTCGACGATGACAATTGCGTCATCGATTACCAGTCCCAAGGCAATAGCCAAGCCGCCTAGCGACATCAGGTTCAAGCTTTGGTGGAGCAATGCCATGGTAGCGAATGCAGCTGCGGCACATAAGGGAATAGTGAGAGCCGCTACAAGAGTGCTTTTCCAAGAACGTAGAAAAGCAAACAGAATCGCGATTATAAAAGCAATTCCAATCGCGATTTCTTTGAGGATTGAAGCCAAGGCCTGGCGGACAAGTCTCGATTGGTCGTAAGCCTTGCCGATCTTTACGCCAGCTGGGAGCGTGGTCTTGATTCGCTCCATTTCGGATGCAACACCGTCAGACACAGCTACGACATTACTACTTGGCTGTCTGAAGATGTTGACGACAATGCCTTCTTTGCCATCTGCACTGATAACGCTGAGCGGATCACGAAATGATTTTGAGATAGTAGCGATGTCTTTCAAGTAAATCGGCTCGCTGCCTGAGCGCGATACAACCAAGTCATAAAGCTGCTCGGGTTTGATTGACTCGCCTGGTCCTACAATCAGATTCTGCTTGTATCTATCGTCAACTCTTCCAAGAACCTCAATCTGATTTGTTCTCGTCAGTGCTGTTGCCACATCCACAATGCTAATTTTGTAGGCCGCGAGTTTCTCCGGGTCGACCTGCACGGCTATTTCAGGGATTTTTCCCGCCTGCGTTATCGCTCTTGCAACTCCTGGAACTTGCAGCAAACGCGGCTCTATCTCGTACCGCACAGTGTTGTATAACTCAGATTCAGGCACGGAATCGGAGGTTATGTTGTAGTTGAGGACGGGAAAAATCGCGGGAGTGACCGGTTCTACTATGAGGGAGGCCGAAGGAGGCAAATTTGCTCTAATTTCTGCGATTCTGGCTTGCACCTGCTGCCAGGCGAAATTCATGTCTGTGCCTGGTTGAAACTCTATGGATAGCTCACTGGCTCCTCGAATAGTTTTCGAGCGAATCCACCTGACGCGATAGGCTTGACTCGCAGCTTCTTCCAGCGGACGGGTCACGGTTAAGAGAACACGGTCAGGCGCAATATCGCCCACTGTACCGATAACGGCAATACGGGGGAAGGCAAGTTCGGGATATACGTCGCTGGGAAGGGATTGAAACGCAAGAGCGCCAGCAATTGTAATTAGCACTATCAGAAAGTAGAGAGCCCGGCTCTGCTTCAGTAGAAACTGAAGTATCTGCGTGATCATTTTGCAAGCGCTCCTCGGTCCAGAATAGCGCCATCAGGTACTCCATAAGCACCAGAAGTAACAAACTCGTCGCCATCGGACAATCCTTCAAATACTGGGACTTTGCCATCTGCCGCATCTCCGACAGCTACCTTTGTCAACTTCAACTTGCCACTACGGACGACATAAACGAAGTGCTCTGCTGGATCATCTGCACCGGGAACTATGGACGTTTGCGGAACAAGAGCGGCCTTGGTTGCAACCGTTGCGATCGAGACAACGACCTGTTGCCCTTCCTTGAGCCTTCCGTGGTCGTTTCGGCAAAGCAACTGAATCGAGACAGTGTTTTTGGCAGTATCTACAATCGGACTAATCGCGGTAATTGTTGCACCGTATTTGATACCGGGCAGCGCCACTGTCGTGATGATGGCTGTTTGTCCGACTTTAGGGTCAGCGGGAGAATCCGCCGGCATATTTGCATCAATGATGACTGTGCTTAAGTTGACTACATGCGCAATCGGTTTGCTCGGATCAGTCATGTCACCGACATTTAAGAATCTTTGGGCGATGACGCCAGCGATTGGGCTGAAAACCTTTGTCCATGCCAATTGCGTGGTCACATTTAGCGGAGCTACCTTTGCTTCTGCCACCCTTGCTTCTGCCGCTTCCACCTGGGCCTTGCATAATTCAACCTGGCTCCGTGCTGCTATCACATCCTTTTCGGCGACGATGTCTTTTGCAAACAAAGCCTCCGAACGAGTCAAGTTCTTTTGAGCGAGATCCAGGGCTATTTTTGCCTGAACAACCTGATTGAGAGCAGTACGTTGAGGAGCTGTTGTCTGTTGAAGCTGAGCAACCAACTGTTGATCGTCCAGAAGTGCTATGAGCTGCCCTTTCGAGACTACCTGCCCTGGAACAACAAGAACTTTGGTGATCTTTCCTGCAAGGTTTGGCGTCACAGAAACGGAATGATCAGGCAAAGCAGTTACTTTTCCAGGGAATGTAAGATGCTTCTGAACCATCGTTGTAGTGACGCGCATGGTTGGAAGGGATACATGGTGCTCAGGTTCAGGCTCTTCTTCATGCTTAGGTGGTTCTTGCTTTGTGCAAGCCTGAAGAAGTGACGCACACAGCCCAAGCGTGACGAGGAGCTTGGAGAAAAAACAGCTGGAGGGGTGAGGCAATTTGTTTTTCATCATGGTCATAAGAGGGGGTGTCCTACTGCCTGCTCAAGGTCGTTAAGCGCTAGTTGGTACTCCAGCACCGACTGGAGATATTGGGTACGAAGAAGAATATTGCGCTGTTGAACATCGAGCACTGCGTTGATGTCCGTATGTCCAAGCTTGTAGCCGAGTTCGGCGCTAGTTGTTAGCTGCTCGGAAGCAGGGATCGCTTCCTGCAAATACCTGCGAATCTTTGCGCGAGCCATTTCCACACGACGGTAGGCCAGCGCAACTTCAGACTCTATGATGTTTCGCTGTCCGATTTCTGCCTTGTTCCACTGATTTATATCAGCTGTGGACTTAGCGATTCTGCCTTGCTGGCGGTCAAAGACTGGAAGGAACACTTGCGCCTGAACGTATGGCGTCTTGCGTCCAAGTGGTCCATTCGCGATATCTTCAACCATCAGTCCGCCGTTAACCAATCCTCGTGGAAGGTTGTCGGCTCGTGCCACTTTCAATTGTGCTCTTGCCACAGAAGCGGCTTGCTGTGCGATTTTTAGCTCATACCGACTTTGGTAAGCTTCTTGAACCAGTTTCTGACGCGGTGGCATTTCTCTTGCTAGATCTGGTAAGAGCCCGGAACTATCGTTCGTCGCCTGCTCATACAGGAGCGCAGGAAGATTCATTGGAGAGTCCGCGGACCTTCCGATCAAAATATTCAACTGTTCTCGACTACGCTCCACTAAAATGTGCGCCTGCTCGGCATCAAGCTCGGCTTGAATTACAGCAAGCTTCGCACGGTGCACATCAAGCTTTGGGACATCACCATTTTCAAATCGCTGCTGAGAATTCAGATGCAATGTCTTTGTCAAGGTTACGAGATGAGCTTGAGTAGCGGCTAGTTCCGAAGCCATAACCAGTTCAGCATATAGGCGGCGAGCTTGACCACGAAAGTTCCATAGAACTCTGGCCAACTCCAGATCGGCTTGTTCAACTTGCTTGCGCGCAGCCATGAGCCTAAAGAGAATGATCCATGGAGCTTCAAACTGAATGGTCGCACCGTACTTGTAAGTGAACTTAACTTGCAGGTCCGTCATAAAGCCAGGGTTCGGAAAGACTGTTGCCTGCTTGAGAGCGGCCTTAGCCACTGGAATCTGAGATCGAGCTTGCTCAAGCCGCGGGCTATTAGTAAGCCCTTCATTCATGACTTGATGCACAGTAACGACTCCCGAGCGCAACAAGATCGTGTCTTTCTGCTGGGGCGTTGGTTGGGTCTGCAACTGCGGCGGTTGCGTAGCTGCGTGCAACCGGTCTAGCTTGATTGCAAGAATGGAGAGAGCCATGAGAAGACCGGCTGTTCCTTTCCGCAGGAGTCTTGACCAATCTAGTTGCGGTTTCCTTGGACAATTTCTTATGGACATCGGAGTCAGCTACTCCTGCCATTGGAGGAATTTTTCTCTGCTCTAAGGTCGATCTTGAATACGGTTTGTTTACCGGGTTCGCTCGCTACGGCTATGGTTCCGCCGTATTTATCGATGATCGCCTTGACGATGGGCAAGCCCAGTCCATTTCCGCCTTCATGGTACGAACGCGCTTGGTCCGCTCTCCAGAAGCGTTCAAAAACTTTCTCAAGGTCCTCTTTCTGTATGCCGATTCCTGAATCTGTTACGGTGATTCGAATCCCACCGTTGACGGCACATGCGGATATCGAAATTTTTCCATCACTTGGTGTGTATTTGATTGCATTGTCCAAGAGGTTTTTGAGAACGCAGTCGAGATCATGGGCATCCATAAACACGTGCAGCTGTTCCTGAATATCATTCTGAAGTTTCAAGTTTTTTGTCTTGGCTGCTGGAGCAATTTTCTCCAGAACAAATCGCGCGTGCTCAGCCAGATCAAGAGGCGCCACATAAGGACCACTGCGATGCTTTTCCACCAATTGCTCAGCTTTGGCAAGCATCAACAAGTCTTCCGTCAACTTCTCTATTTGTAGGGCGCCGCTGGCGATTGCCTCAAACTTCTCCTTATCCGCTGGTCTCATGCCATCAGGATGTCGCAATGCCACATTTGAGTTCGTGCGAATAGCAGTGATTGGAGTGCGCAACTCATGCGCAGCGTCTGCACAAAATTGCTGCAAGAGTTCAATATTCTCTTCAATAGGCCGCAGTGATTGCCGTACCAATAAGAATACGCCGACACCGCTGGCTGTGATTGCCACTAACGCTCCGAGGGTCAGGCACTGAAGCAATAACGTCTTTTGTTGCTGAACTTCAGCAAGAGGATGGCCTACTCGAACGTAGCCCAGGAGCTTTCCATTTGCTATTGCAGGTTTGGTAAAAACCAAAGCAGGAGGAACCGATTGCCATTGGAATGATTCCTGCCGCTCAAGCGCGACGGTTAATAGCATAAATCCTTTCTCAATGTCGAGCTTGCCTTGTGTATCAAACCATTGGATTCTCATGCTCTGAAGAGTTGGTGAGGCTTCTCCTGGAAGAACGGAAACAATCAGATCCGGCTTTCCATTGTGCGATTTGCCATAGTCATCAAAATCAATCGAAGAGATGGCAGAATCAGCTATGGACCGAAGCTTGTCCTTCAACTGAACATCGACTGCTGCGCACCCGAAGTAATAGACGGCCCCACAAAAAATGGCGAGAACAGCCACGAACACCGCAATGTTTATAAGCACTAACCGCTGTTGCCACTTCTTAAGCATTGTTCTTCAGTCTGTATCCGAATCCATAAACGGTCTCGATCACTTCTTCTTTGACTCCAGCCGCAACCAGCTTTTTTCGCAATGTCTTGATGTGTGTCTTGATCGTTTCTTTTCCGCCGCCAGATTCTTGCGACCAGAGCTTCCGCAGCAGCTCCTCGCCGTTGAAAATGGCTATCGGATTGTGCGCAAAATGCAACAGAAGTCTGTACTCGGTGGGGGTAACTTCAATTACGTTCTCGCGATGCGTTACTGCACAAGAAACAGTGTCTATTTGAAGCGGACCACAAGGAATCATTGATGATCGTTGAGCGATCGATCTTCGAGATAGCGCCCGGACTCTTGCCGACAGCTCGTCCAGGTCGAATGGCTTTGTCAGATAGTCGTCGGCACCACAATCCAGACCAACTACCTTGTCCTTTTTGTCCGAGCGGGCGGTGAGCATTAGGATAGCGCAGGAATTACCCTTGTCTCTAAGCTGCTTGCAGACGGCGAAGCCATTCAACTTTGGAAGCATGAGGTCGAGAAGGACAATGTCATAATGTCCTTCCATAGCCATTTCCAGCCCTTGCAGTCCGTCAAAAGCAACGTCAACAACATAGTTTTGATGTTGTAATTCTTCCCTTAGTGGAACGGCTATTCGCTGATCGTCTTCAACAATTAGGATCTTCATTTCGCTCACAGGTGCTTTTCTGTCGAGTTTAAAGCACCACTGGTGATTATCTAGTGAAGTCTTTGATGTCAAGCAAACCCTGTCAAAAAAAGGGGGGGGGGATGTGACTGCTGAAGCAACACTACTGTGCAATTCGATAGATTGTAGATTCGTGTACCTCGAACGTTTCGGCAATTTGTCTAACTGATTTACCTTCGCGAAGAAGTCTTTGTGCGAGCTTATTTTGAGCGTCCGATAGTTTCTTCGGTCTTCCAAAAACAACACCGCGTTTCTTTGCTGCGCTTCGTCCGGC
>Ga0163219_100166_pt1 | contig 17813 bp, 8 predicted proteins | sample MSEWel2016_04_06_FD_113150 | JGI IMG/M metagenome (GOLD analysis project Ga0163219, IMG submission 113150) | Subsurface microbial communities from deep shales in West Virginia, USA - MSEEL Well Study Marcellus 3H_2016_04_06 ...
CCCCGCTCGCCTGGACCGGCTACGTGGGCGACGGCCTGGGCGTCTAGCCGGTCGGCGGGAACCGGGACCGCGCCTCCGGGTTGCTCCTGCGACGCCGCATCCGCGGCGAAGCCACATTGGAGGCGCGACCATGGCTACGCTGCCTTACAGCGACCGGACCGACACCTATTCCACGACGACCGCCGTCCAGGATGCCGGCGGCTATGGCGACACCACCGCTGCAGGCATTGGGGGCAAGGTCTTCATCTGGCTCGCCTGGGCCCTCGCCGCGGCGTTCTGGGCCTTTTCGCTGTCCACCGGCATCGGGATCCTGAACGCCATGGGCAACCCGGCGGCGGACGCGCCGAGCGCCGGCGCCGTCGACGCCGGCGGCATCGGCTGGTTCCTGATCACCGTGGTGGGCGGGACCGTGGTGCTGGGCGTGGCGATCGCCTACGGCCTGGCCAGCTACGCCAGCCGCGACAAGCGCAAGGACCCGATGACGGAGGCGGCGACCCACGCCCTCTACGACACCATCGAGCGGCAGGGCGGCGACGACATGACCACCCGTTCCCCCGAGGAACGCCGCCCCGAGGAGCGCGACGCCTACAGGGACGCGCAACGGGATCTGCGGTAATTTCCGGGGCGCGACGTTCCGGCGCGCTCTAGGAGTGGCGCGGGGAACGACGTGCCCCTAGGATAGCTCAAGCGACTCAGCCCTCGCGAAGAGCGTTGGGGCGGCGCCTGAATACCTAGCTGGGGGAGCCCAATGGCCGAAACCAAGAAAACCAACGCCCTGCAAAAGCCGCTTACGCCCTCTTCCGAACTGGCCGCCGTGGTCGGTTCCGGGCAGCTGTCCCGGGGCGAAGTGGTCTCCAAGATCTGGGACTACATCAAGAAGAACAACCTGCAGAACCCGCAGAACAAGCGCGAGATCGTTGCCGACGCCAAGCTGAAGCCGGTCTTCGGCGGCAAGGACCGCGTCTCGATGTTCGAGATGAACAAGCACCTGGCGCAGCACCTGAAGTAGGACGCGCCGGCGACGGCGTCCGCGCCGTCTGCTGAGACTTGCGAAAACCCCGCCGGCCGGCTGGCCCGCGGGGTTTTCTTTTGCCCGGGCGCCGGAGCCCGTCGGGCCACCGGCCGTGGGGGCCGTTTCCCGTCGACCGACGATCGGGGCGAGCGGCGGAGATTGTGGCGGAATCAGGGCTGGGTGACGGCCGGCGCAGGTCGCGCCAGGATAGTCGAAGTAATCCGATCAGCCGGGCGGACGGCCCGCGGGCGGGCTGGGGAACGGCGCTCCGGGCCCGCTGAATGGCGGTCGGCGCATGCCTTCGGCGGCGGAAGCACAGCCCGGCAGAGGTCGTCGATCCCCGCTGGCGAGCCGGGCCCCGGACCAGCGGACGCGAGGGACGTCCGCGGCGGCTCCCCGGGATTGGCTTTTGGACCGCAACTGCCGGTGGGCGCAGGCCTTTGAGCTTGGCCGTAATGCGCGAGTCACCCGAAATGATCGCGATCCATCCGCCGCGCGAAATCGCTCGTTTCCGCGCACTGCGGCAACGCGCCACAGGCGGGCGATCCGGTAGCCTCCGTGTGAAGACTGTCCTGCGTCCTTCGGCCCCACACCAAGGGTCGTCGCCCCCTCTTCACACGACTCAGTGTAACGAATTTGTAAGGGACTCCTGATGTGCGTACCGGGTGCGAAAAGCACCTATCGACTAGCGTTTCTTTTCGAACTTCTCAGCTGACCGGCCGATTGGGCGTCTGAACTGGACAAGGTGGAATAATGGGTATCTCAAACCTCACGGCCGCCCAGATCAGCGCGCTGTCGGTCACGACGATCCAGAGCCTCTCCACCACCGATATCAAGTCGCTCAGCGCGACACAGCTCGGAGCCATCAACACCAGCGGCATTGCGGTGCTGGACGCGACGCAGGTCGGCGCGATCACCGCCACCCAGGTGAAGGGCCTCACGGCCACCCAGATCCCCTACCTGCAGACCTCCATCGTCTTCGACACCACCCAGCTGGTGGTGTTCAACGGTCAGCAGCTCAACGCCTTCACCACCACCCAGCTCGGCGCCCTCGACGTCACCCACATCGGCGTCCTGTCCTCCACCCAGCTCGCCGGCCTTTCCGCCACCAACCTGTCGGTTCTCGACGAGACCCAGATCGGCGCGCTCACCACCACGCAGGTGAGGGGCCTCACGGCCACCCAACTGGCGGCGCTCACCGAGACGGACATCGGCGAGCTCAGCAAGACCCAGCTCGGTGTCTTCAGCACCACCCAGCTCGGCGCGCTCAGCACCACCAACCTGGCGCTGCTCACCGAGACCCAGCTGGGCGGCCTGTCGGCCACCCAGCTCGGCGGCCTGTCGGCGACCAAGTTCGCCGCGTTCGACGGCACCCAGGTCGGCTCGTTCACCACCACCCAGATCTCCGGCCTGACGACCACGCAGCTGCGCTCGATGGCCGCCGCCGACTTCGACGAGCTGACCTCCACCCAGATCGGCGCCTTCTCGGCGACCCAGCTCGGGGCGCTGTCCGCCACGAATCTGTCCAGCTTGGACGAGACGGAAGTCGCGGCCCTGACCACGACCCAGCTGGCCGGCCTCACGGCCACCCAGATCAAGGGCTTCACCGAGACCGATGTCGGCGAGCTGACGACCACCCAGATCGCCGCGCTGAAGACCACCCAGCTGCAGGCGCTCTCCGCCACGAACGTCTCGGCCCTGACCGAGACCCAGGCCGGCGCGCTCACCTCCACCCAGCTCGGCGCCCTGACGGCTACGCAGGTGAAGGGGCTCAACGAAACCGACATCGGCGAGCTGTCCACGACCCAACTCGCGGGCCTGACCAAGACCCAGATCGGCGCTCTGACCACCACGGCGCTCGGCGCCTTCTCCGAGACCCAGATGGGCGCGCTGACCGCGACCCAGGTCGCGGGCCTGACCAGCACCCAGCTCAAGGAGCTCACCGAGACCGCCATCGGCACCCTGGGCGCCACCCAGCTGGCGGCCCTGGCCTCGACGCAGCTCGCGGCGCTCACCGCCACGAATCTGTCCGCCCTGACCTCGACCCAGATGGGCGCGCTGTCGGCGACGCAGATGAAGGGCCTGACGGCGACGCAGATGAAGGGGCTCTCCGAGACCGACATCGCGGAGTTCTCGACGACGCAGATCGCCGCCCTGTCGGCGACCCAGCTCGGCGGGCTCACCGCCACCAACTTCTCCGCCCTCGACCAGACCCAGATGGGCGCCCTGACCACCACCCAGATGCGCGGCCTGTCGCTGACGCAGATGGGTGGGCTCACCGAGACGGACGTGGGCGAGCTGTCGTCGACCCAGCTCGGCGCGCTGACCGCGGCCCAGCTGAACGCGCTGTCCACGACGGGCATGGCGGTGCTGACCGAGACCCAGCTCGGCGGGCTCACGGCCACCCAGATTGGCGGCCTGTCGACCACCAACCTGTCGGCGCTCGACGGCACCCAGATGGGCGCCCTGACCACGACCCAGGTGAAGGGCCTGACGGCGACCCACCTGCGCTCGCTCAACGAGACCGACTTCGCGGAGCTGACCTCGACCCAGCTCGGCGCCCTCAGCTCCACCCAGCTCGGCGCGCTCACCTCGACCAACGTCTCGGCGATGGACGAGACGAAGATCCAGGCGCTGACCTCGACCCAGCTGGCCGGCCTGACCTCGACCCAGCTCGGCGGCCTGAACGAGACCGACATCGCCGAGTTCTCGTCGACCCAGATCGGCCTGCTGAAGACCACCCAGCTCAACGCCCTCACCACGACCGCCCTGACCGCGCTCAGCACGACCCAGCTGTCCGCGCTGTCCTCGACGCAGATCTCGTTGCTGGCGACGACACGCCTGGCGGCGCTGGACGAGACCCAGATCGGCTCGCTCAACACCACCCAGGTCGCGGGCCTCACCGCGACCCAGCTGAAGTCGCTCAACGCCACCGATTTCGGCGAGCTGACCTCCACCCAGATCGGCGCGTTCAACAGGACCCAGCTCGGCGCGCTCTCCGCGACGAACCTGTCCAGCCTGGACGAAACCGAGTTCGCGGCGCTCGACGCCACTCAGCTCGGCGGCCTGACGGCCACGCAGCTGGGCGGCCTCAATGAGACCGACATCGCCGAATTCACGACCACCCAGATGGCGGCGCTGTCGACCACCCAGCTGAAGGCGCTGTCGGCCACGAACTTCTCGGCGCTGAGCGCCACCCAGGTGGGCGCACTGAGCTCGACCCAGCTGGCCTCGCTGAGCACCACCCAGGTTCGCGGCTTCAGCACGACTGACATCGCCGAGCTGACCACGACGCAGCTGTCGGGCCTGACCTCGACCCAGATCGGCGCGCTCACGACGACCGCCCTGTCCGCGCTCGACGCGACCCAGATGGGCTCGCTGAGCGCCACCCAGATGAAGGGGCTGACCTCCACCCAGCTCCAGAACCTGGAAACCACCGACATCGCCGAGCTGACCACCACCCAGCTCTCCGGCCTGGCCTCGACCCAGATCGCCGGCCTCGGCGTGACGAACTTCATGGCGCTGGACGCCACCCAGGTCGCCGCCCTCAGCGCCACCCAGATCAAGGGGATCTCGGCCACCCAGCTGAAGGCGCTCGAGGCCACCGACATCGCGGAGCTCTCGACCACCCAGATCTCGGCCCTGGGCTCCACCCAGCTCGCCGCCCTGACGGCGACGGCGGTCTCGGCGATGGACGGGACGCAGACGGCGGCCCTGTCGGCCACCCAGGTGAAGGGCCTGACCGCCACCCAGCTGAAGGACCTGACCACCACCGACATCGGCGAGTTCTCGTCGACCCAGCTGGCGGCGCTCACCTCCACCCAGCTCGCCGCGCTCTCCACGACCAGCGTCGCGGCGCTGACCACCACCCAGCTCGCCGGCCTGACCTCGACCCAGGTCGGCCAGCTGACGGCGACCAACCTCTCGGCGCTCGACGCGACGCAGATGGGCGCGCTGAGCGAGACGCAGGTGAAGGGCCTGACGGCGACGCAGCTGCGGTCGATCTCCACCACGGACTTCGCCGAACTGACCACGACGCAGCTGGGCTCGCTGACGTCCACCCAGATCGGCGCCCTGTCGGCGACCAACCTCTCGGCGCTCGACGAAACCCAGATGGCGGCGCTGACCGAGACCCAGCTGAAGGGCCTCACCGCCACCCAGATGAAGGGCCTGACCGAGACCGACGTGGGCGAGCTCTCCGCCACCCAGGTCGGTCAGCTCTCGGCGACCCAGCTCTCCAACCTGACCTCGACGGCCGTCTCCGCGCTGTCCGAGACCCAGGTGGGCTCGCTCTCCGCGACCCAGCTGAAGGGCCTCACGGCGACCCAGCTGAAGGGCCTCACCGAGACCGACATCGGCGAGCTCTCCGAGACCCAGCTGGGCGCGCTGAGCGCGACGCAGATGGGCGCGCTCACCGCCACGGCCCTGTCCGCCCTCGACGGCACCCAGATGGCCGCGCTGACGACGACCCAGCTGAAGGGCCTGACCACCACCCAGATCGCCGGCCTCAACGAGACCGACATCGGTGAGGTGGCCTCCACCCAGCTGGCGGCGCTCGCCACCACCCAGCTGGGGGCGCTGTCGACCACCAACATCGCCGCGCTCAGCACCACCCAGCTGGCGGGCCTGACCTCGACCCAGGTGGGCGGCCTCTCGGTCACCAACCTCTCGGCGCTCGATGCGACCCAGATGGGCGCGCTGAACGAGACCCAGGTGAAGGGCCTGACGGCGACGCAGCTGCGGTCGATCTCCACCACCGACTTCGCCGAGCTGACCACGACCCAGCTCGGGGCGCTCACGTCCACCCAGATCGGCGCGCTCTCGGCCACCAACGTCTCGGCCATGGACGCGACCCAGATGGCGGCGCTGACCGAGACCCAGCTGAAGGGCCTGACGGCCACTCAGATGAAGGGGCTGACGGAAACCGACGTGGGCGAGCTCTCCGAGACCCAGGTCGGTCAGCTCTCGGCGACCCAGCTCTCCAACCTGAGCTCCACGGCGGTCTCGGCGATGTCCGAGACCCAGGTGGGCTCGCTCTCCGCCACCCAGCTGAAGGGCCTCACGGCGACCCAGCTGAAGGGCCTCACCGAGACCGACATCGGCGAACTCTCCGAGACCCAGATCGGGGTCCTGAGCTCGACCCAACTCGGCGCCCTGACCGCCACCGCGCTCTCCGCGATGGACGGCACCCAGATGGGGGCGCTCACCTCGACGCAGGTGAAGGGCCTGACCACCACCCAGCTCGCCGGCCTCAACGAGACCGACGTGGGCGAACTGGCCTCCACCCAGCTGGCGGCGCTCGCCACCACTCAGCTCGGCGCCTTCTCGACCACCAACATCACGGCTCTCACCACGACCCAGCTGTCGGGCCTGACCTCGACCCAGATCGGCGGCCTCTCGGTCACCAACCTCTCGGCTCTCGACGCGACCCAGATGGGCGCCCTGAATGAGACGCAGGTGAAGGGCCTGACGGCCACCCAGCTGCGCTCGATCTCGGCCACCGACTTCGCCGAGCTCACGACGACCCAGCTCGGCGCCCTGACCTCCACGCAGATCGGCGCGCTCTCGGCGACCAACGTCTCGGCCATGGACGAGACCCAGATGGCCGCCCTGACGGAGACCCAGCTGAAGGGCCTGACGGCGACCCAGATCAAGGGCCTCACCGAGACGGACGTCGGCGAGCTGTCGCAGACCCAGATCGGCCAGCTGAGCGGCACCCAGCTCTCCAACCTGACCGCCACGGCCTTCTCGGCCCTGGATGAGTCCCAGGTCGGCCAGCTCTCGACCACCCAGATCAGGGCGCTGGCGGTGACCCAGCTGCGCGGCCTCACCGAGACCGACGTCGGCGAGCTCTCCGAGACCCAGATCGGCGCGCTGAGCGCCAGCCAGGTGGGGGCGCTCTCGGCCACGGCGCTGTCGGCGCTCGACGGCACCCAGATGGCGGCGCTGACCTCGACCCAGCTGAAGGGGCTCACCACCACCCAGATCGCGGGCCTCAACGAGACCGACGTGGGCGAACTGGCCTCCACCCAGCTGGCGGCGCTCGCCACGACGCAGCTCGGCGCCTTCTCGACCACCAACATCACCGCGCTCAGCACCACCCAGCTGGCGGGTCTGACCTCGACCCAGGTTGGCGGCCTCTCGGCGACCAACCTCTCGGCCTTGGACGCCACCCAGATGGGTGCGCTGAGCGAAACGCAGGTGAAGGGCCTCACCGCGACCCAGCTGCGCAGCCTGAACGAGACGGACTTCGGCGAGCTGACGACGACGCAGATCGGCGCGCTGACCTCGACCCAGATCGGCGCCATCTCGGCGACCAACCTCTCGGGGATGGACGAGACCAAGACCGCCGCGCTCACCGAGACCCAGCTGAAGGGCCTGACCAGCACCCAGCTGAAGGGCCTCAACGAGACCGACGTGGGCGAGCTGACGCAGACCCAGATCGGCCAGCTCTCCGGCTCCCAGCTCGCCGCGCTCACCGAGACCAGCCTCTCGGCGCTCGATGAGACCCAGGTCGGCCAGCTCTCCACTACCCAGGTGAAGGCGCTGACGGCCACCCAGCTGAAGGGCCTGAACGAGACCGACATCGGCGAGCTCTCCGAGACCCAGATCGGGGCACTGACCTCGACCCAGCTCGGCGCGCTCACCGCGACGGCGGTTTCCGCCCTCGACGGCACCCAGATGGCGGCGCTGACCTCGACGCAGCTGAAGGGCCTGACCACGACCCAGATCGCCGGCCTCAACGAGACGGACGTGGGTGAACTGGCCTCGACCCAGCTGGCGGCGCTCGCCACCACCCAGCTGGGCGCCTTCTCGACCACCAACATCACGGCTCTCACCACGACCCAGCTGTCGGGCCTGACCTCGACCCAGGTGGGCGGGCTCTCCGCCACGAACCTCTCCGCCCTGGACGCCACCCAGATGGGTGCGCTGAGCGAGACCCAGGTGAAGGGCCTGACCGCGACCCAGCTGCGCGGCCTGAACGAGACCGACTTCGGCGAGCTGACCACGACCCAGATCGGCGCGCTCACCTTGACGCAGATCGGCGCCATCTCGGCGACCAACCTCTCGGGGATGGATGAGACCAAGACCGCCGCGCTCACCCAGACGCAGCTGGCCGGCCTCACGGCCACCCAGATGCGCGGCCTCACCGAGACCGACGTGGGCGAACTCAGCGAGACCCAGATCGGCCAGCTGAGCGCGACCCAGCTCTCCAACCTGGCGACCACGGCGCTCTCGGCGCTCGACGAAACCCAGGTGGGCCAGCTCTCCGCGACCCAGCTGAAGGGCCTGACCGCCACCCAGCTGAAGGGCCTCACCGAGACCGACATCGGCGAACTCTCCGAGACCCAGATCGGGGCGCTGACCTCGACCCAGCTCGGCGCGCTCACCGCCACGGCGGTTTCGGCCCTCGACGGCACCCAGATGGCGGCGCTGACCTCGACGCAGCTGAAGGGCCTGACCACCACCCAGATCGCCGGCCTCAACGAGACCGACATCGGTGAGCTGGCCTCGACCCAGCTCGCGGCCCTGGCCGCCACCCAGCTGGGCGCGCTGTCCACGACCAACATGGTGGCCCTGACGACCACCCAGCTGGCCGGCCTGACCTCGACCCAGATCGCCGGTCTCTCGGCCACCAACCTGGCCGCGCTCGACGCGACGCAGATGGGCGCGCTGAGCGACACCCAGGTGAAGGGGCTGACGGCCACCCAGCTGCGCGGCCTGTCGACCACCGACTTCGCGGAGCTAACCACCACCCAGATCAGCCAGCTCTCGGCCACCCAGATTGGTTCGCTCTCGGCCACCAACCTCTCGGGGATGGACGAGACCCAGATGGGCGCCCTGACGGAGACCCAGCTGAAGGGCCTGACGACGACCCAGATCGGCGGCCTCACCGAGACCGACGTGGGCGACCTGTCGCAGACCCAGATCGGCCAGCTCTCCGGGACGCAGCTCGCGGCCATGACCGCGACCAGCCTCTCGGCGCTGGACGGGACCCAGGTCGGCCAGCTCTCCACCACCCAGGTGAAGGCGCTGACGGCGACCCAACTGAAGGGCCTCAACGAGACGGACATCTCGGAGCTCTCCGGGACCCAGCTCGGGGCCCTGACCTCGACCCAGCTCGGCGCGCTCACGGCGACGGCGGTCTCCGCCCTCGACGGGACGCAGATGGCGGCGCTGACCTCGACGCAGCTGAAGGGCCTGACCACCACCCAGATCGCCGGCCTCAACGAGACCGACATCGGTGAGCTGGCCTCCACCCAGCTGGCGGCCCTGGCCAGCACCCAGATCGGCGCGCTCTCGACCACCAACATGGTGGCCCTGACGACCACCCAGCTGGCCGGTCTGAGCTCGACGCAGCTGGCGGGCCTCTCGGCGACGAACCTCTCGGCGCTCGACGAGACCCAGATCGGCTCGCTCTCCACCACCCAGACGGCGGGCCTCACGGCCACCCAGCTGCGGAGCCTCTCGGAGACCGACTTCGCCGAGCTGACCACCACCCAGATTGGGGCGCTCTCCTCGACGCAGATCGGCGCCATCTCGGCGACCAACCTGTCGGCGATGGACGAGACCAAGACCGCGGGCCTGACGACCACCCAGCTGACGGGTATGACCGTCACCCAGCTGCGCGGCCTCTCGACCACGGACATGGCGGAGATCACCGAGACGCAGATCGGGGCACTCACGGCCACCCAACTCGGCGCCCTCTCGGCGAGCAACCTCTCGGAGCTCTCCGAGACCCAGATGGGCGTGCTGAGCTCGACCCAGCTGAAGGGCCTGACCGCGACCCAGCTCAAGGGCCTCACCGAGACCGATATCGGCGAGCTCAGCCAGACCCAGGTCAGCTACCTGAGCTCGACCCAGCTGGGCTCGCTGTCGGTGACCAGCCTGATGGCCATGGACACGACCCAGATGCAGGTTCTCTCCACCACCCAGCTGAAGGGGCTCACCACCACCCAGCTGAAGGGCCTGGAGACCACGGACATCGGGGAGCTGACCACCACCCAGCTCGGCTCTCTGCTCTCCACCCAACTGGGCGCGCTCTCGACGACGGTGATCGGGGCCCTGACCGAAACCCAGGTCCAGGCGCTCACCACGACCCAGATCCCGGGTCTGACGGCCACCCAGATCGACGAACTGACCACGACCAACATGTCGGCCATGAGCTCGACGCAGCTCTCGGCCTTCACGGTCACCCAGGTGCAGTCGATGTCCTCCGAGCAGGTCGACATCTACGTGATGAACACCTGACGCCGATCAGGGCGCCGGCCGCGGGAAGGTCCCGCGGCCGGCGTCCGGTCCGCCCCGGGGTCGAGGGTGCGGCGTGATGGCGCTGGGGGCTGGAAACCGCCGCTCGCCGATTGGTGCGACTCCGGCCCCATGCAATCATTTCTTGATCCGAATCGTCCCGCCGGCCGCTGGCGCGGGGGACGTCGGACGGTCCACGACCCGCGCTCGAGAACCCGATGTCCGACGACGCCTTCATGGCCGCCCTGCACAAGGTCACCAACGGCGGCATGAGCCTGACCGAGCTGATCGGGACGGCCGGCCAGCTGGGGGAGGGGGGACAGCCCAGGCTCGCCCAGCAGATCTACAAAATCTGGATCACCTTCAACAAAGAGCACCCGCAGCTCTTCGTCGCCCAGTTCAACGCCGCCGTGGTGGCCACCAACCTCGGTGACGTGGCCGAGGCGGTGGAGCTGCTCCGCGCCGCCATCGCGGCCAATCCCGAATTCATCCCGGCCTACATCAACCTGGGGGGCCTGCTGGAGCGGACGGGCGCGGCCAACGAGGGCGTGGAGCTCTGGAAGGCGGTTATCGGCAAGCTCGCCCCGATCAGCGGCATGCAGGTGGGCTACAAGATCGCCGCCCTGAAGCAGCTCGGCCGGGTGCTGGGCGAGCACCAGAAGCTGGAGACCGCCGAGACGGCGCTCCAGGAGGCGCTGACCCTCAACCCGGCGCAGCGCGACGTCATGGAGCAGTTCATGGCGCTGAGGCTCGGCCAGTGCAAATGGCCGGTCATCCAGCCGTTTGAGGGCGTGGACCGCAAGAGCCAGATGCTGGCCATCCACCCGCTCTCCATGGGCGCCTACACCGACGACCCGCTGCTGCAGCTCGCCTGCGCGCACCGCTATGTGGAACAGGCGATCGAGGAGAATTTCACAGACCTCGGCGCCGATCGCCGCCACGCCGGGATCGACCTCGACGGCCGCCGCCTGAGGGTGGGCTACATCTCGTCGGACCTGCGCGACCATGCCGTGGGCTACCTCATGGCCGAGCTCTTCGAGCTGCACGACGCAGAGAAGGTGGAGGTCTTCGCCTACTATTGCGGTCGGCCGGGCAATGACGCGCTGACCCAGCGGATCAAGGCCTCCGTCGAGCATTGGACCGACATCCGCGAGATGTCCGACGACGCAGCCGCCCGGCAGATCGCCGCCGACGGCATCGACATCCTGGTGGACGTGAACGGCCACACCCGCGATGCCCGCACCGGCGTCTTCGCCCGCCGCCCGGCCCCCGTGCAGGTGAACTGGCTGGGTTTCCCCGGCACCATGGGCAGCCCCTACCACCACTACATCGTCGCCGATGACTGGATCATCCCGGAAGGCTCGGAGCTCTTCTATTCGGAGAAGGTCGTCCGGCTGCCCTGCTACCAGCCCAACGACCGCCGCCGGGTGATCGCCGAAGAGAAGCCCACCCGCGCCGACGCCGGCCTGCCGGAGGACGCCGTCGTCTTCTGCTGCTTCAACGGGCCGCAGAAGATCAACCGCTTCACTTTCGACCGCTGGATGCAGATCCTGAAGGGCGTGGAGGGCAGCGTCCTCTGGCTGTTGGAGAGCACGCCGGAGACGGCCGAGCGCCTCCGCGCCATGGCTGAGCAGCACGGCGTGGACCGGTCGCGCATCCACTTTGCGCCGAAGCTGGCGAACCCCTGGCACCTGGCGCGCTATCCGCTGGCCGACCTGTTCCTGGACACCGTCCCCTACGGCGCCCACACCACCTGCTCGGACGCGCTCTGGATGGGCGTGCCGATCCTGACCCTGTCGGGCCGCAGCTTCGCCAGCCGCGTCTGCGGCAGCCTCGTGCGCTCCGCCGGCATGCCGGATCTGGTGACCGAGACCCCCGAGGATTTCGTCGCCCGCGGCATCGAGCTCGGCAACGACCGCAAGGCGCTGGCCGCGCTGAAGGCCCGGCTGGAAGCCAACCGCGACACCTGCGACCTGTTCAACATGGAGAAACTGGTCGACCGGCTGGAAGGGCTCTACCGCGGCATGGCCGAGGACTGCGCCGCCGGTCGGCTGCCGCGGCCGGATCTCGCCAACCTCGACGCCTACCTGAACATCGGCATCGGCTTCGACCACGAGGCCAGCGAGATGCTGGCCGAGCGCGACTACCTGGGCCTCTACAAGGCGGCCCTGGAGCGCCGGCACCGGGTGCGCCCGCTGCACCCCGACAGCCGCCTGTGGACCGCCCAGGACATCGCCGCGGCCGACCGTCCGCCGCAGGACGCCGAGGCGCCGGCCGAGGCGGAGCGACCGTCCCGCCGGCGGGCAGCGGCGGCCAGCTGAGCATCAAGACACCCGCAGAACCGACTGACCAGGCAAGGAATTAGATGAACAGGTCCACTCTCGAAGGTCTGCGGTTCCAGGGCTATTCGCCTCGCACCCTGCTGGACGTGGGAGCTCATGTGGGCTCCTTCACGCGCGGCTTCCTGGAGGTCTTCCCGGAGTGCGCGCCGACGGTCATCGAGCCCAATCCGTTCTGCCAGGAGGAGCTGGAGAAGCTGCCGGCCGAACGCCTGGCCGTGGCGGCCTCGAACGAGGCGGGCGTCGCCGAGCTCTTCATGACCAAGGAGTGGCTGCAGTCCACGGGGACCTCGCTCTATCGCGAGAACACCGCCTTCTTCCGCGACGAGGTGGTGATGAAGCAGGAGGTGCCGAAGGTGCGCCTCGACGACGTCTTCGCCGGCCGCCGCTTCGACTTCGTCAAGATCGACACCCAGGGCTCGGAGCTGGACGTCCTGCAGGGCGGCCAGAACGTGCTCCGCCACGCCGACTACATCCTGCTGGAAGTCTCCATGGTGGAGTTCAACGCCGGCGGCGCGAAGGCCGAGGCGGTGTTCGCCCAGCTCAACGCCATGGGCTTCCGCTGCGCCGACATCACCGAGGTGCACCGCCTGAAGGGCGTCCACGACGGCAACATCCTGCAGATGGACTTCCTGTTCGAGCGGGTGGTGAAGCGGCCGACCCAGAACTACGCCTACGGCCCGCTGCACGGCCACGGCCCGCTGATGGACTGGCTGCGCGCCCAGAAGGCCAAGTGCCCGGACTTCACCGTCATCGACATCGGCGCGGCGGCCAACCCGTGGTCGGCCGAGGTGCTGGACGCCACCTTCGACATGAGCGAGTGCGGCGTGGCCCCGCTGCACTTCACCGGCAACCTCAACGACAGCCGCAGCTTCGACGGCGTGCTGCGCCACGTGGCCAAGCACGGGCGCTTCTCCTACTGCATCTGCTCGCACACGCTGGAAGACCTGGCCTATCCGGCCATGACGCTGGAGATGCTGCCGCGGATCGCCGACGCGGGCTACATAGCCGTACCGTCCCGCTATCTGGAGAGCCTGCGTCCGGAGGGGCCGTACCGCGGCTTCATCCACCACCGCTGGGTGCTCGACAACATGGGCGAGGACCTGATCCTGGCGCCGAAGATCCCGCTCCTGGAGCACATGGCGCTCGGCTCCGAGCCCAACTGGCCCTCGGCGCCCGAGCGGTTCGAGTTCCAGATGATGTGGCGCGGCGCCATCAGCTTCACGCCCATGAACGGCGACTACCTGGGCCCGACGCGCAACCATGTGGTCGGCATGTACGGCCAGTTCTTCGACCGGCCATGAACCTGCAGCTCGCCGCGGCGCCCGAGGCGCTCGACACCGACAAGCTCGCGGCCCTGGCGAGGCGCCTGCGCGGCGAGGGTCGGGTCGAGGACGCGCTCACGCTGTGGGAGCACATCGCCGCGCTGCGGCCGAACGATCCGGAGGCGCTGCGGGCGCTGGCGACGGCGTTCGGGGCCCGCGGCCGCACCCTCGAGGCCCTGGAGACGCTGGCGGCGCTGCAGAGTCTGCACGGCGGGCCGGGCCCCATCGCCAACGAGATCCGCGAGCAGTCCACGGCGGCCATCGCCAAGTACAACGCGCTCGCCGGCGCCGGGCAGGTGGCGGAGGCGGAGAAGTACGCCGCGGCGCTGGCCCGCCTGCTGCCCACGGCTACCGGCATGCTGGCCGCGGCCCTGCAGTGCAACCAGGTCCTCGGGCGCACCGACGAGGCGGAGCGCTACGCCCGCGCGCTGATCGCGCTGGAGCCCGACAACGTTCAGGCCCAGGCGGTCCTCGCCACGCCTGCGCCCGAGCCCCCGGAGACGGAGGAGGGCGTCGCCGCCGAGGTCCGCGCCCGCATGGCCGCGGCGCTGAGCCCCGACTACGCCGGCCACCCGCTGCTTCGGCTGCGCGACATCCACGACGTGGCGAGCCTGATCCTCTGCCATCCGCTGACCGAGGAGTCTCAGGGCCAGCTGCGCAAGCTGGTCGCCGCAGGCCTGGCGCTCGACGTCCCCACCGAGCCGGGCTCGGAGTGGGAGGGGTGGGCGAAGCACTATCGCGTGCTGCTGGAGTCCATCGACCTCGACGCCATCCTCGCGCCGACGCCGGACGCCGAAGCCGGCGGCGACGTCGTCTACATGACCTCCGCCGGCAAGGCCCTGACCGCCAAGGGCCTCTCGGCGCACGCCAGGAAGCTGGGCGCGGAGGTGGTCTTCTTCGCCGCCGCCGACGAGCACTACGTCGAGCTCTACGCCCGCTGGTATGCGCTCTCGGTGCTGAAGTACTGCGACGTCCCCTGCCTGATCGTCGTCCATGTGATCGGCGGCAAGGACACGCTCAAGGCCGCCGCCGAGAAGGTGGGGATCCAGGACGACCGCCTGGTCTTCGCCGGCTGCGGCTTCGACGCCGGCGCGGTCACCTGCCGCGCCTTCGACGCGCCGCCGAAGGGTGAGGCGGCCAAGCCGATCGCCCACTTCCAGTCCGTGCGCTTCCAGCGCCTGGGCGCGCTCCTGAAGCAGCTGAAGCGCCCGGTGTTCGTCTCCGACATCGACCTCCTGCTCCAGCGGGGCGTCGCCGACCTGCTCGAGCGCTGCGAGGGCGCCGACGTGGTGTTCAACGAGAACGGGGTCAGCTTCAACGCCGGCTCGCGGCTCACCGCCAACCTGCTGCTCGCCTATCCCACGGCCGACGCCGACGTGATGCTGCGCTTCCTGAAAGCCTACCTCGACCGCAAGCTGGCGGGCGCCGAGGTCACGCGCTGGATCGACCAGGTGGCCCTGGTCCACGCCCGCCACCACCTGCAGGCCCACGGCGAGGCGCCGAACATCGCCTCTTTCGACACCACCTCGGACATCAACAATGTGATGTATCCGAGCTATCAGGAGCATCCGTTCCGGTTCCTCTCCCTGTTCCATGGCTTCGACACCTCGAGCCTGGAGGATCCCAGGGTGCTCGGCGGGACCGCCGCGGACGCTTGAGGGGGATTTTGTGAAGCGCATCCTGGTCACCGGCGGGGCCGGCTTCATCGGCTCGCACCTGTGCGAGCGCCTGCTCGATCAAGGCCACGAGGTCCTGTGCGTCGACAACTTCTACACGGGCGCCCGGCGCAACGTGGCGCACCTGCTGGAGAACTCGAACTTCGAGCTCCTGCGCCACGACGTGACCTTCCCGCTCTTCGTGGAGGTCGACGAGATCTACAACCTGGCCTGCCCGGCCTCGCCCATCCACTACCAGTACGATCCGGTGCAGACGACGAAGACCTCGGTCCACGGGGCGATCAACATGCTGGGGCTGGCCAAGCGCCGGCGGGCGAAGATCTTCCAGGCCTCCACCAGCGAAGTCTACGGCGACCCCACGGTCCACCCGCAGCCGGAGGAGTACTGGGGCAACGTCAATCCGATCGGCTTCCGCTCCTGCTACGACGAGGGCAAGCGCTGCGCCGAGACCCTGTTCTTCGACTACCGCCGCCAGCACAACCTGCGCATCAAGGTGGCGCGGATCTTCAACACCTACGGCCCGCGCATGCACCCGAACGACGGCCGCGTGGTGTCGAACTTCGTCGTCCAGGCGCTGAAGGGCGAGGCGATCACCCTCTACGGCGAGGGCAGCCAGACCCGCTCGTTCTGCTACGTGGACGACCTGGTGGAGGCCTTCCTGCGCTTCATGGCCACGGGCGACGAGGTTACCGGCCCGATCAACCTCGGCAACCCCGGCGAGTTCACGATCCGGGAGCTCGCGGAGAAGGTCGTGGCGCTCACCGGCTCGAAGTCGAAGATCGAGTTCCGGCCCCTGCCGCACGACGATCCCCAGCAGCGCCAGCCGAACATCGCCAAGGCCAGGGAGATCCTCGGCTGGGAGCCGACGATCGCCCTGGACGAGGGGCTGAAGAAGACAATCGCCTATTTCGACGGCCTGCTACGGGCCGGCGAGGCCTGAGCCGCCGCCGGGTTTGACTCGCCCGGTCCTGCCGCCCGAGATGGCGCAGGGCAGGGAGGTGACCATGGCCGAACGCGACATCCGCATCCTGGGCTTCGCGGGAAGCCTCCGGCAGGCCTCGCTGAACCGGGCGCTGCTGCGCGCCGCCGGCGGGCTGGCGCCCGCCGGCGTGACGGTCGAGATCTTCGACCTGGCGGAGGTGCCGCTCTACAACGGCGACGTGGAGGCGGCGGGCGACCCGCCGGCCGTGGCGGCCCTCAAGGCGGGAATCCGCGCCGCCGACGGCGTCCTGATCGCCACGCCCGAGTACAACCACGGCGTCCCGGCGGTGACCAAGAACGCCGTCGACTGGGCCTCCCGGCCGCCGCAGGGCGCCCCGCTCGGCGGAAAGCCGGTGGGGATCATCGGCGCTTCGCCCGGCATGACCGGCAGCGCCCGCGGCCAGAGCCAGCTGCGCCAGGCCTTCGAGTTCACCAACTCCTACTGCATGCCCCAGCCGGAGCTGCTGGTCGCCCGGGCGCACGAGAAGTTCGACGCCGCGGGCGCGCTCACCGACGAGGCGACGCGGACCTACCTGCAGCGCTACCTCGCCGCCTTCGCCGCCTGGGTCCGCCGCTTCGGGGAGGGCGCCTGAGCCTGGCGCCCGCGGCTCAGCACCAGGCGGGTTCGTCCGACCCCCGCGGGCGCAGCAGCTCGGTTACGTTGGCCTCGATGGTGCGGAAGCCGACGTTGCCGTAGAGCTTCTGCCGCCCCTCGGGGAAGACGAAGGTCGGGCTGCCCTGGATCTTCTGGGTCTCGGCCGCCTCGTAGTCGCCGGCCAGCGCGGCGAAGGCCGTGCCGTCCTCGATGCGCGCCTCGGCGGCGCCGACGTCGACGCCCGCGGCTCGCGCGGCCGAGCGCTGCACCTCGCCGCGCGAGATGTCCCGCGCCTCGACGAAGAAGGCGTGGCGAAGCGCCAGGGTCGCGGTCTCGTAGTCCTCCCGGCCGCAGGCCAGCTCCACCGCCTTCAGGAACAGGTGCGGCGCGTGCGAGCTCGTCGGCCGCACGTCACGCCAGATGGCCTGGGCCACATCGAGGTGCGGGAAGCCGGCCGCCACCTCCTGGACGTGATCGGCGAAGCCCTCCCAGCCGCCCTTGGCCTTCCAGCCCTCGCCGATCTTGGCCTCGGTGTTCCCGAAGGTGACGCAGAACCGCCGCTGGACGCGCACGCGCGGGCCGTGCGCCTCCTGGAGCTTCGCCAGGCGGATCTCGCTCGCATAGGCATAGATGCAC
>Ga0163219_100171_pt1 | contig 17716 bp, 21 predicted proteins | sample MSEWel2016_04_06_FD_113150 | JGI IMG/M metagenome (GOLD analysis project Ga0163219, IMG submission 113150) | Subsurface microbial communities from deep shales in West Virginia, USA - MSEEL Well Study Marcellus 3H_2016_04_06 ...
GAAAAAGGTCAGAGATAAATTAATTGTTCTAACAGAAAAGATGAAGAAATGATAAGAAAAGCAAGGTCAAGTGTTGAAATGACCAATTGAATCATATAAAGTGGTGGTACGATATGAAATATGATTGCTTAGCTGACCTTGCTCAAAATGAAAAAGATATGATCATCTATATAGGGATTATGCACATTGTATGCTGAGGGCTGTACATGAAATTTGAAAACACATACATACATACATACATTGTCTGGAAAAAGTCGCGTTACTATTAAATCCAATGGAAATGTCGATGTTCTATCAATCTAATTATAGACACATTATTATGAGGACATCTTATGGATAAATACGAACAGGTTATAGAACTGGCTAAGCGCCGGGGTTTCTTATGGAATTCATTTGAGCTATACGGAGGAACAGCAGGGTTTTACGACTACGGACCTCTGGGAAGCACACTAAAACGCAGGATAGAGCAGATCTGGAGACAACTTTTCGTAATCCAGGAAGGATTCATGGAAATCGAAACTCCGACTGTGGGAATCGAGAACGTGTTCGTGGCATCTGGACATGTTGGCGGCTTCTCAGACCCTTTGTGTGAATGTAAGGCATGTGGCGAGGCTTTCAGGGCGGACCACCTGATAGACAAACTGGTTCCCGTTGCTGATGCGCTAAGCAACGAGGAACTTGACAGGATAATCAGGGAGAACCAGGTGAAATGTCCCGAATGTGAAGGTGACCTTGGAGAAACATACGAGTTCAACCTCATGTTCAAAACACAGATAGGACCTGGTTCCGGCAGGCAGGGTTACATGCGTCCGGAAACCGCACAGGGAATGTTCGTGGACTTTTTGAGACTGGCACGTTTCTACCGTGAAAAGCTCCCATTCGGTGCCACCCAAATAGGAAAGTCCTACCGTAACGAGATCTCCCCGAGACAGGGAGTCATCAGGCTCAGGGAGTTCACACAGGCAGAGGCTGAGATCTTCATCGATCCAGAGGAGAAGAGCCATCCGAACATAGGAAGGTTTGCCGACACGGTCCTTAACCTGTATTCCGATGCTGCACAGGAGAAGGGCGAGATCGAAAAGATGACATTAGCCGAGGCACTGGAGAAAGGCATCATAGCCCATGAGTTCCTCGCATATCAGATCGGTCTTACAAACCTCTTCCTGCAGCGTGTGGGCGTTGCCCCTGAGATGCTCAGATTCAGGCAGCACAAGAAGGACGAGATGGCACACTACGCCATGGACTGCTGGGATGCCGAGGTCAGCACCAGCAGGTTCGGCTGGGTGGAAGTTGTCGGAATTGCCGACAGGACGGACTATGACCTTTCCGCACACTCCAGAGTCAGCAAGACCGAGCTCTCTATTTACAGAGAATACCCCGAACCGAAGATGGTCACTCAGTTTGTGGTCAAGCCCAACATGGGAAAACTCGGCCCGCTCTTCAAGGGTAAGGCAAAGATGGTCGCAGAAGCCCTAAAGGAACTGTCCAGGGAGGAACTGGAAAAAGATGAGATCAAGGTCAAGATCGATTCAGAGGAGGTCACAGTTCCAGAAGATGCTGTCCAGTTTGCAGAGGAGACGGTAAAGGTCAGCGGAGAGAACATCGTACCTCATGTGGTGGAGCCTTCATTTGGTATAGACAGGATATTCTACACTGTCCTGGAGCATGCCTTTGATGAAGAAGCAGTACCTGCAAAGGAAGACGATGAGGAAGAATCCAGAATAGTCATGAGATTCAGGAACGAGACCGCACCTGTCCAGGTTGCAGTGCTTCCTCTCCTGACCAGAAAAGAGCTCATCGAGCCTGCAAGAAATATCGAGAGCAAGATAAGGGAACAGGGACTGCTTGTCTCGTATGATGATTCAGGCACCATCGGACGCCGCTACAGAAGAAACGATGAGATTGGTACACCGTACTCCGTTACCATCGATTATGATACACTGGAAGACAATACAGTGACCATACGTGAGCGTGACAGTATGAAACAGGTGCGCACGTCCGTAGATGGTATAGAGGAAGTGCTGTATGAGCTCATGTACAAGAACAGGGACTTTGAGAGTGCCGGAGTTGCACTCTAATACTTTCACCCTGCTTGCCACATATTTAAAAGCTTAAAGATTGTATAGACCGACAAACTTTAAGCTTGAAAACATGCCGGAATATATCAGACATCCACTGATCAAAGCTGAAGCTGTGGAGCAGAGGCTTTACCAGCTTGACCTGGCCGGTAAGGCCCTTGCAGCATCCACTTTAGTAGTTCTTCCCACAGGACTCGGGAAGACCATAGTAGCTCTTCTCGTCATTGCATCACGCCTGGAAAAATCAGGCGGGAAGGTACTGGTACTTTCGCCCACAAAACCACTTGTTGAGCAACACGCATCTTTTTTCCGCAAGGTACTGGACATACCCGAAGAAGAAGTACTCACCTTTACAGGCAGCATCAGCCCCTCACAAAGGGAAGAACTGTGGAAAAGCGGACGGGTGATCGTCTCGACCCCACAGGTCATCGAGAACGATATCCTTACAAAACGCATCAACCTCGAAGATGTGACGCACATAACCTTTGACGAGGCACATCGTGCTACCGGCAACTACGCCTATACCTACATTGCAGAGAAGTATTTTGATATCTCAAAGGACCCATTATGTCTTGGAATTACGGCAAGTCCCGGCAGCTCCGATGAAAAGATAGCGGAGGTCTGTGAGGTACTCCGAATTGAATCTGTTGCCGTCAAGACTGAAACGGACAGGGACGTGGCGCCTTATATTCAGAAGAAGGACATCGAGTGGAAGCGTATCGATCTTCCGGCAGAGATGAAGGAGATAAAGGGCCTGCTGGAGAAGGTGCTTGAGGACAGATACAAAAGACTCACGGATGCAGGCTATCCCATCCACAATAAGAGATATGTTTCCAAGAAGGACCTCCTTATGCTGCAGCAGAGACTGCAGGGAGAGCTCCGAGGTATGCCGGAACCATCGGTATATACAGCCATATCCATACTGGCCGAGATCCTAAAGTTGAGTCATGCGGTGGAGGTTACCGAAACACAGGGCCTTGGATCCCTGCGCATGTATATGGAAAGACTTGATAATGAGGCAGGCACCAAGAAAGGAAGCAAGGCATCCAAACGCCTGGCCGAGGATCTTTACATCAGGCAGGTCGTCCATCGTCTCAAAGACTGCGACTGTGAGCATCCGAAAATGGAACGTGTCAAACAGATAGTCCTTGATCAGCTCAGCAGTAAACCGGAATCAAGGGTTATAGTTTTTGCAAACTATCGTGATACCGCAGAGATGATTACAAACACCCTGTCAGAGGTAGAGGGGATAAGACCCATACGTTTTGTAGGACAGGCATCCAAGTATAAGGATAAAGGTCTCACGCAGAAGCAGCAGGTAGAGATCATTGACATGTTCAAGGCAGGGGAGTACAATACTCTTGTGGCAACATCGGTTGCAGAAGAAGGACTGGATATCCCGTCAACAGACCTTGTGCTCTTCTATGAGCCGGTTCCCTCCGAGATACGCAGCATCCAGAGGAAAGGCAGGACCGGAAGAAAACACGAAGGGCGTGTGGTGGTACTTGTAACAAAGGGAACAAGGGACGAGGGGTACTACTGGAGCAGTCTTGCCAAAGAGAAAAAAATGCAGAGCAATATGCAGACACTCCAGAAGACCATGCCTGCCCGTGAAAGCAGAGAGTACCAGAAGACCCTTGATGATATCGATGATAGGAACCAGGTAAAGCTGGCAGATTTTGATGGAGATAAAACTAAGGTCATAGTGGACCAGAGGGAAGTGAAAAGTTCGGTTGCCAGGTCGCTCGATAAGGCGGGTGTCGACATTACACTTCAGACACTGGAAGTAGGAGATTATATCCTGAGTGACCGGGTAGCTGTGGAAAGAAAGAGCACGGAGGACTTTACAGGTTCACTCGTGGAGCACAAACTTTTCGAGCAGATAGCAAACCTGAGCAGGACATATGAAAAACCCGTACTCATACTTGAGGGAGATAAACTGTTCACAAGCAGGAAGATTGACCCTTCCGCAATACACGGTGCGCTGTCCTCCATAGCCCTTGATTTCGGAGTGGCCGTCCTGTATACAAGGGATGCGGAAGATACTGCCAGCCTGATAAAGCAGATAGCAAAAAGAGAGCAGACAGAAGAAAAAAGAGAGGTCAGCCTGCACGGTAAAAAAGCTGCTCCCATGTTGCCGGAACAACAGGAGTATATCATTTCATCTATTTCCGATATAGGCCCCGGTGCTGCAAAAAGTCTCCTGAAGCATTTTGGAAGCGTGGAGAATGTAATCAGGGCAGACTACGATGAACTCCTGAAAGTGAAGAACATCGGACCAAAGACTGCAAATAAAATTAGAGAGATCGTAAGCAGGGAGTACACGGGATAACAGGATTGTTATCCGCATACTTTTAACACCCTTCTTGCTTCAAAGAGTCTTTTTCATTTTGTCAATTATTGAGAGACATCTCTCGATCATATCCATCTGATCCGAGACTTTTCTTACATCATCTTCCGAGTTCATGGAATTTGCAAGTGAAATCATCTTTTGCATTAGCAGAGACTCAAGTTCTGTTGCCGAAGGCGAAACTGATTTGCCGGCAGAATATTCGTCGGACTCTTTTTCTGTTATCTTTGGTTCTGTTCTCTGTAGTGGAACATCCGTTTTCACAGTATCTTCCATCGTAGCCTGAACCCTGATTCCATCCATCTCGGATCCTGCAGAAGAAACTTCTGCGGTTACAGGGGCGGCCTCATTAACAGGAATGGCTTCATTTTCCATCTTTTGCTGCATCTTTGCGCGCGGGTCGGCTACGCTATCACAGACAGGGCACATGATCTTACCCTGGTACCTGAACATCGGCGCTCCGCAAACATCACAATGCTGCGCAAGCATAGTGCCACCAATCTCCAGCATTCTGGAAATCTTTTTTACCATATCATCATTCGTATTTGTCATTGAGTTCCCTCCTGGGTACGCAAAATATATACCAATGAAAGTCTTTTTATAGAACGTAACTATTTAGGGATAACTGAGGTAACCCTTATTTTCGTTCTAAAATTATCAAGGTGATCATATGTCAGATTATGCGCAAGTCATTGAAGAATGCAGGCAGAAATTGGAGTACATAGCAAACGACAATTCTGTTCCAAGGAACATCAGACGTTCTGCAAACGAAGTTCTGGAAACATTAAGCAAAGAAGACGAACCACTGTTCCTGAGAACTTCATCCAGCATATCAGTGCTTGAAGATATAAGCAATGATCCGAACATTCCCGTTCACACCAGGACACTCATATGGGATGTAGCCAGCCAGCTTGAGACCATACCTGTTGATGAATAAGATAAATACTTCATACTTTTGAAACTGATATTTTTATGACATGCAGTCGTTTTAAGACTGCAACAATCTTTTTTTCCCGAAAAGGGAGCAGGCTGCAAAATGGTATTCTGCAGCTGTAATAACGTAAGGGGAAACATGATCATCGATATTTCAGACAGGATTCGGGCTAAACTAGAGGAAAAGGATGCTGCACGTGAGCAAAGCCTGACAACATCCCGTGAGGTTGTGCGCAACTGCAGGAAAGCAATGTCAAGCATCCATAAAGGAAAGTTTGACAGGGCAGCCTCACTCCTTGAAGAATCCAGCCACTCGCTTAAAAGACTGAATTCCCTGCTTCAGGGACACCCTGATGTATACAATTCAGGTTTTGTGGAACATGCCCAGCAGGAATTTGTGGAATGTTCCATTGTCTTGAAATTACTCAAAACGGGTCCCCGGACAGAAACAATTCCCGAGCCAGAGGAACTTGAAGTGGAATATACCGCATATCTTAGCGGGCTTGGGGATGTCAGCGGGGAGCTCAGAAGACACATACTCGATCTTATCAGAAAAGAGCAGGCTTCCGAAGCTGAGGAGTTCCTGGAGATCATGGAGGACATTTACTCGGCACTGATGATGTTCGATTTCCCTGATGCCATGACACGTGGCCTCAGACACAAGACCGATACCACACGTGCGATACTCGAACGTACACGTGGGGATGTGTCAACAGCCATCAGACAGCTTAAGCTGGAAAATGCCATGAGGGAGTTCGAGAGAAAAATAGATTAGTTTTCCGTATCATAGTTAGTTTACTTTAAGAGGACTGTTTATGAGATTCGATCCTGAGGAAATTAAGAAAAAAGCCAGTGAAGATTTTGACAGTACATGGAATGCGGGAAAAGAGTTCGTTAAAAAAACAGGACTGAACGAACAGTACCCTCACCTTTCCCTCAACTACGGAAAGCCACATCCCATATACGAGACGATCTCAAGGCTGCGCCAGGCCTATTTGCGCATGGGCTTTGAAGAGATGATGAATCCCCTCATAGTAGATGAGAGGGAAGTCCACAAGCAGTTCGGGCATGAGGCCCTTGCAGTCCTTGACAGGTGTTATTACCTTGCCGGCCTGCCGCGTCCTAATGTCGGTATCTCCGATGAGTGCATAAGTGATATAAAATGTATTCTCGGAGATGTCAGTGACGAGGATATCGAGGTCATCAGGAAGATACTTCACTCCTACAAGAAAGGGGATGTGGAAGGAGACGACCTTATTCCGGAAATTTCCTCGGCTATCGATGTATCCGACGCACTTGTGGTTGAGATGATAGACCAGGTATTCCCTGAGTTCAAGGAGCTGGTACCACAATCCACAAAGAGGACACTCAGAAGCCATATGACCTCGGGATGGTTCATCAGTCTCTCATCCCTCCAGGAGCGTTCAAGACCTCCGTTCAACCTTTTCTCCATTGATCGCTGTTTCAGGAGAGAACAGGAAGAGGATGCTGCACGTCTGATGACATATTACTCTGCATCCTGTGTGATCATGGATGAGGATGTGACAGTGGACCACGGAAAGGCCGTGGCCCAGAGTTTATTATCACAGTTTGGTTTCGAGAAGTTCATGTTCAGGCCGGATGAGAAACGCAGTAAGTACTATGTGCCGGATACACAGATCGAGGTATTCGCATATCACCCGCAACTTGTGGGTTCCAAAACAAAGTACTCAGACGGCTGGGTGGAAATCGCAACCTTTGGAATTTATTCACCCACAGCCCTTGCACAGTATGGTATATCCTGTCCCGTGATGAATCTCGGGCTTGGAGTCGAGAGGCTTGCGATGATACTCTACAATGCAACTGATATCCGTTCACTGATATATCCACAGATCGCACAATATACTGAATGGAATATGTCGGATGATGAGCTTGCAAAGATGATCTATGTGGAAGACGTGCCCGACACCGCAGCAGGTATGGATATCGCTGAAGCCATAGTTGCCACATGTGAGGAGAACGGCTCCACACCAAGTCCCTGTGAGTTCGTTGCCTGGGAAGGTAAGGTCGGGGAGAAAACGGTTAAGGTCAATGTCGTCGAGCCCGAAGAGAATACAAAGCTCTGCGGACCGGCCGTATTTAACGAGGTTGTTGTGTTCGAAAATGACATCCTTGGCGTACCTGATAACAAGAAATGGAAAAAGGCCATGGAGAATCACTCCGCCAGAACTGGTGTAAGGTTCCTTGATTCCTTTGCCGCAAAGGCAGCAAGGGACATAGAGGAAGCTGTTGCAAACGGCGAGAGTGAGGTAGAGACAAGGGTGCGTATCGTCAAGGTCCCGTCCGAGATCAACATATGCCTGGAACCCCTTGCAAACCGCTACATCACCGGCAAGAAGAAAAAGATCGATATCCGTGGACCGGTCTTTACAACAGTGAGGGCAACGATTGAATAAGGACAGACTGCGTGAGTGGTTCGACCCGCAAAAACGAAGTCTGAAAGAACTCAGGGAAATACAGCACGAAGCGGTCAAGAAGATAAAACTGGAAGACGGCTTCGATAAGATCGAGACTGTTGCAGGTATGGATTGTTCATACCTTGACAACAGGATCATCTGTGCAATGATAGTCCTCGACTACGAAAGCATGGAAGTTATCGAGAAAAGACATGTTGTACGGGAAGTCGGACTTCCCTATATACCCACATACCTGAACTTCAGGGAAGGTTGTGGCATTGTCTCTGTTTTTTTAAAGGCATCCGAACGTCCCGACATCACAATATTTGATTCCTGCGGCATCAACCATCCCATAAGAGCCGGGATGGCAGCCTATTTCGGTGCGGTGATGGATGTACCGACAATCGGAGTTTCCAAAAAGATACTCTGCGGTCATGCCGAAATGCCCACGGTTCCGGGAGAATATCATGAACTCATGGAAGACGGGGAGCAGATTGGCTGGGTGCTGAAATCCAACAAGAGAAGTAATCCGATAATCATAGCTCCCGGGAACAAGGTATCCATGGACAGCAGTCTTGAAGTGGTAAAGCATTGCCTTAAAGGATATAAGCTTCCGGAACCCACCAGGCTTGCACACAACCATGCGGGTGAGATCAGAGAGGAACTTAAACGAAAAACGGAGAATCCTGAATGAAAAAAACGCTTGAAATACCAAATATAGTGTCACTTATGGATGAGGGCGAACCGGTCTGTATCAACTTTGGAAATGAAAAAGGAAACTCTTCAGAGCAGCTGTACTGCGAGCTTGTACATAAGGCCAGATACGGAGAATCATTTCATATGGAAGACCAGCGATGCAGCGCCGGGGATTATGTACTTGGGAGAACGTCCGAAAGCCCTGCCGACTACTACCTGAAATCAGGAAGATACAGGGATCGGGAAACCGCAGCAAAGGCTGTGGAATCGCTTCCCCGTATCAGGAAGAACTACAGATCGATACGATTCGAGCCTTTGTCTTCAAGCGAAAGTATCCCTGATGTGCTTGTGCTATACCTCAGACCTGAAAAAGCGATGCGAATCATACAGGCATATGCATACCATTTCGGGAAAGCACCTGAGATCAGCACCATTGGTGCGGCATCCATATGCGGGGATTGTACTACACGATCTCTGACCGAGGGACTTGGCTTATCCTTTGGCTGCAAGGGATCAAGAAAGCACAGCCATTACAGGGATACGGAGATTCCACTTGGCATAAGTGGCAAAATAATAGAAAAAATAGAAGAGGGGCTTGAGAAAACCCCTGAGACATTTGATTGATAGATCGATTTTACTGTGCATTGTACAGAGGAATTTCCTCGGCATCGACCTTTGAGACCGCGCCGATCTTATTGCTCAGCACCTTGCGTATACGTGCTATGCACCTGGGATCGAGTTGCAGTCTCAGAGTTGTCATCTCACGTTCCTCATAGTACATATCACCGCTTTGCATGACCCTCTGGGTAACCACCTGATGTTTGAGCAACCTTGCCACTATACCGGTCGTACCGCCTGTGAGATCATCAGCACTGGTACGTGTGAGGAAGAGAAATTCGCCTACCTTAAGATCCATTGCCGCAAAGAAATTATGCGGGCTTCGAATCTCAATGGTAAGCAATCTGTTCTGTTTGAGCTCTGCAATTACACGTTCAGATAAACCGGTTAATGCAACGTATTCCATTGTTATCACCCATACATCGGGAATTCCTTTCTCGGACCTGGTGGCTGCTGTTCGCTTGTCCTGACATCCTCGGCAAGTCTTTGCATCTCTATCTCGATCTTCTCAGCCTGCTCTATCAGACTTTCGGTATCCACACCAAGATCATAGAGAAGGTTTAACACATCTATCACAACTGCCGCTGCCCTTGGGTCAGGATTCTGACTCCTGGTAGAACCAAGCAGACTTATGGCGGGTATGTGGCGCACAAGACATTCGGACATGATACTCCCGGATATACCGGATATCGTTCCCATCTTGAATAGTTCCACCTTATCCTTGATCTTCTCAAGCATATCATCATTTGTCGCCGCACCGAATACCTGGTGGTCCTCGCTCATGGTAGCAATTCCCGCAAGGGAAACTATCTCCTTGACGTTGATGGATTGAGCCCAGTCAAGGAAGGCCCTGCTGATATCATATGCCACTACAGGATTTACAGGAATGTCGGAAACCACCATGATGATGTTGTTATCGACACTTTCATAGATCCTTACAGGCATGTTGATAAGTCCTTCATAGAGGACGGCTATCGGAGGGAAATGCCGTGAGTCCATGGAGCCTATGTACTCCATTTCCAGCTCGTCTATTATCTGCTGACTTGCGATATTACCAACCAGCCCAATCCCCGGAAAGCCTTCTATAATAACAGGGTTCTCAGACTTTATTTCACTTGTGATTATCTTTACATCGTTATCGTCATAATTTGTTTCTGACACAAAATCACCTTTCAAAAGTAACTAAGTCAACTCCCTGATACAGATATACATCTGCCACATAGATAAGAGCATCGTTTGTATTTACAAATAACTTATATCAGATAAACAAAGCAATCATATGTTCATAATTTAAGGTGATAAGATGGAGAAATCAATAACATATTTTGACGATGTAGGACCCGAGAACACCGAAGAGCTTCTAAAAGTATCTGCAGAAAGAGCTGCTGAACTTGGTATTAAATATGTGGTACTGGCCAGTACAAGCGGAGAGACAGCCTTAAAGGCTGCTGAAGCCTTCAGGGACCAGGATGTGAAGATCATTGCCATCACACACCAGTACGGCCTGAAAGAGAGCGGCAAGTGGGAAGTTGATGAGGAGAAACTTAAGAAGCTCAACGAGCTTGGAGTTGTAATGACAACCCAGTCACATATGTTCTCTGGTGTGGAGCGTGCCATATCAAAGCGCATTGGTGGTGCCAGTCGCATAGATGTGATCTCTGACACCCTGCGCGCCGTGTTTGGCAAAGGTTTCAAGGTTGCCATCGAAAGTGCTATAATGGCAGCGGACTCAGGACACATTCCGGTATCAAAGGACACAGAGATAATTGCAATAGGCGGAACACGCTGGGGAGCTGACGTTTCTGTGGTACTGAGACCCGCACACTCATTCGATTTCTTCGGCATCCAGGTCAGGGAGATCATTGCAATGCCAAGGGCAAAGGAAGAACCTAAATAAACAGATCATTTTCAATAATAGCGTTTTCAGTAGAGCTATGCATTGTTTGATGCAGGCTCACTGGAATCCTTTTAAACTATTTTCCTAGCTTCTGATGGGCTACTTAGAAGAAAAAGGATCATCCTCATCAGAGTTTTCTTGCTCAGATCGTGATTTGTTATTCACGGAATCCGTTCTTGATCGGGCCTCTCTGCCCATGATAACGGCCATCTTAAGAGCATAGGCAGTAAAAAGAACAAATACGACAAAAACTACAACTGCAATTATCAGGACTGTTAATGCATCCATAAAAAAGTAGAAAAAAGTACCTGGTGGTACTTTACTGTGGCTTCTCGTAGAGGGTTGTCTTTGTCAGCAGCTTGCCCTTCTTGGAGTGTGGCTGCCTGAAGACACTGTCGTTTGCCTTCTCGATCTCCCTTGCCTCGATTGCCATCTGTGCTGCTGCGCGCATCATCTCGTGACCTGCTGCAGTTGTGAGTGCGACCTGCTCGATCTCCTTCATCATGAAGCATGCAGGGAAGTTGATCTTTGCGACCATGTCGGCCATGTGGAGTGCTGCGAGACCCTTTGCCTTTGCGTATGGGTTGTTGAATCCTGCCCTCTCGATGCATTTCTCTGGCTTTGCGAGGATGTGTGGAAGCTCAAGCTCCTTGCCTTCGTCTGCCATTGCAGCGACCTTGTCGAGTTCTTCCTGGATGAGCCTTACAACACCACAGGTTGAAAGGACCTTCATTGCATCTGAGTTGAATGATGCCATCTCTACAGCGTCGAGGAACTCTGTCTTTGCACCGATGAGTGGGTCAACGGTCATTATGATATAACCGAATCCTGCTTCCTCAAGGGCTGCACGGTCGTCCTTCTTGGTAGGACCGTCTGAGATTACGATGCATGGAACGTCCTTGTAGAGCTCGCGTGCTGCGGTCGGGCCTGGTGCGCTTGAGTTCGGGCTGATCATAACGTAGAAGTCAGCATCGAATTTTTTAAGTTCCTCTGTTGCAGCTGCCTCGTCTTTGCCCATTTTTGGACCGGTTCCGAAAACACGAACAGTGATTCCTTCTCTTGCTGCGATTTCGTCCTGTACCAGATCAATAACCTGGCTCATACCAAGGTTACCTAATTTAATGAATCCAATCTTTGCCATGTAAAATCACAGTAGTGCAATGTTCGGAGTAGCATATATTACTTTTGGAATAATACCGGTTCCTGTATTCAGGATTAGCGGATACAGGAAAAAGCGGGAAAAAATGGTTCAATTAATTTGCCTGAGCTTTATCGAGCCTGACCCAGAAGGTGCTGCCCTCTTCAGGAAAATTACTATCCACACCGACACTGCCTTTGTGAAGAGTTACGATCTTATGCACGATTGCAAGACCAAGTCCTGTCCCCTTAATACTTCCCTTTTTAGCTTTATCCAGCCTCGAAAAACGTGTAAAGATAAGTTCACGGTCCTCCTCGGGAATGCCACTTCCCTGGTCCTTTACACATGCCTTCCATTGATCATCTGAATCGGAAATGGTTATTTCCACATGGCTTCCCCCCGGGCTGTACTTGATCGCATTGGATACAAGATTTGCAAAGACCTGTTTTATCGTAGGGTGTACCAATACAGGATAGCTGCCTTCTGTTTCCAGAGATATGGTCATTTCCCTTTTTTCGAATTCCGGTATGAACTCATCTACAATATTATTGAGGATCACTCCGAGATCATGCTCTGAAAAATCCAGTCCGGTCACTGAATCCAGTTTGGCGAATTCTGCTGCCTGTTCAATAATATTGATCAGGTTAATATTACTTTTTTCAATATTGGAAAGCAAGGACCTCTTCTTTTCATCGTCCTCCAGTTCAAGCAAAATGCCGACAAAGCCGTTGATCAGAGATGCAGGGTTTAACAGATCATGGCGTAGGATATCTGCAAACAGTTCTTTTAACTGGTTTGAGTGCTGCAGTTCCTCTGCATATACCATAAGTTCCCGCCTGCTCTTTTCCAGGTCCTCGATCCATTGCCTGAAGGCAAGTCCATACGCCATCATCACTTCTACCAGTGGTGTTGAAAGAAAACCTACTGACTCTATCATTCTTTTGGGAGGAAGTTCACTGGTCAATCTTGAAACTGCAGTTTCATGCAACTCGATGATATCTTCCGGAGGAATGTTGAATTTTACCAGTTCATAACCCAGATCTTCAGATCTCATAAGATATATTTCTTCATGGGTCTCGACATAACCCTTTAAAATCTCATAATACCTGTCATTGAATTCCGTTTTCGTAATATCCATCACCCTGTCATATACACAAGTATAGTCGCATCATCTGTCATGCGACCGTGATCCCCGAGTATTGCTCTGGCCAGTTCCTGTTCATCCTGAAGCAGATATCTATCGTATCCCGAAAGCTTGAGACTTTCAGGTATACCATCTGTCCACATGAGAAGGAGGTTATCAGGAGATAACTGTGTTCTTTCGATGTGCAAATGCCTGAAACCGCCTCCCACGATACCCCAGCTTGAAGAAAAGTGAGAACCGTTTTCCCCGTAGATCATAGCGCGTGTGTTCCCGATGCCTCCGTACTCGAGGCTATACTCATTCCGGTCCACACGGACAATACCCATGGCAACACCTCTTGTTTGTTTGATAGCCCTGTCACATCCCGAGAAGAGAGTATCCAGAGATTCGCCGAGATGAGAGGACACATAACCCAGAGCCGCTTTTGCAGCTTCTTCTGCATATTTTCCATGACCCAGTCCGTCAATCATACAGAGAGTCAGAATATTATCTTCAAGCCACCAGTCACACTGGTCCCCGCAATGTACGTCTCCATTGAACGACCGGGATTCCATTGCTATTCGCAAAAATACCACAACCTGCTTCTAATGCATGTTTTAAAATCGTCAGTTACCAGAATTTCAAGTTCATCCATCAACCTTTCAACTGCTGGAAGACCTGATCCAAGACCCGGTCCCGTTGAATAACCATCCTGTAAAGCCATATTCACATCCTTTATACCCGGACCCGAGTCGTTTGAAATGATCTCAATCCCGATGCAACCCTTTTTTCTGATTCCCCTGATACTTATGGTACCACCTGCTGTAGTGTGATACACAAGATTTGAGGCAAGTTCGGATGCTGAAATTGCCGCCCTGAATATGTACAGTTCAGGAAAACCAAGTATCCTTGTGATTGCCCGCACTTTGGTCTGAACATTTGCCACGTGAGAGACCTTTGTCACCTCCACTCTTGCCTCAAGATGTTCTCCGGCAGACCCGGAAGCAGGGATATCAGACATTGGGACGACTCATTTCCAGATTTATCTTTGTCAATCCGGGTTGCGACTCTATCTGAAAATCATTAACAAGCCTCTTTGCACCGGGAAGGCCTGCACCCAATCCGCCACCAGTTGTATAGCCATCTTCCATAGCCTTGTCCACATCAACAATGCCCGGCCCGTAATCCTCGATCTCTACTTTAATGTGTATCTCTGAAGAAGAAGCTCCCGTAACAATATGACATACACCTTCTCCTGCATATTTGATCACATTTCTTGTCAGCTCGGAGATCGCTGTGGCCATACGTGTCTGATCAGCAGAACCAAAGCCTATGTCAGCCATTTCTTTCCTTGCAGTCTGCCTGGCTATGAGGATGTCATCTTCATTCCGAAGATCAATACTAGTCTCACTTATCTCAATCAACCCCTTCGTTGATCATTTTTATCAGTTTGTCAAAACCTTTGTCAAGATTCAATGCGGTATCCACACCGATCAGCTCACGCCCCATCTCAACCAGTGTTAGTGCAACCATTGGTTGCATTCCACAGAGGACGACCCTTGCACCCATAAGGCGTGCCATTCTTGCGGTCTCATTGATGACGCGGGCCATGAAAGAGTCCATAATGTCCATTGCCGTGATGTCTATGATAAGGCCTTTAGCACCGCTTTTCTCCAGAGTTGACATGACATCGGACTGGTATTTCAGTGCGTCATCATCGTTCATATCACTCTGTATCGAGGTGAGAAGAATATTTTTCAATTTCAGTATTGGAATTTCCACATAATCACCTCTGCTTACACAAGTTTTCTTCCCACAAGCGTGAAGGCTTTTGATACACCATCTTTTAACGAGCCACAGGTGATAATATCGCTCAGGTCAACCCCGAGGGTTACAAGAGTCTGGGCAACATTGGGACTGAAACCGGTTATGATTATTTCAGCTCCAAGCATCTTGCCCGCACTGACAGTCTTGAGAATATGCTGTGCAACGCTTGTGTCGATCATCGGAACACCGGTCACATCGAGTATCGCCACGGTGGCTTCGTTCTCAACTATGGATGACAGGAGATTCTCAATGATCTGCTGGGCACGCATGGTGTCGATCACCCCTACAAGAGGAAGTATGACAATACCGTCCCAGAGTTTGATAACCGGAGTGGAAAGCTCCATGATAGTCCGGCTGTGTTCCTGAACTTCTTTCTCGATCTCCACCCTCTCGGAAATATCAATGACGTACTCGACTCCGCCCACAATATTACCGTCCTTGTCTTTCAGAGGTGCCGCAGTGTATTCGATCGGGAAGGTCTTACCACCGGTTGTGATCTCATTTCTCCATACATACTTCCTGTCATTATTCATTGCCTGCTTGATGCGACAGTTATCGGTTCTGCAATGGGCTGACTTCACCAGGTCATAACACTTCTTACCCTCGACATTTTCAAAATCGTCCCCCATCCATTCGCACCCGGTGTCGTTTAAGAACAGTATATTAAAATCAAGATCAACGGCCATTACCATACATGGAAGCTGATCGAGTACATCCTTTGCAATATCCACATTTTTCAGATTATCGGAACTTAGTTTTTCGTTAACCATCTAAAGCCTCCTAGTTAGAAACGTCATTGAACAGCACAATTCAAGATAATAATATTTCACAATATATAATAATTACAGATATAAAAACAAATCATAGACAATCTTTTTTAATAGGCGCTTAAAAAAAGGGCTTAGTTTGAAAGTATCTGTCCGAAAACCTTAAAAGCAATGTGACTTATTTCACATCAATCTCGGCACTTAAATACTGTTTCATGACGGGATTTAAAATCTAGGTTTGATCAAGTGAGTAATACTGACAATTCTGAAGCGAGGATCAAGTTAGTAGTTTTTGATATGGACAGCACTCTTATAGATGCTGAGACCATTGACGAACTTGCGGAAGCTGCAGGAGTAGGAGATAAGGTAGCCGCCATAACCGAGCAGGCTATGCATGGAAAACTCGACTATTCTGAGGCTCTTACCGAAAGAGTGCGTCTGCTTGAAGGTCTGACTATTGAAAAGGCACACGAAGCACTGGACAGGATGCCTTTTATGCCTGGCGCTAAGGAACTGATCAAATACTTAAAATCCCGTGGATACAGGACAGCCATGATATCCGGAGGTTTCACACTTGCGGCAGACCGTGTGGGTGAAGCACTTGGCATGGACCATGTGGTATCCAATGAACTTCTGATAAACAACGACCATATTACAGGGGAGGTCACGGGACCTCTGACAGGAGAAGGTTCTAAGGAACTCGTCCTGGAAGAGATATCCGGTGAATACGGAATAGAACCTGAAGAGTGTATCGTAATTGGTGACGGGGCAAATGATATCTGCATCTTCAAGAGAGCAAGATATGCCATAGCCTTTAATTCGAAACCTATATTACATGAGCACGCAGACGTTGTAATTACAGAAAAGAATCTTGAAGCAGTCATACCAGTGATCCAGTCACTGGACCCGTAAAGCCAGAATCGTGCATTAGGAATGCATGAAATGCCAGCTCTTTTGCTGGATCGGGAGGATAAAAAGGAAATGTTGAAAGAATTGAACGAAAAGAAGACTGAACTTAAAAAGCAGTCTGAAGAATACAAGACTAAGAGAAACGAACTCAACGCAGAAGCAAGCTCTCTGGCTGCAAAGCGTAACGAACTTAATAAGAAGACCAAAGACCTTATCAACGAAGCACAGGATTACAAGAAGCTCCGTGACGAGAACAACGATAAGGTACAGGAATACAAGACACTCCGTGATGAGGTCAACTCAAAGGCAAACGAGATCTTTGCACAGATAGACCAGATCCGCAATGTGAACAATCTTGGTGGCCCTTCTATCAAGGACATACGCAAAGAGATCGACAGACTGGAATTCACACAGCAGACCGAAGTTCTTACGACAAGCAAGGAAAGAGAACTTGTCAACAGGATCACTGAACTTCAGAAACTCTATGTTGCAAAGAAAGAACAGCTTGAAAGCAATCAGGAACTCAAGGACCTTTTGAACGAAGCCCAGACGGTAAGGGACGAGGCTTCAGAACATCACAAAGTACTTTCCGAGTATGCCCAGCAGGCTCAGGAATATCACGATAAGATGATCACAACTTTCAAGGAAGCGGACAAAGTCCGTGCCGATTCCGACGCTGCCCACAAGGAATTTGTAAAATTCCAGGAAAGCGCTGACGAGCAGCACAAGCTTTTCATTTCAGCTCAGAAGGAGATCCGTGACATCGATAAAGAGATCCGCAAGATCAAGAAAGGCGATGTCGATGGCAGGAAAGAGGCTGCAAAAGCTGATGCTCGCAAGGATGCCGAGGACATTTTCGACAAGTTCAAGTCCGGTGGCAAACTTACAACAGAGAACCTTATGGCTCTCCAGAGATCAGGTTTCCTTAAATAATCAAAATAAATC
>Ga0163219_100173_pt1 | contig 17657 bp, 16 predicted proteins | sample MSEWel2016_04_06_FD_113150 | JGI IMG/M metagenome (GOLD analysis project Ga0163219, IMG submission 113150) | Subsurface microbial communities from deep shales in West Virginia, USA - MSEEL Well Study Marcellus 3H_2016_04_06 ...
CTGAAAATATTTTATAATTCGCTGAATACCTGAGATTTATTTTTTAAGCTAACCTTAATTCATTACACACCCTTAATGGGTTTTCAAGGAAGTTAAAGGGCAAAAGAACAAGGTTAAGCGGCAAGTTATTTTCGGCACAATCCCTTAATGCTCTCTTTCAAATAAACAGCTTTTTACCAAATAAATTCTTAACAATATGGCAATAGTAAAATCATTTATGGGACTTCGCCCTCCCAAAGAAATTGCGGCCGGACTGTCGTGTCTGCCTTACGATGTGATGAATATGCAGGAAGCCGCAAAAATGGCCGAAGAAAAGGACTATTCATTGTTGCATATTACCAGAGCGGAGATTGATTGTGAGCAGGATGTGGATGTGCATTCGGATGAGGTTTACAAAAAGTCGGCCGCAAATTTTCAGAAATTTAAACAGCAAGGCTGGTTGGTTCGCGATGAAGAACCCCGGTTTTATATTTATGCACAAACCATGAATGGACGCACCCAGTACGGAATTGTGGGGTCTGCGGCCTGCTCTGATTATGAGAATGGAATTATTAAAAAGCATGAATTGACGCGGCCCGAGAAAGAAGAGGATCGCATGGTGCATATCCGTACCAATAATGCCAACCTGGAGCCGGTATTCTTTAGCTACAAGGCGGTTCCGGAGATCGATGCCATCGTAAAAAATATTGTAGAGGGGCAGGAGCCCGAATATGATTTTACTGCGGATGATGATGGTTTTGGTCATCATTTTTGGGTGATAGAAGATCCCGAGACCAATAAAAGACTGGAAAACTTGTTTGCCGAAAAGGTTCCCTGCACTTATGTGGCCGACGGACACCACCGTACCGCAGCAGCAGCCAGGGTTGGGCTGGAACGAAAGGCTGCCAACCCTGACCATACCGGGAATGAAGAGTACAACTATTTTATGGCAGTGCATTTCCCCGACAATCAGTTGGAAATTATTGACTACAACAGAGTGGTGAAAGACCTGAATGGGATGTCGGAAGAGGAGTTGTTGGAAAAACTTTCGGATGCATTTGAAGTAAAGGAGATGGGGGCTGAAATTTATAAACCTGCTAAGCTGCATGAGTTCAGTATGTATCTGGACGGAAAGTGGTATTGGCTTCAGGCTAAAGCAGGAACTTTCAACGATCAGGATCCCATCGGAGTGTTGGATGTAACCATTCTTTCGAATCAGGTGCTTGACAAGTTGCTTGATATTAAAGATTTGAGAACCTCGAAACGCATTGATTTTATCGGCGGTATTCGTGGTCTCGGAGAGTTGAAACGACGTGTGGATTCAGGTGAAATGAAAGTGGCTTTTGCCCTTTATGCCGTTTCTATGCAACAACTTATTGATATCGCTGATACCGGAAATATTATGCCTCCGAAAACTACCTGGTTTGAACCCAAACTGAGATCGGGCCTGGTTATTCATGAACTGTAATTACCCAGATTTGTTAAAGGTCTGGTCAATGTCGATGATAAAATTAGTTTACCCGGTGCGGTTTTGTTGGTATTTTGCCATTCAGGAGTGGTAATGAGATAAATGGACTCTTTTAATGAGTTCTGTTTTTTACAACCTGAAAATGTTGCGAACAGCATAGTATTGTCACCTGTTTTAAGGGAAGATAATGAGCGGAGTACCCAGTTTAATGCGTTAATTCCGACCGGGATTTTTAGAGAAATAATAAAAAGAATATGTATTCAGTTAGTCAGAATCTAAAAAACATTAAGGAGCAATTGCCGGAAAATGTCACCCTTGTAGCGGTTTCGAAAACCAAGCCCAACGAGATGATTATGGAGGCTTATGAGAGCGGGCAGCGTATTTTTGGCGAAAACAAAGTGCAGGAGTTGGCCGATAAACAGGAAAAACTCCCGAAAGATATCGAATGGCACATGATTGGCCATTTGCAGCGCAATAAAGTGAAATATATTGCACCTTTTGTGTCTTTGATTCACGGGGTTGACAGTTTGCGTCTTTTGCAGGCAATAAATAAGGAAGGCGTCAGAAATGAGCGGGTTATTCCATGTTTGCTACAGATGCATATTGCCAGCGAAGAAACAAAGTTTGGTCTTGATGAAAATGAATTGTCTGAACTTTTGGAAAGTGATGATTTCAGGAGTTTTTCCAATGTGGATATTCGTGGTCTGATGGGTATGGCCACCTTTACTGATGATGAAGAAAAAGTTGCTTCAGAGTTTAGGTTCTTGAAAAAAACCTTTGATTTTATTGGAGAAAAATATTTTAAGGCCAACCCCGCATTCTCCTTTTTAAGCATGGGAATGTCAGGCGATTATAAAACCGCCATTGCAGAGGGAAGCAATATGGTGCGCATAGGAAGCTCTATTTTTGGCCAGCGTAATTACGGGTAATTAAATGCCGGTGGTTGGGACTTTTCTGCTTTTGATTATATTTGTTAGGCAAAATTTGAAGAAAACCGCATAAATCATATTTGGACATGGCAAATTTAGAGACCACTTATCTGGGATTAAAACTGAAAAATCCTGTTGTTGTCAGCAGTTCGGGACTGACCAATAGTGTTGAACAAATAAAGAAACTTGAGGCAGCCGGAGCCGGAGCTGTTGTTTTGAAATCGCTTTTTGAAGAGCAAATCAATCATGAGATTAACAACGAGATACGAGGTGGACACGGATTTGATTACCCCGAAGCAATGGATTATGTTCGGGAATACACACGAGAAAATTCTGTTTCGGCATATCTTAAATTGATTGAGGAAGCCAAGGCGGCGGTTGACATTCCGGTAATTGCCAGTATTAACTGTTTCTCGGCCGACGAATGGGTTAATTTTGCTCAGGAAATTGAGAAGGCCGGAGCCGATGCGCTTGAGTTGAACGTTTTTAGGGTAAATACCGATAAAAACAGCGAACCCGGGTCGTATGAAAATATTTATTTTCAAATTGCGGAAAATGTGAGTAAAGTGCTCTCTATCCCGGTGTCTATGAAACTGGGGCCCTATTTTTCCGACCTCGTACATGTTATCGACCGTCTTTCCATATCCGGAGCCAAAGGAGTGGTGTTATTTAACCGCTTTTATGAACCCGATATCGATATTCACACGATGACACTGACGTCGGCAGAGGTTTTTAGTACCCCTTCAGATATTCGTCAATCATTGCGCTGGGTGGCCATTGTCAGTTCCAAAATTAACAAGTTGGACATTGCCGCCTCTACCGGTATTCATGACGGAACAGCCGTGGTAAAGCAACTGCTTGCCGGTGCCTCTGCCGCACAGGTTTGTTCTTCCATCTATAGAAACGGGCCTGAAGTTATTACCAGGATGGTAGAATTTCTTGAAAACTGGATGCAAGAGCATAACTTTTCATCAATTGGTGATTTTAAAGGTAAAATGAGCTATCGAAATATGAAAAATCCTGCTCTTTATGAAAGAGCTCAGTTCATGAAGTATTTCTCCAAATTTGAATAGATTTTTTGTCGGGTATTGGGTTACTATCCGGGAAAATGTATCGCACATCTTTCTGATTCTTACTTCGGTCAAAATATTTTTTGTTTTTTTGATCGTCGTTTAGAAAAGTAATAAATTGTGTAATTATTAAAAACAGGCGACACCCTTATTTTGCCGCTTCAATCTGTTGTACCTATGGCCAAAGTTTTACATAAAGCTTCTTCTTTTATCAGAATAGTAACCCTTAGTGGTCTTGTTTTGACTATTTTTGCCTGTAATTCGGGCTCGAAAAAGGATTCTGAGAATTCAGAAAAGAATATTATTGAATCGGTACCAATGAACGAACAGTTGGTTGATGATTTGAATAAGTCAAAGTTGATTTTCTATTCGTTGCCATCTCCATTGGAAACCGCTATGCTCATTAAGCGGGCAGGAGCGGGGTTTGACCCTGACATACTGAATCCACTGGACAATATCTCCAAATACAATACGAATTTTAAGATGGCTTTGAATCTTGGTATTTATAGTGCCGATCTAAGTTATGCCAGTCTTTTCGACCAGTCCCAAACCATTATTCAATATATGGGGAATGCCCGGAATCTTGCTGATAACCTTGGGATCCTTGGAGCTATTGATGAGGAAACCATTCGTGAGTTGGAAGAGAATATGAATAACAGGGAAGTGGTTATGAATATTATTTCAGAAACTTATATGAACTCCAATGCTTATCTTTCAGAAAATAACAGAGCGGCGGTATCGGTTATTGTGCTTGCCGGAGGATGGATTGAAGGTTTGTATCTTGCCACTTCACTGACCAGGAGGAATGTTCAAAATAACAAAAAACTAATTGAACGCATTCTTTATCAAAAACTTTCGCTGGTGACGCTTCAAAATATGATGGAAAGCTACAGAAATGAGAATGCTGATATTGACCGGTTATTGGTTGAAATGCAGGAGCTTTCTGATATTTTTGATAAGGTTACTATTGTGAATACGTCAGCAGTGGAGGCGTTTACAGATACGGCAAGTAAGGTAACCACCATTAAAGCAAAAAGTGAGATTGAGATATCGCCGGATGATTATCTTTTGCTTTGTGAAAAAATTGATGAGTTGCGAAACAATTTTATTTCCTAATTTAACGTTCATTCATTTGCCGAAGTTTGGTGATACAGGGTTGGGTCTGCACCACGACAGCAGCTATGGAGAACTATAAAAAACGAACCACCTTATTACTAATGCAAAAAGACGACAGCCTTAGGAAAAATCGGCTTAAAAGAATGAGCACCCGGTTGATAATGGGGTGTCTCTTGTTGTTATTTGGACTGTTTGTTTCTTTGAACACTTTTGCTCAGTGTGTTGGTTTTGCTAAAGCGGTTGTTAAACCCGGCTTATCTCCCTATCTGCACGATGGTAACTATAATGCCACTATTCTTGGCGAGGGAGAAACCATAGTATTAAAAAAAACCATCTTCGAAGGTCAGAAATACAGACTGATAGCCCGGGGAGCACCTGAGTTGCCCGGGATTCACTTTCGGGTTCTGGATGCCGATTCCTCTCTTTTATTCGATAATGCCACGGTTGAATATGCTTCCCAATGGGATTTTGATGTTCAGACTACCCGTACCATACAGGTTGAAGTAACTGTGTTGGAAGATGAAAATCCCGATGCTTCAAGCGGGGGATGCGTGGCCATTCTGTTTGGTCTTGATATGGACTAGGTAAGGTTTCAGATATCTGCCCGTATGCCCCAATTCTGCTTTCACCAAATCTTCAGGCTTTCCTGCAAATACAAGATTTCCTCCTGTGTTGCCACCTTCAGGGCCCAAATCGGTAATCCAGTCGGCCGATTTGATGACTTCCATATTGTGTTCCACAACCAGAACCGTATGTCCTTTTTCTATGAGTGCTTCAAAAGCCTTTAATAATTTCTGGATGTCGTGAAAATGCAGACCGGTAGTTGGTTCGTCAAAAATAAACAGGGTAGGTTCTGTTTTTTCCAGCGCCAGAAATGAGGCCAGTTTAATGCGTTGACTTTCTCCTCCACTCAGGGTGCTTGATGCCTGTCCCAGATGCACATACCCCAGTCCAACGTCTGCAAGAGGCTGCAACTTGTTCGCGATTCGTCTCTCTGTATTTCCTTCGGCTTCTTTGAAAAAATCGATGCTCTGGTTGACGGTCATCTCCAAAATATCATGAATATTTTTACCCCGGTAGGTGATCTCCAGAATTTCGGGTTTGAATCGTTTCCCCTGACAACTTTCGCAGGTAAGAACGATGTCTGCCATAAACTGCATCTCAATTTTGATGGTTCCCTCACCCTGGCATTCGTCACAACGGCCGCCATCCACATTGAATGAGAAATGGGACGGTTTCAGTCCGTTCACTTTTGACTGCTTCTGGTCGGCCATTAGTTTTCGTATTTCATCGTAGGCTTTGAGATAGGTGGCCGGATTGGATCGTGAAGACTTTCCGATGGGATTCTGGTCGATGAATTCCACATCAGAAATGGCATTGGTTGCCCCTTTCAGAAGGTCAAATTCTCCTGTTTTGTCAGCATATCCACCTTTTATTTTTTTCAGGGCCGGATAAAGTACTTTTTTTACCAGCGATGATTTGCCTGAGCCGCTCACTCCGGTGATAACATGTAATATGTTTAGTGGAATCTTAATATTCAGGTTTTTGAGATTGTTTTCTCTGGCTCCTACAATTTCAATGGCATTGTTCCAGGAGCGACGCGACCGGGGAATTTCAATCTTTCTGGTGCCGTTGAGGTACTGGGTGGTCAGACTGTCCGGAGTGGCTTCCAGTTGCCGGAAATTGCCCTGAAATACTACTTCACCACCATGTTGACCCGCATGTGGGCCGATGTCAATAATTTCATCTGCAGCCCGGATGATTTCTTCATCATGCTCTACAACAATTACAGTATTACCGAGTTTTTTCAAATGCTGTAGCACATTGATAAGCAGATGTGTATCGCGCGGATGCAGTCCGATACTGGGCTCATCAAGAATGTATAATGAACCTACCAGGCTGCTGCCCAGCGATGTAGCCAGGTTGATGCGCTGGCTTTCACCGCCTGAGAGCGTTGACGAGAGCCGGTTTAGCGTCAGGTAACCCAGGCCTACATTGTTGAGAAACCGCAGCCGTGAAGTGATTTCAATCAGGAGCCGTTTGGATACTTTTTGTTCGTGGTCGGTGAGTTCTACCTGGTCGAAGAAAGCAGCCAGTTCCGATACGGGCATCAGTACAAGTTCATGGATGCTTTTACCACTCACTTTTACATACATGGCCTCTTTTTTCAGCCGGGTGCCCTGACAATCGGGGCAGGTGGTTTTTCCGCGATATCGCGATAGCATCACCCTGAACTGTATTTTATATTGTTTGGCTTCCAGATGTTTAAAAAATTTATTCAATCCGTAAAAATAACGGTTTCCTGTCCATAATAACCGTCGTTGTTCCTGCGTGAGTTCGTAATAGGGTTTATGCACCGGGAAATCGAACTTATGAGCATTGTTTACCAATACATTTTTCCACTCGCCCATTTTTTCTCCGCGCCAGCAGGCAATGGCATCGTCGTAAATGGATAAGTTTTTATTGGGGATGACCAAATCTTCGTCAATGCCAATTACATTGCCAAATCCTTCGCAGGTGGGGCAGGCACCTAAGGGATTGTTGAAAGAGAAGGTGTGTTCGGCAGGCTCTTCGAAAATGATTCCGTCTGCTTCGAAACGATTGGAAAAGAAATATGTTTTGGGATGATCTTCCATGAATACTTTTATCAGACACTCCCCCCGGCCTTCGTAAAAAGCTGTCTGAATTGAATCTGCCATACGGGAATCATTGTCTTCATTTTTTTTCAGGACACTGATGCGGTCGATGACAAGATTGATGTCCCGGCATTCGGCAAGCATTTTTTCATCGGCAAGCAATTCCTCAATTCTCAGGAATTTTCCTTCCGACTCCACACGACTGAAACCCTGTTGCTGGAGAATGGAAAGATGGTCGGCACAGGAACGGTTTTCGGGGGTAATCACCCTTGCCAGGATGGCCATTTTTGTTCCTTCTTCATATTGGTTTATAAAGTCGATAACATCATCAACCTGATGTTTTTTTACCTCCTTCCCCGAAACGGGGGAGAAAGTACGTCCGATTCTGGCATACAGCAACTTGAGATAATCGTATATTTCTGTAGAAGTACCCACCGTAGAACGCGGGTTGCGGGTGTTTACTTTTTGTTCGATGGCAATGGCCGGAGGAATGCCTTTGATGTAATCCACTTCCGGCTTGTCCAGACGCCCCAGAAACTGGCGGGCATAAGAACTAAGACTCTCTACATAGCGCCTTTGACCTTCGGCATACAGGGTGTCGAATGCAAGAGAACTTTTGCCGGATCCCGATACGCCAGTGATAACGATGAACTGATTGCGGGGGATATCTAAATTGATGTTCTTCAGGTTGTGAACTCTCGCCCCCTTTATGCTTATGTATTTAGATGTTGTTGCTTTGGTTTTTCCCATTTCTTACTTCAGATTGACCTGCAAAGATATCAAAGATGACGGGAAATAACCAGATTCAGAGGTTCAATATTCTCTTGATTTTTCCATTTCGCGTTCGTGGCAGCGGATTGCGGACAATTATTTTTCGGGGGGCATGATGGGGTGGAACTATTTTCCGGATCTCGTCCAGTAAATGATTCTCATTTTGTGGCGGCTTTTCTGTTACCAGAACCAATTCCTGTCCCAGATGAGGGTGTGGTAGCGAAGAGATGAAAAATGGGCAGGAGATTAATTTCGTAATCCGGGCTTCAAGTTCTTCCGGTGAGATTTTTATTCCTCCTGAATTGATGATGTTATCGATTCTACCCAAAATCCTGAATTTTCCATCGGTTGTTATTTCTGCAAGGTCGTTGGTTACGATGGTATCTTCTGTAATTCCCGGAGCCTCAATGGTGAGGCATCCGCGGTTGTCCTGGTGAACGGTAACATTGGGCAACGGGGTAAAATATTTTTCTTTTTTTGGGCCTTTGAACGGGCGCAGCGCTATGTGAGAGAGAGTTTCTGTCATTCCATAAGTTTCCCAGGCTTCGAATGGCTGGTACTGAAGTTGCCTGGTTAATTCTTCGTCTGTCGCACTTCCTCCCAGAATTACTGTTCTTAACAACTGCATTTTTTCCGGGTTTTCTCTTAGTTCGTTGCTCAGCTGAAGGGGGATGAGTGCTGCAAAATCTACAGACTCCTGAAGAGCTGAGAGTGGCGTACCTGAAACGGGCAGAACTATTAAGTTCAGATTTCCGGCAAAAGCTCGCACCACCATCATCTTTCCGGCAATGTAGTCACAGGGCAGGCACAACAAAGCAGTCTGGCCTTTTTTTAAATTGAAAAAACTCAGTGTGTTGAAAGCCGATTGCAACATAGCCGATTTAGAAACTTTTATTGTTTTGGGTGGTCCGGTAGAGCCGGATGTTTTCACCGTCACAAAGGAAGCATCATTCAGCCACTCAGAAAGGAAATGATAGAAGGATTTTTCCCAGGGATGCAACCCGGTTTGTTGCAGTTTTTGGTTACACAGCGTCAACAACCGACCGGCAGTGTATGGAATGCCTGAAATAGTAAGGGAAGAATATTTTTTGAAATCCTTTTGCATTTGTTTTTTCTGTTTTGGTTCTGTTTACTTCTGTGATGAAACCTGTCTTTCTATCCACAGTTCTCCTTTTTTAATTGTTAACAACGAATCAACATTATTGGAGAAAACCTGCCCTGTTCCCAATCCCTGGGGCAAGGGATTGTGTAGTGTGACCGTCCATTGGGCAATGGCATTTAAACCAATGTTGCTTTCCAGAGCCGAAGTAATCCACCAGCCGACATTGTATTTTTCGGCTGTGGCAATCCACTCTTCAGATGCCTGAAAACCTCCGGTGAGACTGGGCTTTAGAATGATGTACTGAGGTTTGATGGTGGAGATCATCTTTTGTTTTTCTTCAATCCGGGTGATGCCAATCAGTTCTTCGTCCAGCGCAATGGGCACAGGAGTTGTTTCACAAAGCCGTGCCATCTCCTGCCATTGGCCCGCTTTTATGGGCTGCTCGATAGAGTGAATATGGAGACTGGCCAGTCGTTCCAGTATAACAGGTGCTTCTGCAAACGAGAAGGCACCATTGGCATCGACTCTCAGTTCCAGTTCGTCCGAACGAAAACTTCTTCTCAGGTTTTTAAGAATTTGGTATTCTTGCTCGAAATCAATGGCTCCAATTTTCATTTTCAGGCAGTGAAAACCTGCTTTTAGTTTTTCATCTATCTGTTGCTTCATTTCATCGGGGCTGCCCATCCATATCAGTCCGTTGATTGGGATACCTTCTTCCCCTTTTGTGAAAGGACTCGGGAAAAGGATTTCTTTTGCCCCGTTTTGAAGGTCAAGAAAGGCGGTTTCCAATGCAAATCGGATAGCAGGCCAAATGTCAAGATCATTGTGAAACCTGGTTTTCAGTGCATCAATATTCGTGCATACTTCTTTAAGTTTGGCTTCAATTTCCGGACGGTCATCGGGACTAAGTTTTGGAAGAACAGAACATTCGCCGATTCCTTTTTTTTCAGGATGTTTCTCGTCCCAAACTGAAATGAACCAACCTGGTTTTTCGGTAAGCACACCCCGCGATGTGCCACCGGGAGTATTGAATATGAGTTTGTATGGTTGAAAGGATGCTTTTAGCATTTATCTTTTTTGTTTAAATAATTCGTTAACCCCCTTCAAAGCCAGAGAATAGCTTAAAAATTTGAGCTATAATCCGTGAATGACGGAACTGGCTGATCCCTTTAAGGGGCTTTTATTATGTCTCAAATGGTTTAACCTCTATGGCTATAGTTTGAAGTAGTGTTTTTGTTATAAGAGATTGCTTCGGGCATGGCCCTCGCAATGACGGGATCTCCTGTTGTTCGATGAGGGGTTGGCAGAAGGCATGGCGGTTTCTCCGCCATGCCTTCTGCCAACCCCTTCCATATAAAGTGAGACGGTGTCATTGCGAGGGCCCGGCCCGAAGCAATCTCTAAAAACAAACGTGACTATAAACATAAGCCATTTCTTTTTATATCTTATGTGGTTTAAATACGTCAATTTTTAGTGTTCTCATTCAATTCAATACTCCGTTATACCGAAGTTTTGGGATTACAAACAGTTGATAATTAATCCATTATGGAACCAGGCGAACATGTCGCAACTTACTCATAATAAAAACTTTGCGTCATTGTGTCTCTGCGTTTAAACTTTTTTTAGCGGACTATTGTCAATTAGCTCAAAAAGATACCAATTCCGTAAAGAAGAACAAAAAGTAAAGTGCCGACGGACAAATTTCTCAGTTCAGGATCCAGTTTTGAGGGGGGGGCATCGAACCGGAAAATGGCAATGATGTTTTTTATGTATAAAGGAAGCGATAAAACGGCCAGCCATCCTCCAGTTCGGGATTCAAATGAAATAAGCCAGATGAGCATTGCTGTCCAGCCCAGCGCAATGAGAAAGAAGTGATACCATGCTGCGTTCTTGCGTCCTATCATCACCGGAAGAGTTTTTTTACCGCTTTTTTTGTCACTTTCAACGTCACGGGTATTGTTGAGATTCAATACTCCCGTGCTGAATAAGCCAACAGCTGTGGCGGGCAGTATGATTGGCCATTCCCAGGTTCCAGAATGCAGAAAGAAGGTACCTCCCACACCTATCAGACCAAAAAAGAGATAAACATAAAAATCTCCTAACCCTCTGTAACCGTATGGGTTACGCCCAACAGTATAACGAATGGCTGCAGCAATGGCTGCCATTCCCATTAGAAAGAAGATAAAGGCATAAAGATGATCTCCCCGGAGCGAAATAAAAATTAGTATCAAACCGGAAATCAACGCCAACAGCGAGGTTGCAACCACGGCTCGTTTCATCTGTTTCAGGGAAATAATGCCTTGTTGAATGGCTCGCTGGGGCCCCTGACGTTCCTCATTATCGGCCCCCGACACGGCATCGCCGTAATCATTGGAGAGGTTAGAGAGGATTTGCAGAAACAGGGTGGTCATTGAGGTCCATATCAGAACAGACATTCGAAACGAATTGGAATCGACTGCCAGAAATGAACCCATGAAAATAGTTGATAGCGCCAGCGGCAAAGTTCTGAGTCGCAATGATACAATCCAGGCTTTTATATTCGACATAATTGATTTTTAAAATGAATATCGGTAACTAAATAACAAAAATGGGCAGGAATCGTTTTCGGATGCCAAAATTACTGCTTTTTGGAGGAAGATTTGTAATCAGGAGCTTGGTTTGTTGAATTTATTCTATAAACATGGGAGCTCTTCAGGCTCTGGTTTCAAATCAACATCCGTGCCCTCCGTTCGTGTGGATTTGTAATTCACATGTTCCTATAGATTTGCGGATTTCAAATCCGCCTAAAAGCCTTTTATTCTGAAAATTGCTATGAAAAAGCAACAGGATTTTTGTTTTTTACGGAGTGGATTGCAAATCCACTTCGACGGGGTTTAGTGGTTAGCTGTTAGCTGTTAGCTCTTAGCTCTTAGCTCTTAGCTCTTAGCTCGTAGCTGGTGGCTCTTTAATTTTAACATAAATAAAAGTAAATTAGTCAGTAGTCTGTAGCAATGTTTCCAGGCACTGACAGACCCAAAAGAACCAACAAAATCAATCTTTTCTCTCTGGAAATAACCGACAAAATACCGTTATTGCGTATGAAAAGAAGCAAATTAAAAGGTTAAAACGTAATTTAGCGGAGAATCGTGATCAATAATTAAAACCGGTAAGGGTTTTTCGCCCGTTGGGTGTCTTTAAATTGAAAGAAAACATACAGAATGGAATTACCACGCTCGGAAAAAGAGATTATTCGACTCATATTCAGAGGTGATGAACTTGTTTTTGAACAACTGTTCCGGGCTTGGTATGCCCGTTTAGTTTTGTTTGCTTTCAAGTTCTTGTCGGATCGGCAGGAGGCCGAGAATATAGTACAGATGGTCTTTATAAAGTACTGGGAGAAACGGAAAGAGCTAAAGATTGAATCGTTGAACAGTTATTTGATGACTGCTGTGCGCAACAGTTGTCTGAACGAATTAAAGCGAAGACCTCACTTTTATTCTGTAGAAGAACAATTTAATCTGGCTGAAGAAAAAGATGAGGACGGATATGATGAGGAATTGATAAAAAAAGTTCAGGATGCCATTGATGAAATGCCTCCACAAAGACAGAAAATTTTTAAGATGAGCAGGTTTGAAGGTGTAAAATATAAAGAAATTGCTTTCCGGTTGGGTATTTCACCAAAAACAGTGGAGGCCCAGATGGGAAAAGCACTAAAGACCCTGAGGGAGATGTTTAATCCCCGGGGAACCAGAAAAAAGGTTTAGAAAATTGAAACATAGCGGGATAAAAGGTAATTGTTTAATCACTAACCCCCCTTAAAACAAAAAAAGCATTCAATAAATTGTTGATAATGATGTTGGAAAGAGATAAAAATATTGACTGGGAACTTGCAGCTCGTGTTCTGAGTGGGGAGGCTGATGTAATTGACAACGGACTGTTGGAACAATGGCTGAAAGCTGATGCCGTCAATGCTCAGGAATGGGAGCGGATAAAGGAGTCGTGGGACAAGGGGGGGCAGTCCCTGTTTGTTCAGCATACAGACACCGATTCGGCCTGGCAGAACGTTCGCCGCTTCATGGTGGATGAGGTTGCAAACGATTCTCAACCAAGCAGATTCTTTCATTCTGGCAGTGTTCTGGCTATGGCAGCTTCACTTATTTTGATGCTTGGTTTTTCATGGTTTTTCTTTTTAAAACCTCAGGGTGAGAAATCTTCCCTGATTGTTTCCAACACCACCCGGGAGGAGATGGTTCTTAGCGATGGTAGTAAGATTACCCTGAACAATCGTTCCAGATTTTTGTGCCGGCAGCCTTTTAGCATTGAGCAGCGTACTGTGCAATTGGAAGGAGAAGGTTTTTTCGATGTTGAGGGCAACCGGGAATGGCCTTTCGTCATAGAAACGGAAGATGTGACCATTCGTGTGACCGGCACAAAATTTAATGTGCGGGCTTATCCCAATCTGGATGTTACCGAAGTAGCAGTTCTTGAAGGCAGGGTTGAGGTAGTTCCGCCATTCGGGGATGAATTAATTATCCTTACCGGAGGACAAACCGCCTGGTTTGATAAGAAAAGTCAGGTGTTTTCCATTCGCAATGCAACCGACCCAAACCTTTTATCATGGATAACGCGACAAATTAGGTTTGATGAAACGCCTCTGACAGAAGTTACTGAAACCCTCGAACGCGTTTATGATGCCAATATTCATCTTGCTGATGAAGCGTTGGGCAGTCAAAAACTTACGGCCCGGTTTAGTGAGAATTCTCTGGATTTTGTTCTTGAAGTGGTTTGTACTACCTTTAATCTTGAAACAAAAAGAGAAGGCGAAACCATCTTTTTGTCAGCCGGTAATGAATAATGAGTGTAGTATAAAAAGGTATATTTTTGCCAAAATCAAGGCTTTGAAAATTTTTGCACCGGAGTTAACCTTCTGTTAATGAGGATTCAAAAATTTTCATTAACGAAGAGTTTGGCAATAAAGATGCTTTTTAGACTGGGCTCAATAATGAATAATGCAGGTTAGGGATTGTGCCGAAATAATCTGACGCTTATGAACAAAATGACCTTGTTTCAATAGACCGTTAAAAAAAGCTTAAACGCAGAGACGCGATGACGCAAAGTTTTTATTATGAGTGAGGTGTGGTTTGCTTGCCTGGTTTTGTAATGGATTAGTTATCGGCTGTTTGTAATCCAGAAAGCTTCGGGATAACGGAGTATTGCTTGTTTGAAACGGTCAATTTATTTCATTACAATCTTTTTGTTGGCTGCACATCAGGCTGATTTTTTTGAAAGTCTATCATTCAATAGTCCGTTAAACTTTTGCAATAGTCTAAACTTTAATTATTTAGAGATTGCGAGTTGTTAACTTCAATAGACTGATTGATAGGCTTATAGGATTTATCTTAAATCTTATATCTGAAAAATCTAACTGTCTATTGTAATTGCCGGTCTGTTATAATTGCCGGTTGTTTTGTTCTTAATTTAATTGAACGATGGTTGTTTGATTTCAGGAATGATATTAGCCCCGAAACATATAAAAAAGTTTAAGACCTACAATATTTTGCTGAAATGGCAGGTGTTGCTCTTTGCGGGTCTCCTGATTTCATTTTCTGCCCGGGGACAGGATAATATTTTGGACAGGAAATATTCCTTTGGCTACGATAGTCTCTCCATTGCTGCATTTTTTGATTCTCTGTCGGTTCGTTACGATATTGCTTTTTCGTATGATGCTTCTCTCGTCAGGGGCGACAGCATCTTTAATGCCCGGGCCGATTCCGTTTTTCTTGACAAATGGTTGAAGAAAACCCTTAAGCAGGATGATTTGGAAATTCATCAGATGGATAGGCAAATTATTATTTCTTCCGAACCGGCGCGTGTTGGGGTAAAATCTATTCACATAGAGGGTGTGGTTATTGATTCGGTGAACAGCGAACCCATGGATATGGTTAATATCGGAATCGTTGGGAAAAGCCTGGGAACAGCTTCCAATCGTCAGGGGAAGTTTGGATTTTATCTGCCTGTTGAGTATGCCGGAAAAAAACTGGTCTTTTCCAGTTTGGGTTACCGGCGCGATTCGATAATGATTCCAACTACCGATACTTCTGTGGTTGTTACTTTGGCCGAAACATCGGTGGAGCTTCCGGAGGTGTTGGTAAAGCTTGTGGAGCCGGATGAGATTATGAACGAGGTGGTGCGTCGAAAAAGGAGCAATTATGCTGATGATCCGTTAATTTTGACAGCTTTTTTCAGGGAAACCATTCAGCAGGATGAACAGTATGTGGATGTTTCTGAGGCGGTTGTAGAAATATTTAAGCCACCTTATCATCAGCAATATGCCCAGGAGCGGGTTCGTTTTGTAAAAGGGCGTAAGGGGGAGTTTAGCGGCGATATGGAGATGATTGATTTTAAGTTGCAGGGAGGACCTTTCTTGTTTAGTCGGGTGGATGTTGTTCGCCAGGGTGGTTTTTTACCTGATGGAACCGAAAACCCGGTGTATCGGTATTTCTTCAAAAGGATGGATTATGACCACGGACGTCGGGTTTTTGTAGTGGGTTTTGAACCACACAACGATACCGGCGAATTGCTTTACGAGGGAGAGATTGTGGTGGATGAAGAATCCTTTGCCATTGTGGGTGCTACCTTTGAAATGACCAGTAAAACCATTCGGAAGAGCCGGGAATACCTTATCCGGCGCGACAGTCGTCGTTTTCGCACCAAGCCTTCTTTTGCCCGTTATCACATCGACTATCGTCCATGGAAAGACAAGTGGGTTCTGAACAGTGTCAGGGGAGAGGTGAATATGAAAGTAATCGACCGCAAGGAAAAAATACGCACTGTTTTTAATACGGTTTCTGAATTGGTGGTTACCGATTTAAGACCCGGAGAACGTAAGGAATTTCGATGGAATGAGTCTTTTCGGGCCGACTATATTTTGTCGGATCAGATTGAGTCGTACGACAGGGATTTTTGGTCGAGATACAATATTATCAGTCCGGATGAATCGGTTGAGAAAATTTTTGAGAAGGAGGAGTAGGTTTTTTTGAGGTGGTTTAACCACATAAGAAACATAAGGGAAAAGGGGGGCTAAACAAGGCATCATAAGTGTCTGGAGAAATTTTTATTTTGAAAAGAGATTGCTTCCCGATTCGTTCCTCGCGGTTGTAATGACGCTGTCCTCTATGTTTTAAGCTGAGTTGGCAGGGGTTGATTTTCGGCTTTGCCGAAAATCAACCCCTGCCAACTTTCAATAACCTTCAAAGTGCCGTCATTGCGAGGGCTTGCCCCGAAGCAATCTCTAAAAATACACACACGACTTTAAACGAAAGCCGAACAATAAAAAATAATTGTGTAGCAATTAGTCATTTTTTGTGAGCATAGTTTTCAACTATACTACCTGTTTGGTTCTGGCTATGCCAGGTTCGGTTTTTTCAAAATAGTGGGAGGGTCAGTCTTCTCACAACACAATGTTAAGTGTTGATTTTCAGCAAATTTTGACTTGTCGGAAAATGATGAAGATGTGTGAAGATGAATTTCTGGTTTCTTCAGTGAGTTTAAATATTGAAAAAAGCCAAATTAATCAAATGATAACGGCGGATCAAAATCCGCCGTACCTATGTTGTTTTAAAATCAAATTTTAAGCAGGAAAGAAATTTTTCCAAATTACGCACAATGCTGTTGAAGGTAACTGAGGGTGGAGCCTACTGATTGCAGATGCGTCATTTCTTCGTTTTTTACGTTTACTTTGAAGCGTGTTTCCAGATAAAACAGGAAACAGGCCATATCCACATCATCCATAAACAGATCCTCGGTCAATGATGCTCTCTCATCAATTACATTGCGAGGTATACCAGTCATTCTGAACACCTTGTAAAGGTTACGTCTGATTGATTTTGTATTCATAAGGCAACTCTCTTTTGATGGTTTAATAGTATGACAACTGAGAAAGAGGTTGCACGTATAGAATAGATTGATTTTTTTTTCAAATAGTCAGAGACATGTTTTTTTCTTCCATCATTTTCCGCATATTGATGAGTGCGTAACGCATGCGTCCCAGTGCTGTATTGATACTTACATTTGTTTCTTCTGCAATTTCCTTAAATGAAAGTCCGAAATAATGACGTAAACGAATTACTTCTTTCTGAGAATCGGGGAGCAATTCCACGAGCGAAGCCACCTCACTGAGCAGTTGATCATGAACCATCTGGTCTTCAATGGTGCGATCGGAATAGCGTGAATTGTTTAAAAGGTCGTAGCTGTGCTGGTCGTTTGAAACCATTTGCTGATTCTTCTGTTTTCGAAAATGGTCGATTATCAGGTTGTGTGCAATACGCATTACCCACGAGGTAAAACGGCCGTTCTCGGCATATTTACCTGCTTTGAGAGAATGGATCACTTTAACAAATACGTCCTGAAAAATATCCTCTGCCAAATCTCGTTGCCTGACCATCAAAAAAATGAAGGAATAAATGCGCTGGTAATGTCTTTCAATTAATAGATCGATACATTTGGAATCTCCTGATATAAACTTTTTTACAAGCTCTTCATCAGACAGGATAGTCAGTTCTGTCATCATAATCAATATTTAAAATTTGCTTGTAAAAATGTTCTATA
>Ga0163219_100175_pt1 | contig 17619 bp, 20 predicted proteins | sample MSEWel2016_04_06_FD_113150 | JGI IMG/M metagenome (GOLD analysis project Ga0163219, IMG submission 113150) | Subsurface microbial communities from deep shales in West Virginia, USA - MSEEL Well Study Marcellus 3H_2016_04_06 ...
AGCCCGGTCTAAAAAGCATCTTTATTGCCAAACTCTTCGTTAATGAAAATTTTTGAATCCTCATTAACAACAGGTTAACTCCGGTGCAAAAATTTTCAAAGCCTTGATTTTGGCAAAAATATAACTTTTTATACTACACTCATAAATGTTTTCAGTCCTGTCAAAAATTTGAAAGAATGTCCCTACGAAATGGGCGGCTCTTTTCTCTTTGTCGTTAACGTGGCAGCAAACTCCCTCGAAATATAATTATCAAAAGACAAACAAACATTGGTTGAAAACTCAACGGCCTTTTCCACAATGGTTTTCCATCTTTCAACATCTCCCGGAGCAGGTTTTTGCTCATTAAATCCGTAAGCAAGCCCCGCATTAAAGTTATCTCCGGCACCAATTGTGCTGACAGGTTCTATCTCACGAGCTTCGACATGAAAACGGTTCCCGTCAACCAAGCCAGACACCCCGTCACTGTTTGCAGTGACGAGTCCATAGGCATTAAAATCCTGAATTTTCAGCAACACCTCATCAGTATCCAACCCGGGGTAAATATTTTCAAAATCTTCATCACTTCCCCTGACCAAATGGGCCAAAGAAAAATTTTCTTCAATCAGCGGACGGTAAATATCTATGCTATTAAGATGATTTTTCCTGAAATTGGGATCATAAATAAGAAAAGCTCCCTGTTCACGAGCTTTTTGAAGCAACGGAACAACCTGCTTGCGAAGCACAGGGTTTACCGCAAAAAAAGAACCAAAAAGCAGGATATCACCGGGAACAAATTCAGGCCCGGCAATTTGAAACCGTTCGTCGGGAAATTCTTTGTACACCTGGTAAGATGCATTATTGTATTCATCCAAAAAAGCGAGGGCGACAGGTGTTTTGCCTGTGGAAAACCGATGAAGCCAGGAAGTATCTACCTGATTCTCTTTCAGAAAACACATAATCTGTTCACCAACCTCTTCCCGCCCAATCTCACTTATCAATGCAGTCGCCTTTCCGGCACGAGCCAGTGAAACCAAGGCATTAAAAGCAGAGCCACCCGGACGCGTAGCAACAGGCTTATTGTCTTTAAAAATGATATCCAGCACTGTTTCTCCCAATCCGAAAATTCGTCCCATTCGTCTATCCTTACTTTACAATTTTCGAGATGGCTTTAAATTCATCAGTCCCTGAAACCCGGCACAGTTCAAACAGGAGTGATTCATAACTGGTAATAATAATTCCTTCCTGAACCAATCGGGCCATAGCAATACGCTTATTTTCAGGATTTCTGGAACCAACGCAATCTTCTACCACAACAGGGTGAAAACCACGTTCCTTTAAATCAAGTGCGGTTTGCAAAAGGCAAATATGAGATTCGATACCGGCCAGAACCACCGTTCGTTTGGATGACAATTCCACTTTCTCCATGATTCCGGGATCATCGCAGCAGCTAAAAGCAGTTTTTTCGCTATGGGGATATTCCTCCACCAGCGCGGCCAGTGAAGAAATGGTTTCTCCCAATCCCTTTTTGTACTGTTCGGTAACGATTACAGGCACTTCTAATACCTGAAGGCCCTCCACCAAAATTTTCAAATTTTCGGCCAGTTGCTCATGTTCAAAAATATGCGGAAACAAACGTTCCTGAACATCCACAACCATAACCAGCACACTGTCTCTTATTATTCTCATAATCCAAATCTTTTAAATGCAGACAAATCAAGATTATCAAAACGCCCAAAGAACTCAAATAATTCTTCGGCAATTTTTTGCACCCCACCGGGTTCATTCGACTCAATATTCAGAGGCAATACCGGGTCGTGCAGCGACAAACGCAGCAAGAACCAGCCGTCCTGCCCCTTGCCGGAACATTTCACTCTAACTCCCTCATAGTTTTCAGGAAGCAAGTCCCAATTGCTCTTATTTCCGGCCATAATTCCCATTTCAGCAATGATATCAGAACCAGTCTGAAGAAAGTCTGAAGAATTAATTCTCAACCGGATTTCGCAACAATCAACAGGGTCAGGAAGGTCTGCAATTAAATCGGTCAGACGTTTCCCGTTTGCTCTCATAGAGGCAAGGGTAATAATCATTTTGGTAGCAAGATACGCTCCGTCATCAAGGAAAAAATTATCCCTGAATGCTGCATGTCCTGATGTTTCAATTGCCAGACAGGATTCCTGACCAATCCCATTCAACCGAATAGCTTCATCAATTACATTCTTATAACCACGCTGGTATCTGTGATGTTTTCCACCAAGACGTTCCCTGATAAACCAGGACAACCCGTCGGAGGTTATGGAATCAGTAACAATGGTACTTCCCGGTCGTTTTTGCAAAACAACTGCCGATACCAGAGCGATCAGAGAATTCCGGTTGATTGGTCGCCCCGTATAATCGACAAGGGCAGAACGATCCACATCCATATCGAAAAGTATTCCCAAATCGGAATCAGATTCCTTGACCGTACGAATAAGCGAATTCATCGCATTGGTATCCTCCGGGTTGGGAAAATGATTGGGAAAGTTGCCATCAGGCTCCAGAAACTGGGACGCAGAAATATCCGCTCCCAACTGGGCCAGAACATCGGTGGCAAAGAATCCACCGGAACCATTTCCTGCATCCACTGCAATTTTCAAACCCTGAAGGGGAGTGTCAAAATGTTCCGGATGATTAACCTCCTTGCGGATTATATCAGCCAGGTGTGCAGAATAAACTGCCATGAAATTGAACTCTTCCACACTACCCTTTCTTCCCCCGTCTTTAAGCTCACCCGCTGCAAGATCCAAAATTTCAGTAATATCTCCTTTATCCAATCCTCCGGTAGAAGTAAAAAGTTTCAGTCCGTTTTTGTGTTTGGGAGAGTGACTTCCCGTTACCATAACCGCAGCATCCACGGGTTTTTCGCCCAACAACGTGGACATAAACATGGCAGGAGTGGAAGCCAGCCCGAAATTAACCACTTCAGCACCTTCATCATTCAGTCCTTTAATCAGAGCAGACAGAAGTTCATGCCCCGATAAACGAGGGTCACGTCCCACAGAGATCCGCAATTTGCTTTTCCCGGAAAAATAGGTTTGTAACCAAACAACGAAAGCCCTGCCAAGTCTTTCTGCAGTTTCGGGGGTAAAGTTCACCTCTTCACCCCGAACCGCTTCAAGAGCAACTCCCAGGATATCAGAGCCATTGTGTAATTTTCTCCAATCAATTTGTGGCATGGTCAATAGATTTTTTATTTTTTATCAAGATTAGCGGCCTGACGGGATTTATCGCCCAAATAGCCGCCATGGTGCCTCAAAGCGTAATCGTGATTATTGAACCCGATTTTCTTCATCAGCAAAACAACCAACACATCACCTATTACAGTCATTGTGGTGGTTGATGTAGTCGGAGTATGGCCCAGGGCACACACTTCAGGCGGATTACCGGTAAACAAGCAGGCTGAGGCAGCCTCTGCAAGCAACGAATTTTCGTTCCCTGTAATAACAATAAACGGAATATCCGGTCTTAGCCCCTTGGCCAGGTCAATTAGCTCAATAATTTCACGGGTTTTACCGGAATTGGAAATAAGAAGCATTACATCGTTCTCCTGCACCACGCCCAGATCGCCATGTTGCGCTTCGCTAGGATGCAGAAAAACAGCAGGAGTTCCGGTACTGCTGAAGGTCGTAGCCATGTTATTGGCAATCTGCCCTGCTTTACCCATTCCGCTGGTAATCAATTTGCCTTTGCGGTTGTGAACATATTCAAAAAGCAAATCAACTGCCTTTTCAAACTCTTCAGTTACAGGGATTTCTGCAACGGCCCGGGATTCAGCTTCCAATAAAGCCTGGATTTCTTTCTTTATCATTATTCTTTTTTAAAAATGGTTCTTCATTTCATGGAAAGCAATCGTGTTTGCGAGGTGCAAATTAATAAAAATATGCCCAAACAACTTATTGAATAAGAATTCGAAACAACCTTTATTCCAGATAAATCATTTTTCTGGTTCTGGGCAGCACCTCACCTATCACTTTTGTCTGAGGATGCTTCCCTGTCGCTTCCAAATCGGCCAAAACCGAATCCAGTTTCTCCGGAGGCACACACATCAGCAATCCACCGGACGTTTGCGCATCGGAGGCCAGCATTTTCAGATGAGGCTCAACCAGCTTGTTCACATGCAATGATGACTGCACAAAATCCAGATTTCGAAACGAAGCACCCGGTAAACACCCGTCATTAGCGAGTTCTTCAGCCTGGTCTATAATGGGCAAATCGCGACTACGAATAGCCAGACTCACATTACTGGCTTCAGCCATTTTCAGGGCATGTCCAAGGAGTCCAAATCCTGTTACATCAGTTGCACAGGATATACCATGCTTAATCATAACCTCGGCTCCCCACTTGTTCAACAACTTCATCTGTTCCAAACCCTTTCGATAGGCGTCTTCCCGCACCATTTTCAATCGCTGAGCAGCCACCAGCACCCCAATGCCCAAAGGCTTGGTTAATACCAGCAAATCGCCCGGTTTTGCAGCGGCATTGGTTATCAACTTATCGGGATGCACCGTACCCAACACCGCTAATCCGTACTTTGGCGGATGGTCTTCGATGGTGTGGCCACCCATCACAAGAGCTCCGGCTTCTTTAATTTTGCTGTGTCCTCCCTGAAGAATTTGCTCAAAAGCGCTTAATGGCATTTCTGCCGACGAAAACATCAACAAATTAAGGGACAACAAGGGAGTTCCTCCCATTGCATAGACGTCGCTTAGTGCATTGGAAGCCGCTATTTCCCCAAACTCATACGGATCGGAGCAGATGGGTGGAAAAAAATCGGTGGTGAAAATAAGAGCCGTTTCATCGTTCAACCGGTACACGCCGGCATCATCATGCGTATCAATATCTACCATGATATTGGGATGCTGCATCTGCGGAAGCTTTGATAAGATTCCGGCAAGTTCTCCAGGTGGTAGTTTTGCTGAGCAACCACCATACTCCACGGTCTTTAACAAATCTATTTTTTGTTCACTCATTTTCACCTCTCTTATATAATTCAAAAGTTATGTCTTCTTCTTTCAGAGCCTTCGTACAGGTTTTTAAATCACTTCCTGAAACCACCAGACACATTCCACATTCCGAAGAAATATTTTCCGGAACAGGAACAACCCGGGTTGCGATTCCCTTGGCTTTACAAATTCGGTCAGCCTTCATCACTCTGTGCACATTGGGGAAAAGTAAAAGTGGTTCTTTAAACATGGTTACTATCCTCAAAAATTGTTTTTAACGCATTACCCAGGCTCACTAAATCATCACTGGTATGGTAGAGAGACGGGGCAAACCGGGCAGAGCCATGGGGGAAAGTCCCGAGATATTGATGGGCCATCGGGGCACAATGAAGTCCTGAACGTATTTCAATCTCAAAACGATCGTACAAGCGACGTGCAATAGCAGATGGGGTCAGTTTTTCATGAATCAGGGAAAAAACAGACCCCCTGTTAGCAGGTTGCGTTGCTGTCAAAACCCTTACCCCTGGAATATTTTGTAATTTTTCAATCAATTCATCCAAATCAGATGATTTCCATCCACATTCAGGTCGGTTTTTCAAAGCAGCCAAAAGACCGGCAATACCAACTGTATTATGCGTTCCGGCTTCGAATTTATCAGGGGCAAACAAGGGCATTTCAAAACTCTCCGACCGGCTTCCTGTTCCTCCAAAAACCAACGGAGTTAACAATTCCGTATTGCGCACATAAAAGCCACCGGTTCCGGTGGGCCCCAAAAGTCCTTTATGACCTGTAAATGCAATAAAATCCACGCCCCATTTATCTCCTTCAAAAGGCACATTCCCGAGCGATTGGGTCGTATCAATCATCAATGGCAGGTCACCAATAAAACTTCGTACTTTTTCCACCGGCTGAACCACCCCGTTGACATTACTCTCATGATTAATTATTATCAATTGAGTGCGTTCAGTAACCATTTCCGGGATTTTCTCAGGAATAACCGTTCCGTCTTTCTGCGCAGGAAGAACTTTCCAGATAACATTCCTGGTTTCTTTCAAATACTCCAGCGGTCGCATCACCGCATTATGTTCCAGGGGAGACACCAACACTTCGCAATCGTGCAAATCAAGTCCGAAAAGTATGGTATTTATGGCTTGGGTGGCATTTTGCGTAAAAGCTATATTCTCCGATTCTTTCACCCCCATCACCTCAGCCAATTCATTTCTGCATTCCTCAATCATTGCAGAAGTCCGGTAAACCCGCTGATAGGCAGCCCGTCCGTAAGTTCCTCCTGTTTTTAGCAGAAAATCCGACATAGCGTGAGCTACTTCAGGGGACTTGGGCCAACTGGTACTTGCATTGTCGAAATATGTGTTGGAAAACTGAGGCATTAAATAGTTTTACTTCTAACCTGCTTTATTGACTTCATCGAACTTCGTTTCATAAACTACCTATTACCCAAATTCTTGCAAGCAAGCGGCAGAGCCGAGCGGAGCGATTCTCACTCACAGCCTGTCCCAATTTTAATCGGGAATTTAGAAATATAAGGTTTTCACCAAAAGGATGGTGAAAGCCCAACATTTTCTAATTCGGTCTCGATGCTTCGGGATAAGTAAAGCGCTACTTCGTTATCCTCGTATCGCTCAACTTAGGTATTACAATGTTCAACTATCGGCAAGAAACGAGCGTCCTCTCCAAATTTGATTTGGAAATAGAACACTCTCACCTGCTTCAAATTTGCACTTGGTTGCTTGTATTTGTTGATATTTGAACATCTCATAACGAAAACTCATTAATAAACCAGGCTAAATCTTTTTTTCTGATTTCAAAATAAACTCAATTTGTTTCTTATTCTCAGGAAGATAATTTGTAGCTACATCCCAGATAATCTCGTAATCAACACCGAAATACTCATGGGAAACTTTATTGCGCAACAAATACATTTCACTCCAGGGAACTTCTGAGTATTTTTCTTTGAATTCTTCTGGAATTTTCCTGGAAGCTTCTCCTAGTATTTCAAAGTTTCTGATAACAGCATCAACTGTTTTATAATCTTGTTTAAAATGAATAAAAGAAAAGCCATGGATATATTCAGAAATTCTTTCCATGGCAAGATTCATATCTTCAAGAAACATTATATACGTACGATTCTCCTTTTTCACTTTACATATTTTACTTGTCTCAGGATGTCGTCTTTAATCGGTTCTTTAAGCGCATTTTTGGTAACCAAATCAATTTTTTTATTGAAAACACCTTCCAAAAAGAGTTCCAATGTGAAAAATCTCCATCCAATAGGTTTTTCAAGGTCAACGAGCAGGTCTATATCACTCTCTTCTGAACATGATTCATCTGAATACGAACCAAAAAGACCAATCTCTTTAACTGAATAGTCCCGATACAGAATTGGTTTCAGTTCGGAAAGTTTGGATAATATTTCAGCTTTTGTAATCATAGACCAAAGATAAACAATTAACAAATACCGGCTGCGGATTTCAAAGCCAGCTTCCAAAAAGTTATTTAAATCCAAATTCTTGCAAGCAAGCGGCAGAGCGGAGCGACCGTTTAACAAAAGCTGTAAAACAGCTTTTTAAATTCGTGTAATTGACAACATCAAAATTGACTTTTCAATGAGTTCTCAAACTCCTTTCAGTCGTTTCGTGGACAACTAAAGATAATTGCGTAGCAATTAATTAAACGAGCAAATTATGATTTTAGTTTTTGCTTTTGGTTCTGGCTTGTCCAGGTTAGGTTAAAGATAAACGACTTTATTGGTTTCAGCAAGAGTCATTGCGATCTGGTACATATTACTGATGCGCCCCACTCCTATCTGTTCTTTCATCTGATAGTAATCAACACAGGTACCACACACCAGAACACTGACGTCTTTATCTTCCAGTTCGCCCAAAGCAGCCGCAGTATCGGTATCCTTAACAGCCAATTTCACACCGCCATTGTACATGATGATGTGGGTAGGCAAACTATCCATCTCCTTGAGTGCATTAAAATAACCCCGTATCAACAAAGCCCCAAGGTCATCATCACCTTCCCCCATGCGGCAGCTTCTGGCCACCACGATGTAATTGCCCTGTGTTCCTGATTGCTGAGGAACAGCGCAATAATCTTCCGGGTTGCTTTCTGTATTCTGAGCAGATTCTGAAGGCTTGGTTACTTCAATATAATATACGCCCTCCTTTTTATCGACCACTGGATTCGCTCCCAGGTCTTCCAAAAAACTCATAAGATTTTGATAGGAAGTCTCATTGTCAGAGACCACCATCATTTTCTCTCCCTCTTTTATTTCTCTTAATCCGTTACGCGCCATAATTAAAGGCTCCGGGCAGAGGCGTCCTTTAGTGTCTATTGTGTGCATCATTAAATTCTTTAATTAATTTTTGAGCCACTTTTCCCGGTTCATCGGTAATCTCTTCCAGAACCAGAACCGGCTTATTTCGTTTAGCCAATGATTTGGCATACCCTTTATCGTAATATTGCAATGTGATGTCAGCCACTGTGTGATAATCTCCAACCTCAAGGGCTTTCAACGCTTCCTTAGTCCTGTCGCCCCCCAGTCTTTTCTGAATTTTAAGAATCGATTGCCTGAGTAATTCCTTATCAAAACAACCGTAATCTCTGACAAGCCTTTCCACTCTCAGGCTTCGGTCAATATTATACATTACAAGTGGCGCTTTCATCAACAGTTCAAAAAAATTATCAGGGATATAAACCTTTCCAATACTGTGACTTTCGCCTTCTACCCAAATGATTCTTTCGGGATTATACCGCTGAAACCAGGCATGGATATCATTTTCAAACTGTTCGGAGGTCGGTTGTTCCGCCTCTCCCAAAGCACCAAATGCTGAACCTTTATGATTGGCCAGTCCTTCCAAATCCAACATCTGTTCCCCCTGTTTCTCCAATTCTTTCAGAACCTCTGTTTTTCCACCACCTGTAGGGCCTCCGATAACAACAAAACGCCATTTTTGCTCCTCCAGCATCTTTCGGAACGAAGCTCTGTACGCTTTGTAGCCACCCTCAAGCACAATGGCTCGCAGCCCCACGGTTCGGAAAAGCCAGGCCATACTTCCACTACGCATCCCACCACGCCAGCAATGCACCAACACTTTGTTATCCACAGCAATCCGATTGGCATCACGTGCAAAATCAGCCATTTTAGGGCCTACAAATTCCAGACCTTTCAATACCGCTGCATTGCGCCCTTGCTTTTTATAAAGCATTCCTACAACGGCCCTTTCATCATTCGAGAAAATGGGCATATTAATGGCCCCGGGAATATGGCCCTGGGCAAACTCTGCAGGAGTTCTAACATCAATAACAGGATACTTTTCAGCCTCCTTCAGAAAACATTCCGGAGCAAGGACTGACGGTTCCGGTTCATTATTATTTTCAAAATTCAAGTGTTCAGAATCAATATTATTCAACATCCATAGTACTTAAAAAAAACTAAATGCCGAGTCACGAATTCTAAAGGAGGTAACTTAAAACACCGCAACCCGGATTAATCTGTTGTGCCGCAGCTCCGCAGCTCGAATTGTTTTCTTGAATCCTTTTACTACCGTTCAGTCACCGCTCTGCGGTTCATTTAACCCGAAACTATTCCCAGAACCCAAAACCTAAAACCCGAAACGCTCAAAGTCCCCCTTGGGGGAATTTAGGAGGCCTATAATGTAACACTCCAGCTGTCATCCATGTGATTTTTCCAATCGCTGTATTTCTCCTGACCACCCCGTACTTTCCAGTCACTGTCGATGGTCAACCGGGAACTGATTCCTCCGCGCGGATTACAAACCATAACAATCCGGATTCTATCGGGTTTGTAAACTTCTACCAGGTGATCATAAAAAATGTTAATAAGGCGTTCGTAAGAAACAGTAATATTCCGGAGCGCCTGCACATACATTTTCAAAGACTTGAGTTCAATAATGCGGTCGGTTGGATAAAAAGTAATGTAAACATCGGCAAAATCAGGCTGATCCTTAACTCCCAAAAATGTAAACTCAGGGATTTTCACCTTTATTTCATAGGCCTGATTGGTGGGGTTGGGCAACGATTTCAATATACTTTTATCGATGTCTTTGTAGGTTAAAACTTTATCTGCCATTGCAACAATCTATTTGGTAAACTATTTAATATTTCTGAAGTAAAAAACTTCCCTGTCTGAGCCGGAGCAGTTATCTGCCACCAGGAACAATAAAGGGAACAAGAGATGCTGGTAAAATCGCAGCAAAGTTAACAATTTAAGAGAAACAAAAATATTAGTGAATCTTAATGGATTCACATATCTTTGCGCGAAAACCAGAAAAGTAAAAACAAGTGGGACGTTCAAGAAGAAACAAACCATTGCTCGAGCGATTGGTAATTAGCGATGTGGCAGCCGAAGGGAAAGCCCTGGGCAAAGTAAATGACACAGTGGTATTTGTACCATTGGCAGCTCCGGGGGATGTGGTAGATGTTCAGGTAACAAAAAAAAGAAAAAAATATTTTGAAGGCCGGCCGGTGAAGTTTCATCACCTTTCGGAGATGCGAACCGAGCCTTTTTGTGAGCATTTCGGCGTTTGTGGTGGATGCAAATGGCAACACCTCCCCTATTCAGAACAGGTAAAATTTAAACAACGCGAGGTACTTAACAACCTGCAGCGCATTGGCAAAGTAGAACTGCCCGAAATAAGTCCCATTCTGGCTTCTCCTCAGGAGCGGTTTTATCGAAATAAACTTGAGTTTACCTTCTCCAACAAACGCTGGCTTTCGCCGGAAGAGATGGAATCGGAAGAGGTCATTGAAAACAAAAGCGGTCTGGGATTTCATATACCCGGAATGTTTGACAAAGTTATTGACATTAGTGAGTGTCACCTTCAACGTCAGCCATCCAACGACATCAGGATGGCCATCCGCAATTTTGCACTTCAAAACAACTGGTCGTTTTTTGACCTCAGGGCACAGGAAGGTTTTCTTCGAACCTTACTCATCCGAACCAGTTCCACCGGAGAAACCATGGTTATTGTGGTATTCTTTCATGAAGATGTGGAGAAACGAAACAGCCTGTTTAAATACCTATTGGAACAGTTTCCTGAGGTAACATCCTGGATGTACGTAATCAACGAAAAAAAGAACGATACCATTACCGACCAGGAAGTTGTTCTTCAACATGGTCGTGACCACATTTATGAAGAAATGGAAGGGCTGAAATTTAAAATCGGGCCCAAATCGTTTTACCAAACCAACTCACAACAGGCTTATAATCTCTATAAAGTAGCCAGAAACTTTGCAGGGCTTACCGGAAAAGAAACGGTTTACGACCTCTACACAGGGACAGGTACCATCGCAAACTTTGTGGCAAAGGATGCAAAAAAAGTAGTGGGGATTGAATATGTGCCTGAAGCCATTGAGGATGCGCTCATCAACTCGGAAATCAATAACATTAAAAATACCCGGTTTCTTGCGGGCGATATGAAGGATCTGTTAAACCACAACCTTTTTGAGAAAGAAGGGTTTCCTGATGTTATCATTACCGACCCTCCACGTGCCGGAATGCACGAAGATGTGGTACGCACCATACTGAATGCCGCCCCGGAAAAAATCGTTTATGTAAGCTGTAACTCAGCCACTCAGGCCAGAGACCTAAGCATTCTCGATGCCAGATATCGTGTAACGGCCATTCAACCCGTTGATATGTTTCCACACACCCACCATGTGGAAAATGTGGCATTGCTGGAAAGGAAATAATAAATCGTTGAACTTTTTAATGCAGCGTTGTGTTTTTCTGTAAAAAAATATGATAGCAATTTTATCTCCGGCAAAAAAACTCGATTTTAAGAAAAAAGTTCCTTTCGCAAAAAGTTCTGAAATACTTTTCTCCGCTGAAGCATCCTCTCTGGCGGAGAGACTGAAAGAGTTTTCGCCTGATGAATTGATGAAACTGATGAAAATTAGTCGCCAACTGGGAGAACTCAATACAGAGCGCTTTTTTCAATGGCACTGGCCCTATGAAAAAAAGGAATCGCGACAAGCAATCTATGCTTTCAACGGAGAAGCCTACAACGGGCTGGATGCATGGTCGTTGGAAGTACAGAGTATTGATACGGCGCAGAATCAGTTAAGAATTCTTTCGGGCCTGTACGGAGTACTTCGACCGTTGGATGGTATAATGCCTTACCGACTGGAAATGGGAACGAAACTTCCCAATAAAGAAGGAAAAAACCTTTACGAATTCTGGGGAAACAAACTTACCACTCAACTCAACAAGGATTTAAAGCAGGGAAATCATAAAGCCCTTATAAATCTGGCCAGTCAGGAATATTTCAAAGCAATTGACCCCAAAAAAATTGTAAAACCAATTATCACTCCCCTATTTAAAGAAAACAAAAACGGCCAATACAAAGTTATAACTATCTATGCCAAAAAAGCACGTGGCATGATGGTTCGGTTTATCATTCAGAATAAACTGACAGATCCTGAAGACTTAAAAGCTTTTAATGAAGACGGCTACCATTTCAACAGCGAACTTTCGCAAGAAAATGAAATCGTTTTTACCCGTCATTAAGAAATACCGAAGTCTCTGATGATACCGTCATCAGGAATCAGATTGTTATTATTTCAGCATATTTTTAAGGTGCAAATAAGTGACAAACCCATGATTTTTTCTTAACTTTTGTGAAAACAAAAACTAAATTATTATGAGTGACACACAACATATTGAGCGTTATGGAAATCTTCTAAAGCAGGAAACCCTGAGAACACTGGAAGACAAAATATGGCCAAACACCTTTGTTTTAGAGGCTCCCGAGCCATTCCCGGGTTTTTTCAACTATTATTCCGACCACCCGGTCGACAGCAAGCCACTATACATATACCTGGTTTTAAAAAGATTATACACATTGGAAGAGATTACCCGTGCTACCCAGAATATCCAAAAATACTTTGGTACTGACTTTAATGCGACACCGGGTGTGGTTAATATATACAACCGGCAGTTTGATGTTATCAGAGTTCGACATCTGAATAGCTTTTCTCAAATAACGGATTTACAGGCCGGTTACATGGATGAGGGTATTGAGCTCAAGAGTAAACCGAACAGAAAAGTAGAGGGCCCTGCAGTCATACGGATCAAAAAATTCTTTATTCTTGATGAGCCTGAACCGGGACTATTTTTTGACACCATCGAAAAAGACCACGGATATTTTCTGATTCCCGGTCAACTCACCTGGAAGCACTTTGAAGACATCACCCGGAAAGTGAAATTTAACTGGGAAAAACCATTTTTCGATGCGGCCATCGGACACTTCCACGTAAAGTTTGGCGTTCAGGATATGATTCGAATCTATTATCCGGAAATGAGTTTGGAATATCTGCGTGAAGTCAGGAAAAAATACCTGGAACGAATTAAATAAAGCGACCGATTTACGAAAGCCTCTTCTGTTTTTGCCCGGAAGAGGCTTTTTTGTCTTCTCCTGTCCAGTCTATTAATTTGTAAGTCGCTTCAAAAACATTTGTATCTCCGAATAAAAAATCATTGGGCCGCTTATGGCATATCATTGGGTGAGTGGTGAAAATAGTGTGTTTCAACTCAAGATGCTCCACTGCCTTTTGGGCATGATTTCCCCACAAAAACCAAATCACATCCGGACAAGCCTGATTGATGTATTCAAGCAATCTGTCCGTAAATGGTTTCCAATGGTTGGAGTGACTTCCCGGGGTGCCCAAATTGCAGGAGAAAGAGGTGTTCAGCAACAAAACGCCTTGTTGTTCCCAATACTTAAACAATTGTTCGGGCGGAAGAAGCGCAAAACGACCATCTGCAATTTCATTTTTAATACTGTTGAAGGTTCTGAACTCCTTTTTTTCAGCAGCATAGAGTGCCCGAACAATATTTCGAAGACTTGTGTTCCGGAAACTCCCTGTCCAGCTTCTCAAAGGCCCTACTTCAAAAGCACGACCTGTGGCAACCCCCTTTTGCGGATAGGGATCCTGACCGAGAATAACTACTTTTGCTTTCGATAAATCAAGTGTCAAAAACCGAAGCATATAATTTATGGGCGGGGTTATTTCTTCGCTATTGACAATTCCAATCCCGTTTTCGACCTCATCAAGGATTAACAAAACCTCTTGAGTTAAAAAAGGCTTCCAGGAGGGATGAATATCTGAGGGTAAAATCATCAGGATTCTTTAAAATTAAAAGTGAATGTTTTCGCAAATAATCAGGTTGAATGTTCAAATATAATGATTCCCGGGGTGTTTCAAATAACACCGTTATTCAATCTTCAATAATTCCTGCTCCCAAATAAACTTAACAATTTTGAAACTTTCAATAAACCCTAATCCGAGCCAATTTTGTTAGCTTTGAAAACAAAAAAATGCGACAACACCTTTTCTTTCTCATTCTGCTGGCGTTGGCATCAACCAGCTGTCAATCACCCGGAAAGCCATCGCTTACAACATCCAGTCAAATTTCAATAGACAGTACAATTGCACCAGATTCAACAATGGGTGCTTACATTGCACCACTTCGCGATTCAATGAACGCAATCATGAATGAAGTCATCGGAACTTCCCCTGAAGAAATGTTTGCCGACAAACCAGAATCCCCGTTATCCAGCTTTGTTGCCGACCTTCTTCGGGAAGCAGCTATTAAGGAATTAAAAGAACTGGGAAAAGAACAACTTCCTGTTATCACCGTCATAAACATCCGGGGTTTGAGATCATCGCTTCCGAAAGGCCCCATAAAAGTCAAGCACATCTATGCCCTGATGCCCTTCGAAAATCAGATGGTTACCTTAAAAATGCCTGGCAAAGACATCAAAAAACTCTATCAGCACATGGGCGAATCTAACGGGGACGGTCTGAGTGGTGGCTCCTTTACTTTTACCGACCGATCGGTAAAAAACCCGAAAATCAATAACCAACCGGTTAGAGACGAGGCTTCTTATTATGTGGTGACATCCGATTACCTGGCCACTGGTGGTGACCATTACACCATTTTTGCCAATGCAACCGAAAAACTTGAATCCTCTCAAAAAATACGTAACCTGATTATTCGGCACATCAGGGATTTGGAAAAGCAAGGTTCTCCCATTCCTGTACCTTCAAACACACGCGTCGAAATGCAATAACGAACCATCAGCCAACCATCAAAAAACAACCTCATGCAAACCACCAGAAGACAATTTTTAAAAAGCCTTGCCGCAGGAAGTATCGCTGCTGCAATCCCATTTTCTCTCAGAGGAGAATCTACCCCCGGCAACACCCTCACCATACTGCATACCAATGATGTACATAGTCACCTCGACCCATTCGAAAGCAATCATCCAAAATTCCCAAACATGGGTGGATTTGCAAGAAGAGCCAACCTCATAAGTAAATTGCGCAAACAAAACGAACACGTTTTATTGTTGGATGCGGGCGATATTTTTCAGGGAACCCCATATTTTAACTTTTTTGGGGGGACACCTGAATTGGAACTGATGTCGAAAATGAAATACGATGCAGCGACCATCGGAAATCATGAATTCGACAATGGGATGCAACATCTGGCAGACCAATTAAAATACGCCGATTTTCCGTTCCTCTGTAGCAATTACCAATTTGAAGGAACCCTGCTGGAGGGAAAAACAGAACCCTGGAAAATCATCGAAAAAGGTCCCTTCCGAATAGGAATCATTGGTCTGGGCATTAATCCTGCAGGGCTGGTATCTCCGGCAAATTATGAAGGAATGAAATGGTTAAACCCTGTAAAAACGGGAGAAGAAACAGCATCCTTTTTAAGAATTGAAAAGAAATGCAATCTTATCATTGCTCTTTCACATCTTGGAATTGACAGCACTTCCGAAAGACCTGACTCAGACAGAAAAATGGCCGCAGAAACTTCCTCCATTGACATCATCATTGGTGGACATACCCACACATTTTTGGATGAACCCGAACGAATAAAAAACAAAACAGGCAAAAATGTTATCATCAACCAGGTTGGCTGGGGCGGAGTAATCCTGGGCCAGCTGGACGTTACGCTAAACAGAGGGAAGTCCGCGTTCCTTTCTACGCAACACCTTCTAAGACAGTGATGCTTTTAGTTCTCAGTAATTAAACCACATAAGAAACATAAGGCAACAAGAAGGGATTAAACCATATAAGGCATATAACAATAGATCGTTAGTCCCGACCCTTCGAGGTTAGACTAAGATGTAAGATGCTTCGTAAAATCTTGATATACTGAATTTTAACAAACAGGCCCCTTTAAATGCAAACGATTGGTTTCTAGTGAATAGTAAGGTTTCCACCTCATTCCCAACAAATAAACTCAGCCCCACGAATTAAACTTCGTCATTTGCTCCTGACAAACATAATTCTTTAAGGTACTGACCTACCATACTAGCCTCCGGGGAGGTTGGTTTCAGATAAAAAGATGAGATCAGTTCCATATTTCCCAAAAATAGCAATACATTTGTAGCCGAAAAAAATATGGAAAAATATGGACGACGTCCCTTTACATTATCAATTGAGTAACTAACGTACTGTAAGAGGGGCGCATCCGGTCTTCTTACAGTTATAAACAGTTAAGGAGGCATTAAATGATCAGAATTTTTAAATCTTTCGGTGGATATTCCGAAATTGAAGACCTGCAAAAAGGTTGCTGGGTAAACACTACAAATCCTACCCCTGATGAAATTCAAAAACTAACCGAGGAATTCGGTCTTCCAACGGAGATTATTAATGACATCCTGGATCAGGATGAACGGCCAAGGGTGGAATTTGACGAAGAATGGACGCTCATTATTATTCGAATTCCCGTAAAATCATCGAAACAAGGAGTTCCTTTCTATACTATTCCTTTGGGAATTTTTGTATCTGAGGATTTTACCTTAACCTTCTGTCTTCAGGACAATGAAGTGCTACCCATTGAAAAACCGTCTCCCTATCAGGGAAATTACCGCGAAGTCGGAGATAACATTAATTTTATATTGCGTCTGTTTTTGCGAACAGGGAGCTTTTATCTTAAATACCTGAAACAGATAAATCAGATTACCAATGCAATAGAACAGGATTTGGAGCAATCGATAAAAAACAAAGAATTGAACAAATTGCTCAAGATGGAAAAATGTCTGGTCTATTTTATTACATCAATTAAAGCCAATGAAATTGTATTGGCTAAACTCAAGAATTCCCGAAGAATCACGACTGAGATCAATGAAGATCTACTGGAGGATGCCTTTATTGAAAACAAACAAGCATTGGAGATGGCCCAGATATATTCAGATATTCAAAGCGGTATGATGGATGCTTTTGCTTCAGTAATTTCCAATAACCTGAATGTGGTAATGAAACAACTTACGCTGATTTCCATTATTTTGATGATTCCCACTTTAATTGCCAGTATTTTCGGAATGAATGTCCCCAATTTTATGGAAGAAGCAAATTGGGCGCTTCCGGCCATAATTGGAGGTTCGTTACTTCTCTCGGTAATTGGTGTTTTGGTATTTCGGAAACGTCAGTGGTTTTAATCTGATTTTTTCACTCATGGCATAAACCAGGCTAAGGGATTGTGCCGAAATAACTTGCCGCTTTAGACCCAAATTGAGCGATTCTCGCTCACGATAAAGAAATAGTAAGGTTTTCACCTCATTTCTTCGGTGGAAACCAACAATTTCTAAATCGG
>Ga0163219_100177_pt1 | contig 17540 bp, 12 predicted proteins | sample MSEWel2016_04_06_FD_113150 | JGI IMG/M metagenome (GOLD analysis project Ga0163219, IMG submission 113150) | Subsurface microbial communities from deep shales in West Virginia, USA - MSEEL Well Study Marcellus 3H_2016_04_06 ...
AATGACTAAATAGTTTATAAATAAAAATTAAGACTAAAGCTATTACAAAACTGAGCCAGTAAGAATGAAAAGTCCTCAGCAGCGATATTATAACTGGTGTATGCAGATGAGAAAAAGTATTAACTGTAGTAATAACTCCCACTGAAGCCAGCATTAAAATTGGATAAAAATAAAGCTCTTTTCGCTTTTTAGCACTCAAATATAAAGAAAAAATAAAAAGTGGATGACCGATCAAAAACTCTTTGAATCTAGGCCTCACATAAAGTATTTTTTCTAAGAAACTGCGGACTGTTAATTCCCAGGCAGGCACCGGCAGCAGCGGAAAATTGCCTGTCCGCCCAATATAAATAATTGCTATTAAAGCCAGGCCTGCTGCTAAAATTAAATGTTTAACCTTAATCACACTTTCCATTAGTCTAGGTATTTCTTTTGTTAACTTTTTACTGCCTGGTTGAATAAAGTAATAAAGTGAAATAATAATTAAAGGCAGCAAAAATGCTATTTTAACCCCTCTAAAATCATTGATTTTAAAAATAAAATTACTGCTGTTTAAAGCAGCACTTACAAATACTCCACCTATTAGAGCCGTGAAAACTGCAGCAGTAAAATTGAAGAAAAGATAAGAAAAACTTAATCCTCCCTCAAGTTCTTCTCCCCCTTTGTTTTTTCCCAGGAGAAAAATAATCACTGCTATGGAAGGGAATATCACTGCTGAGCCAAGAGCAGTTATCTGTCTTAATAAAACTTCTCTTCCCTGCTGCAGCATCAATAATCCAGCTCCAGCAGATAATAAAAAGAAGACGTTCATTATATTTGAATACTTAAAAGCACTAAAATAATTTAAAAGTAAAATTCCAGCAGCAGTAACTCCTAATAAAATTGTTAGAAGATACCAGCTTGAATTGCTAAAATATTGGACTGCTTCAGAAGCACCTAATTTATATCCTTCAGCTTCCAGTTTAGAACTTAAAGCAGAAAGTAAATTTAGATTTCTTTCGACCAGCTGATCTCCTTTAAGATAAGGTTTATGATAAATCATTTTTACATTTCTTTCTCTAACTGAAAGTAAATAACGGTTTATTATTTCCCGGTCAGCCGCCTGTTCAACCTCATCCTGCTGCATACTATGAGTACGCAGTATTTTATAATCATTTAAAACAGCCAGTTTTTCTGCCCCAGCTTGAGCAGCAATAAAAGCCTCTACTTTACCAAAAGTTAAATTATTCTGCCTCATCAAAGAAGCAGTCTCTTCAATTTTATTAGGATAACCCGTTATTTCTTCACCATCAAAAATTAAGAATTGGGGCTTTAATAATTCAATATTACTTTTTAAGGCAGAAAAAGCATTAATTTTATTGTTGCTCCTGTAGACTATTTTTAGCCCAATTTCTTTTGCTTCTGCAGCTTGATTAAAATTATAACCTAAGCTTAAATCTTCAAGTCTTTCATGCCAGTTAGGAAAATAGAGCAAATCATAATTGGCGGTATTAATTAACTCAGCAGAGTATTCCGCCCTTAGTTCTGGTAATAAATTATTAAGCTGTTTTTTTAGAGAAGCACTAAAAACTGCAAAAATAGCTGAATTATCAAGTTGATCAGCCGCTATCCCTCGCTGTTTCAGCTTGTTTTGTAATTCCGGTCCTGCTAAAAAAATATCCAGAGCTTCTAATCTTCTAATGCTTCCATCATCTATAAAATCATCTAAGCTCTGCTGATAGACAGCTAAGGCGGTAACTCCATTTTCTTTTAATTTCTGCAGGTTTATTTCTGGAGCCAGTGACTTTAGTTCTGTATAACTTTCTCCATCCATAACTATTTCTACCCCAGAACTGTGGTCAACTTCGGCTATTCTTGCTGTCAGGGTAAAAACTGCTGCAATAAAAATTATTAAAATAATTCCTATCAGTATTTTCTTCAAGAAATTCACCTTTTCTATATAATATTTACTTTGCACTTTTATATTTTAAATATGATTCAATAAATCCATCTAAATATCCATCCATCACCTTATCTACATTTCCTTCTTCAAAATCGGTACGATGATCTTTAATCATATTATAAGGGTGAAAGACATAAGAGCGAATCTGACTGCCCCAGGCAATTTCTTTATGTTCTCCGCCCAGTTCATCAATTTTTTCTGCCTGTGCCTCTTCTTTTAGTTCCAGTAGTTTAGAAGTTAAAATTTTCATTGCTGTTTCCTTATTTTTATGTTGTGATCTCTGATTTTGACACTGAACCACAACTCCAGTCGGCTGGTGAGTAATTCGCACTGCCGAATCAGTTTTATTTACATGCTGTCCCCCAGCTCCACTGGCTCGATAGGTATCTATTTTTAAATCATTTTCATTGATATCAACTTCTATATCATCATCAAGCTCCGGCATTACATCAACTGAAGCAAAAGATGTGTGTCTTCTACCTGAAGAATCAAAGGGAGAAATCCTGACTAAACGATGTACTCCTTTTTCGCCTTTTAAATAACCATAGGCATAATCACCATTGACCATAATTGTAACACTTTTAATTCCAGCTTCTTCCCCAGAATTAAAATCTAAAGTCTGCAGCTCATAACCATTTGCTTCTGCCCAGCGGCTGTACATTCTGAGCAGCATCTGTGCCCAATCCTGCGATTCTGTTCCACCAGCACCTGGATGAATGGCGACAATTGCATTATTAGCATCATAAGGTTCATTTAAACGCAGCTTTAACTCAAGTTTTTCCAGCTCTTTTTCAAGTTCTGTTAAAGTTAGGTTCAACTCACTATCTAAACTCTCATCTTCTTCTGCTGCCAGTTCAAAATAAATCTCAGCTTCTTCAAATTTTTCTTCCAACTCTTCAATAACTTTTAATCTTTTTTTTATCTGATCAAGTTTTTGCGATTTCTGTCGTGCATTTTCTTTATCATCCCAAAATCCACCAGCAGCCATTTCAGCTTCTATATTTTCTTTATTTTGAAGCAATTTTTCCCGGTCAAAGTAAATCACTCAGATCCTGAAATCTCTGTTTTAACTCTGAAAGTTTATCTTTAAAATTATTATTCACTAGATTCATCTCCCACAACATTTTTTATATTTTTTACCACTACCACAGGGACAGGGATCATTACGGCCTGGTTCTTCTTCTTTAACCACAGTATTCTGGCCAATACTTCCATTACCAGCATTAGATTTATCACTGCCCTTTGATTGACCTTCCAGTGCAGCCTGAGGAGAAGAATAATTTAGCTGCCGCTGATTAATTTCCTGTCTCGGCATATTTTCTCTTTCTTCCACCTCAACTTTAAAGGCAGTTTCTACTATATCTTCTCTAATAGAAGAAGTCAGTTCATTAAACATATCAAAGGATTCGAATTTATATTCTGTCAGTGGATCTTTTTGACCGACAGCTCTTAAACCAATTCCCTGTCTTAGCTCATCCATATTATCCAGGTGAGTCATCCACTTGCGGTCTATTACCCTTAAAGCCAGGAATTTAATTATTTTATTAAAGCGATCAGAATCAAGTTTTTCTCGCTTATTCTGATAAGAACCCAGAGAACTTAAAGTGATTTTTTCTTTGATCTTAGTCCGCTCTTTACCCTCTATATCTGAAGCCTCGATATCTCTAGCCAGCCCAATACCATGTAAATATTCAATCATTCCTTCTAAATCCCATTCGTCAGGATGTAAATCATCGGAAATAAACATTTCCATTACATCTTCTAAGAGCTGTTCCAGCATCCCTGCAATTTTTTCCTCAAGCTCATCTGTAGTTAGTAAGGTTTTGCGCTGCCCATAAATAACTTCACGCTGTTTATTTAAAACATCATCATATTCTAAAATTGCCTTTCTGATATCAAAGTTACGGCTTTCAACCTTCTGTTGAGCCCGCTCAATAGAATTAGATATTAATTTATGCTCAACTGGCTGATCTTCTTCTACACCCAGTTTATCTAAAATTCCATTAATCTTATCTGAACCAAAGAGTCTTAATAAATCATCTTCTAAAGATACATAAAACCTGGAAGAACCAGGATCTCCCTGACGACCAGCACGTCCCCGCAGCTGATTATCAATGCGGCGGCTTTCGTGACGCTCAGTTCCTAAAACATGTAAACCTCCAAGTTCTACAACACCTTCACCTAAAACAATATCAGTACCACGACCAGCCATATTGGTAGCAATGGTTATACTGTTTTTCTGGCCAGCATCTTTAATGATATCAGCTTCTCGCTCATGGTTTTTAGCATTTAAAACTTCATGAGGTACCCTTTCTTTTTTAAGCTCTCTACTCAACATCTCCGAATTTTCTATATCAGCAGTACCAACAAGTACCGGCTGACCTTTTTTATGTCTTCCTTTTATTTCCTTAATTACAGCCTTGTATTTAGCCTCTTTATTTGTAAATACAAGATCAGGCATATTGTCTCTAATCAACGGTTCATTTGTGGGAACTACTACAACCGGCATATCGTAAATTTTAATAAATTCTTCTGCCTCAGTTTCGGCAGTACCTGTCATTCCGGACAGTTTATCATACATTCTAAAAAAGTTCTGCAGGGTGATTTTGGCGAAGGTCTGACTTCCCTTCTGTACTTCTACCCCTTCTTTAGCCTCAATAGCCTGGTGTAAACCCTCACTGTACCGGCGACCTTCCATTACCCGCCCGGTAAATTCATCTACTATTTTTACGGCTCCATCTTTAACTATATAATCTCTGTCTTTTTTCATTAAAGTGTGTGCTTTTAAGGCCTGATTTAACTGATGATTAAGTTTAAAGTTTTCTTCTGAATAAAGGTTATCAACATTTAATTTATTCTCAGACTTTTCGACACCTGCTTCGGTCAGGGTTACCAGCTTGTTTTTTTCATCAATCTCATAATCTTCCTCTCGTTTTAAAGCAGGAATAACTCGATTGAACTTGCGGTAATCTGAACTTTTTTCCTGTACCGGTCCGGAAATAATCAGCGGTGTTCGGGCCTCATCAATTAAAATACTGTCGACCTCATCTAAAATTGCATAATGGTAGTCTCTCTGTACCAGATCTTCTTCCTTTTTGGCCATATTATCCCGCAGATAATCAAAACCAAACTCATTATTAGTACCATAGGTAATATCACAATTATAGGCTTTACGCCTTTCTTCAGGGTTCATTCCACTTAAAATCACACCAACTGACATTCCTAAAAAGCGATAAATTTGGCCCATCCACTCACTATCTCTTTCAGCCAGATAATCATTAACAGTTACTACATGTACACCTCTGCCGCTTAAGGCATTTAAATATACAGGTAGGGTTGCAGCTAGAGTTTTACCTTCACCAGTTTTCATCTCTGCAATTTTACCCTGATGAAGTACAACACCTCCTAAAAGCTGTACATCATAATGTCTAAACCCAGCTTCAGTAGATCTCTGAGAAGCTTCGCGAACAACAGCAAAAGCCTCTGGCAGCATTTGGTCCAAATCTTCACCATTTTGATATCTATTTTTAAATTCTTCAGTCTTAGCCTTTAATTCCTTATCATTTAAAGCCTGCATTTCAGGCTCTAGAGAATTAATTTCTTCTACAATCGGTTCTAATTTCTCTAATTCTTTTTCATTTGGATCTTTAAATAAGTTCTTGAGGAACTCAAACATTTATCTTCCTCCCTAAGGTTTGATAGTCTCTTAATATATTTTCATTTTTTCAATCAAAATAATTATATCATCTTAGGCCTTAAAACTCAATTAAAGCCAGATTAGATTATTTGTTGGTACCATTGTTGGTACCAGGTACAAAACGGCCGTTTTGTACCTGGTTATAGTGAATAATTTCTCATAATGAAGACAAATAAAAGGGACACCCCACTAAGAGCATCCCTCGCAATTTAAAGTTATTCAATTAAATAATTGTGAAAACTCAAGCCGAAAAATTAATCTTAAATCTCATTAACCAAAGGTTGGTTCAATTAAACCATAATGTCCATCATTACGCTTATAAACTACATTGGTTTCTTCTGTATCAGCATTGTAGAAAACAAAGAAATCATGATCTAAAAGGTCCATCTGCATACAGGCCTCTTCGACATTCATAGGCTTTATTGGAAAGCGTTTTGTTCTAACAATTTGAGGTTCAAAAACATCTGTATCTACATTTTCCTCATCATTACCCAACTGATGATTTAAAACCTGTTCTTTCCGCTTCTCCTTATATTCTTCTTTATATTCTTGTTTTTTCTCGATGTATCTATCATGAATCTTAGTTTTATATTTTCTAATCTGGCGTTCAATTTTATCCATCACACCATCGATAGAAGCATACATATCGCCAGAAGCTTCTTCTCCTCGAAGGATTAAGCCTTTAACAAAAGCTGTAACTTCAACAATATGTCTTTCTTTTTCCACTTCCATGGAGATCTGAACTTCCATCGGTTCTCCATTGAAATACTTTTCCAGCTTCTCTACCTTCTCCTCTGCGTGCCTCTTTAGAGCTGGGGTTACATCAATGTTTTTACCATAAGTCATAATTTTCATGAAGCTCACTCCTCTCTTGCAACTATTATTATATTTTACTTCTGTATATTATATTATTCAACAAATTAATTATAATTCCTGCTTAATTTTTTAATTATTCTAATTTTACCGGTACAGATGCCGCTGTCAATACATAAACATTAGCAGCCTCCATTTCTTTTAAAATAAAATGAGATATTTCAGAAGATGTTGTTCCGGTTGTAATAATATCATCAATAATTAAAAGATTTTTATCTTTGAAAATAGTTGGATCTGTATTTTCTTCAAGTTCAAAAGCCCCTTCTATCTCCAGTTTCCTAGCCTTTTTAGTCAGAGTATAAAATGGAAGTGAGTCTTTAACTCGCAAGAGTACATCTTTATATTCAATTTTAATTTTTTTTGAAAGTGCCTGAGCCAATCTTGCTGCCTGATTATAACCGCGATAATTTCGACGTTCCCCGTGCATCGGCACCGGAATCAAATAATCTATATTCTGATCTTTAAAATATTCATCATAATAGAGAAATAACATATGCGAAAAAGGGCCGGCTAAATCAGGTCGATGCCCATATTTATATTCTAATAAAACCTCTCTTGCATAACCTGAATAAGTAAAAACACTGCGGGCAAAATTATATGGCGGACGTTCTTTTCTACATTCTGGACAGCGCTGCCCATCAATTAAAGCTGCTGGCACAACTTCTCTACCACAAACTGGACAGGATTCTGTAATAAATGAAAACCGGGAAAGACAGCGGTCACAGATTCCTTCAATTTCTGAATGATCATATTTGCGGCTACAGGCCAGGCAGACCGGTTTTTCAGGATAAATTAAATCTTTTAAAACATCAAGTACTTTCAATTTTAATTAACAACTCCTTTGAGATTATAATGATCACGAAGATCATCAATTTTTTTCCTGGCTCTCTGGAGAGCGTTATCAACAGTTTTTACATTAATCTCAAGTTCATCAGATATTTCCTGATAAGATTGACTATTTAAATAAAGCATAAATACATTCCACTCTAAATCGGTTAACTCTTCTGAGAGTTCATCCATAATAGTAACTAAAGTTTCTTGGCAGATGAATTTTTTTTCTAGATCTTCGCCTTCATCTGGTAAAATTTCATTAAAAGTTCTTCCTGTTTCATTCCCATAATCAAGACTTTTATCAAGAGAAGCAGATGTATTTAAAGGCATATGTTTTTGTCTATTTGCTTTTTTAATTGCAGATACCAGCTGTCTATGGACACAAAGCTGAGAAAATCCTCTAAATGAAGCTCCTTTATTTTCTTTAAAGTCTCTAATAGCTTTATATAAACCAACTCTACCTTCCTGAATTACATCATCACGATCCAGGCCTTTGATAAAAAAGAATCTAGCCTTCGCATAGACTATATCCATATTTTGATCTATTAGATATTCAATTGCAAAATCATTTCCAGCCTGGGCCATTTCTATAATCTCTTCTTCTTCCTTCTCTTTAAACAAGAGTATCCCCCCATCCTGGTACTAGTTTCCCCTCAAAAACTCATTAAATCCTGAAATGAAATTCCCAACTCCAGCATTGTTACTCCTAAAAGTAAGAGGGTTAGCAGAATAAGAATATGCAGTTGATTATTTTTCATCTTTACTCTGCCTTATCTTTTTTATTATATTAGTTGTTGATTTACCTTTAACCTCTGTTATTAAAACTATTTTCCCACCATAACTATAAACTGTTTCTGCTTCTGGGAGATCTTCAATTCTGTAATCTCCACCTTTAACATAAACTTGTGGTTTTATTTCCTCCAGCAAAGCCTTACAGTCAATCTCAGAAAAAAGAATTAAATAATCAATCATATTGAGAGCAGCAAGCATCTCCAGCCTTTCCTGCTCAGGTACAAATGGTCTATTTTTCCCCTTTAATTTCTTAACAGAGCTGTCACTGTTTACAGCCAACACTAATTTATCTCCTAAAGCAGCTGCTTTTTTTAAATAGCGTATATGGCCAAGATGTAAAATATCAAAACAGCCGTTAGTAAAAACTATCAATTCTCCTGCCTCTTTTTTGGCTTTGATTTCAGCTTTTAGTTCATCTAATTCCATAATCTTAGCTGTCATTTTTATTCACTTCCTCGATTAATTCTTCAGCTGTAACTGCAGCAACTCCACTTTTGCGAACAACAATTCCGGCAGCATAGTTAGCAATTCTAATTGCTATTTCTACTGATGCTCCGGCAGCAAGCGCTAAAACTAAGGTACCAACCACTGTATCACCAGCTCCAGTTACATCAAAAACTTCGGAAAAATTAGCTGCTGGTATATGATCTATTTTATCTCCTGGGGCGAAAAGAGTCATTCCAGCTCCACCCTGAGTTATTAATAAATATTTTAATTTCAGTTCTTTTCTCATTTTTAGACCAGCTTTTTCTACTTCAGCCTGGCTTTTTAATAGAGATCCATAAATTTCAGAGGCCTCTTCCAGATTTGGGGTAGCAATTACTGAACCCTTAAATTGAGGAAGCTGATAACGGCTGTCCACAGCAGAATATTTCCCAGCAGCTGCAGCAGTTTTAACAAATTTAGAAGTTGTATTTTCATTGAAAATTCCATTACCATAATCAGAAAATAATACTGCATCACTATCAGCAATATTTTTTTCTAAATAACTGCCTAATTTACCAGTCAGCTCAGCATTGATATCAAAACTTTTAACCTTATCAACTCTCACAACCTGCTGTCTGACTATCTGCTCTCCTCCTGCTAAAATTCTTGTTTTTTCAGCAGTGGGACGACCCTTATCTTTAAAAATACCATCTGTAATAATATTTCTTTGATTCAGTTCTTTTTTTAATGCCTCTGCCGATAAATCATCTCCAACAACTCCCAGTAGGTCAACTTGAGCTCCCAGACTTGCAATATTAGCAGCTGCATTAGCACCACCACCTGGAAGAATTTTTTCCTGCTGATGTTTTAAAATCAAAACAGGTGCTTCCCGTGAAAGACGCTCTGGATCTGCAATAATAAACTTATCTGCTATTAAATCTCCTAAAACCATAATTTTTTTATCTTTAAATTTTTTAATATATTTTATAAGTTCTTCAGCCTGATAATTATCCATCTCATCCCCCTAGAGCTTAAATTTGATTCCAAGTTTTATTACATCATTATCTAAATCCCAGTACTGATTAGCTACACTTATTTCTAAATCACTGCGAGGACCAATTCTGTAATTTACTCCACCCTTATAATAAGCATGATCATCTAAATCATCATCTATAAAATAATAAGTCTGCCAGAAAAAACTCATATCAGCACCACGGGTAGCTGCTGCTAAACCAATAGCCTTACCAAAATCAAGACCATCAACCTCATTTGTCAGCATCAGATTCAAATCCATTCTGAAGTTAGTTTCCATTAACATATTCAATCCCATATTTGCACCCAAATAGAAGTCGTCTCCATCAAAAGCTAAATTAAGTTTAGCCGGATGAATGTTATTTAACATAAATTCTGGCTCTAACTCAAGTGTATCTATATCTGAGGCATCTCCTGAAATAGAATAAGTAACTGAATTTAAGTTAGCAGCACCAACTACAGAAAAAGAACTAACTAGAATTACTGCTGTAAGTAATAGTATAATTGATTTTTTTAACATCTTATTTCTCCTTTATTTAATATTTTATTTAAAATTTAAAAATTTATTTGTTTTTCTGATCAACTACCACACCATTAGATATTAATCGTTTCTCACTGGGATTACTCATTGTAAAACCTCTAATTACCATCCTGGCTGAACCGCCCCCATCTAAGTTAATAGCCTCAACTGCCCCGAAGTCTTTTAAAGTTTGGGCCAGCTCTTTTAAGCTCATTCCGACACTTAAATCTGACTGTCTGCCATCAACGGTCAACAGCAGCAGATGATTATCTTCAGTCAAAGCAACAGCAGTTCTTGGTGCCTGACCATTTAAAATATCATTTTGAAAATTTTCTTCTTGCCCACTAATATCAATCTTGCCGTCTTTTAAAAGTCTGGGGCCTCCCCCAACTGCATGTACGATATTTTTTCCACTTAAATCCGGACTGAAATTATAATTTAATGTGATCTTTTTACCTTTTAATTCTGGTATGCGATTTTTAATATCTGATCGCTGAGCCGAAAACCTTATTATAAAACCATCTGGAGGAATAGCGGTTTGAGATCCCTCTGTACTCTCTATCCCTAAGATCCTGTTATCTCTAACCACAATATCATAATGATCTTTATCTAAAGCAGACATTCTCGGCCCATAAAAGTAATTAAAAACTATAACTTCCTCTTTTTTAGCTTCTCTATTTACTCCATCAATATTAATTTTAAGCTCTGGTGATTCTATTAATAATTCACCCTGCCAGTCAACCTGAGCAAAATAAATATTATTATCCTGATCAATCAATAATGAACTTCTCTGATAAAGCGGCTCACTTACAAGTTCCCCATCGATATAAAGCAAACCAAGAGGTCGACCGCTGTAATGAAAATAACCCCCATTAACTCCAGCAATAGCCTGATGTTTTTTAATTAAATCAGCCAGATCTTCTCGCCCGGGTACTAATCCCTGAGCTAAAACTGGTTTTAATCTCAACCTATCATTATCTAAATTATAATCAATAACTGTAATCACTCTAGGGCCAGACCAGCTCATCTGCCTTGTTTCTTTTAAATATAAACCCCGTTCTATTCTTGCCGAAAGTTTTTCTTCACTATCTATTAATTCATTTAAATTCACAATTTTTGAGCGTTCATAATAATAATTGATTATTTCCTGATAATTATATTCCGCCTGTGCTAAAGCAACAGTGCCTGTTTTAGGTTTGTTAATTCTTTGCAGAGAAAAATCAGTGTTATAATAAAATTCATTATCTTTAATTAAAACTTCAGATCTCGTCGCTGCAGCTGCTTTTTTAAATACAGGATTTACAGGAGTAAATTTTAATTGGTCTAGATTTTCAAGCCTGGCCCCCTGTGTTTCCAGCTGATATAAAATAGAAGTTCTATACAAAATCGCCTGAGCCTTTAAAGCTTCTATGGGAGCTTCTGGGCTAAAGTAATTTTGCAGCAGCTGAGCAGTTAAATCTTCTAAGTTAGTTTTATAAGAAAATAATACGGAATTTGCTAATGGTCCAAACTGAAATTCACCCTGCATCTTTTTAGAATTTGCTCTAAATTCTCCTGCTATCTCAAAGACATAGGCTTCTCGCAATTTTTTTCCAGCCTGATTATAAAGAATTAATCCTTTTCGAGCAGAATCTCGATCTGCTGCAGCTTTTTTTTCGGTTTCAACTTCAGCTTCTGTCTTTGCTGCTTCAGCTTTTGCTTCTTTTTTCTTGGCAGCAGTTTCAAATTCTCTAGGCCAGCCATTATAACCTAAAGCTTTTAAATCCTGCTGCAGTTTTTCTGCTGCACTTCGCTGATCATAAAAACCGGCTAGAACCTTAAACAGTCCATCTTCAGCTAAAATCATAAGTTCTGCCTCTATATCTGCTTCAGCTTCTGCCTTGAATTCTTTGGCTTTTTCTGCAGTAGAACTGGCCATAATCTGAATTCCCCAACCGGTCCTCATCTTTTTAGCTGGAGTTTGACTTTCACTGCTGGTTTTAATCTTATTCTGGCTGATAAAATATTTTTCTCCGGCTTCTAAGCTCAAATTCTCATTACCTGCTGCAGATAAAATAGTATCTGTTTCAACTTCAATTTCTATTTTCTCAGCTGGAGCAAAAATAGGAATGCTGATTATTCCTTCAGTTTTAACAAATTCAACCAGATTAGCCTGAAAAAATTTAGCAGCTGTAGGTGTACTTAAAATTAACAGTACTGTAAAAATAAATAAAATTATACATGAAAATCTCCTTAATTTCTGCAAGGCTTTCATCTCCATTAATAAAAAATTTAGTTTTTCCCTACTTATATATATTTAATCTTAACAGGCTAAATCCTCCCTGAAAAAGCATTTATTTAGCTCTTTTTTCACTAAAAGCAGTTTATGTTATAATATATGTAGTAGAACTCGAAACTAAAAGATCAATAAAATTATAATAGATTTCATATTAGAAAGGATTTTAAAATGAAAAACAGCAAAATAAAAATAACTATTATCGATGGCTATTTAGATGAGCCTTCGTGCCTGGGAGTTCCCCCATATATTTCTCCCCATGCTAGATATCTCTGGGGAGCGCTGCTAGAAGCCGGTATTCAGGCTGCTAATTTAAATTATATCACAATTGATCAACTACGTCATAACAAAAATGAAGAACTAGAAAAATTAGAAAGTTTAGATCTAGTAATTTTAATTGCTGGCACAACAGTTCCCGGCCATTATTTAGGAGGTCAGCCGGCTTCTGCAGCCGAAATCAAAGAAATTGGTCAAAAAGTTTTTTACCCAACCAAAGTTTTAGCTGGTCCAATTACTCTAATTAACAAAATGAAAGAAAAATTTGAAGATGATTATGATCTTCTTGCTTCAGAAATTGCAGCTTTAGATCTCTATCAGCGTCTGCAGTCAATAAAAATATCTGCAGATCAAAGAAATGATTATATCAATCAGTTTTCTCTAACTGGAGCTCAGGTTGTTAAAAAACATCCTAATTATCCAAATATTATTGCTGAGTTAGAAACTTTTAGAGGCTGTCCAAGATCCAGCCACTGTGCTTTCTGCAGTGAAAGACTTAAAAAATTAACATACAGCCGTCAACCTGAAGCTGTTAGTGCCGAAGTTAAAGCTTTAGCAGCTGCCGGTATTCACCACTACCGACTGGGCAGCCAGACAGATCTGCTGCTATATGGTGCTCAAAACAAAAATGAAAATTTTATTTTGAACCCAGCTCAAATCAGAGAACTATATCAGGGAATACGAAAAGCTGATCCGAAACTGCAGGTGCTGCATATGGATAATATGAACCCAGCTGAAATTGCCCGTCATCCAAAAAAAGCTGCCGAAATAATTGAGACTATTGCTAAATATAATACGCCTGGTGATACAGCTGCCTTTGGTCTGGAATCGGCTGATCCACTAGTTTTAAAGAAGAATAATATAGATAGCACAGCTGAAGAAAATTACCTGGCAATTAAATTAATGAACGAAATAGGCGGTAAACGCGAAAATGGGGTTCCAAAACTGCTGCCGGGACTAAACTTTTTGCACGGCTTAATTGGTGAACGAAAAGAAACTCTAACCTATAATTATGATTTTTTAAAAAAATTACTCAAAGATGATTTAATGCTCAGAAGAATCAACATCAGGCAGGTTGTTCGCCTGGGCAGTTACCCTGAAATAAAATACAGCCACGGTGATTTTAAAAAATATAAAGAAAAGATAAATCAAGAAATAAATCAAGAGATGCTCAAAAGAGTCTTTCCAACCGGTGTTATTTTAAAAGATCTTTATTCAGAAAAAAAGAAAGGAAGCTTAAATTACTGCAGACAGCTGGGAACATACCCGATATTAACAGCAGTTATTGACCAAGATGATAACTTTTTTGACCAGGCCAAAGTTATAGATCACGGTTATCGTTCAATTACTGCTCTCAAATGGCCTAAAAAAGTCGATGAATACAGCAAAAAAGAGCTGGAGTCTATACCGGGCATCGGCAGCAAAAGAGCTTCCCGCATTATCTTAGAAAGACCACAGAATAAATTTGAATTGAGCCGGCTTCTTGGTGATGATTTTAAAGAAAAAACTTTGGCAGAATTCTTTAAATTCTAAATGGTCAATTCTTTAAATTCTAAGTTATGAATTAGTTCTGAATAAGTTCTAAATTAGTTTTGTAGATAATTTTTTTAAAAAACTATTAAGAGCTATAAGTTTTTAGTTAGTTCCTTTAAATATTCTTTAAATTCAGGTCCTAAATCTTCTCGAGCTAAGGCCAGCTCCACAGTTGTTTTTAGAAAACCCATTTTGTTACCGACATCATAGCGTTTGCCCTCAAAGTCATAACCATAGACAGCTCTTTTATCGAGCAGAGTCTTTAAAGCATCAGTCAGCTGTATTTCTCCACCTTTACCGGGAGCAGTATTTTCTAATATTTCAAAAATATCAGGAGTAATAATATAACGACCCAGAATTGCCAGTTCAGATGGTGCTTCAGCTAAAGCTGGTTTTTCTATTAGATCTTCAACCTTATAAATATCACCATCTTTTTGACTAAAGTCAACTATTCCATATTTATTAACATCTTTTTTCGCTACTGTTTTGCAGCCTAAAATTGCTGTTTCCTTTTTTTCATAAGCTTCCATCATCTGTTTGATTACTGGTTCTTGAGAGTGAATAATATCATCACCAAGTAAAACTGCAAAAGGTTCATCCCCCACAAAACTTTTTGCACAATGGATTGCATGACCTAAACCTTTTTGTTCTTTTTGTCTAACTGAATGAATAGTTATCATTTCAGATATATTTTGTACTTCTTTTAATAGTTCTGTTTTTCCCTGTTTTTCTAGAGCCTGTTCTAAAGCCAGTGATTTATCAAAATGATCTTCTATGCTCTGTTTATCTTTTGAGGTTATAATCAAAATATCTTCAATTCCGGCTGCAACAGCTTCTTCTACAATGTATTGAATTGAAGGTTTATCAACAATGGGCAGCATTTCTTTCGGTTGCGCTTTAGTAGCAGGTAATAATCTAGTACCCCAGCCTGCTGCTGGTATTACTGCTTTTTTTACTTTCATTGTACCACTCCTTAAATTTTTTTACCATTTATATTATAACATTTATTTAAAAGAATGTTAAAAAAAAGAGAGGCGGCAGGCCTCTCTTATATTAATTAATAATTATTTAACTTAAAATTTTCTAGTATTTAATTAAAAAATTAAACATCTCCCATTATCTCGTCCATTTCGGCAATAACCTTTTCTTTAAAATCAGCCAGCTTCTTTTCTGCAGCAGACTTATCTTTATCCTTAACTGCAAAGTAGAATTTCAGCTTAGGCTCAGTCCCCGAAGGTCTAATTGTCAATTTGTAATTACCCTCAAGTAGATATTGAATAACATTAGACTTAGGAAGCTTTAATTCTTCTTCTTGCTCTTCTTTAAGATATAAAACTTTTGATTCCTTATAATCTTTAACAACTTTAACACCATGACCAGCAATTTTTTTTGGACTCTTTTCTCTTAAATGAGCAATAGTCTTAGTTATAATCTCCTGGCCTTCTTTACCTTCAAGTCGAATTGAATGAAGGTCTTCCAAATAATAACCATACTTATCTCTTAATTTTGCCAGGCGATCCAGTAAAGTTGTTCCTTCTTCTCTATACTTTAAAGCCATGATTGCAATAAGACCGGCTGCAACAGCCGCATCTTTATCACGCGCATGTTTTCCAATTAAATAGCCGAGGCTTTCTTCAAAACCCATAATAAATTCTTTTTCACCTGATTTTTCAAACTCAGTAATTTTTTCTCCAATAAACTTAAATCCTGTTAAAACATCAAGAACTTCTACTCCATAATCAGCAGCTATTTCAGCAACCATATCTGTAGACACAATTGATTTGATTATCACACCATTTTCTGGCAGTTTTCCTGCTTCTTTAGCTTCTCTTAATAAAAAATCAGCAAATAAAACTCCTGTTTCGTTTCCAGTTAAAAATTGATAATTACCATCAGCATCTTTAACTGCAGGTGCTAGACGATCACAATCAGGATCAGTTGCAATAATTAAATCAGCATCTTTTTTAGAAGCAAGTTTTAAAGCAAGTTCAAAAGCCTCTCTATCTTCAGGATTTGGACTCTTAACAGTAGAAAATTTCGAATCTCCATCTGCCTGCTCTTTTACAACATGCAGATTAGAAAAACCTAAATCACTTAAAAGGTATGGTATAATTGTACTACCAGTTCCATGCAGTGGTGTATAAACTACCGATAAATCACTGCCCTTTTCTGCTGCTAAATCTGTATCTGGTAAAATTTCCATTAATGTATTTTGATAACTCTCATCAACTTCACTACCAATATAATTTAAAAGTCCTTGATTAACGGCTTCTGTTTCATCCATTGTTTTAACAATAGAAAAGTCATCAATCTCTTCAATCTCTGCAATGATATCTCTTGCCTGTTCGGGTACAACCTGACCTCCATCTTTCCAATACAACTTATATCCATTGTATTCTGAAGGGTTGTGACTGGCGGTAATAACTATTCCACCAATCGCATCAAGTTCTCTAACCGCATAAGAAAGTTCCGGAGTTGCTCTCATTCCGGTGAATAAATATGTTTTAATTCCATTTGCAGCTAATACTAAAGATGCTTCTAAAGAAAATTCTGGGGAATTATATCGGGAATCATAGGCAATAACAACTCCTTTTTCCTTGCCATTATCACTATAATTAATTATATAATTTGCCAGTCCCTGAGTAGCTTTGCGAACAATATATTTGTTAATTCTATTGGTTCCAGCACCCATTTTACCTCTCATTCCACCTGTTCCAAATTCTAAATTTTTATAAAAACGATCTTCAATTTCTGCCTTATTATCCTTAATAGCTTCAAGTTCTTCTTTTGTTTTTTCATCAAAATAATCACTTACAAGCCAATCACGATACTTGGACATATAACTCAAAATTGATCAACTCCTTTGTTGATTAACAGTACTAATAACAGCACTAAATTATTGTTCTACTTATTGGAAATATTATATCACAAATAATTTTTTTTATAAAGTTTTTGCAGAAATGAGTTTTTTGCTTTGTACAGTTTTTTCTTAAAAAAAGCATAAAAAATCTGCAGTAAATATCTCCAATAATAATTAAAATTCTTCATTTCAGACACATAAACATTTTTTGCAGTTCTTTTCCATTAATTTACTTCAAAAAGGGTATACTACCCCCTATAAAGCAGTTTAATCTTTTAAAATTAATTTATTCTGATAAATTTTTGTTATGCAGGCTGCAGCAGGCTTCTCATCTTATCTTCCTGTTTTTCTTTTATTCGTCCCACTGCCATTGACAGCATAACCATTAAAGAAAGAGAACATTTAAGTTCCATCTTATCTATGCCTCTTACTGTATGATTCTCAAATCCATAAGAAACATCAAGACGACTATTTACTCTTTCTACT
>Ga0163219_100179_pt1 | contig 17506 bp, 19 predicted proteins | sample MSEWel2016_04_06_FD_113150 | JGI IMG/M metagenome (GOLD analysis project Ga0163219, IMG submission 113150) | Subsurface microbial communities from deep shales in West Virginia, USA - MSEEL Well Study Marcellus 3H_2016_04_06 ...
CGCCAAGATGGGGCTCGTGGAGCTGGGCCGCCGGGGATGAGCGAGGCCGCGCGGCTCCGTCTGACGGCGGCCGAGGTCCGCGCGATGGACCGCGACCTCGACGCCGCCGCCCTCCACCATCCGGCCAGCCGGCTGCCTCCCGGCCAGGCGTCGGCGAACGGCGCGGCTGTCGCAGGCGTCGACGGCTACCTCTTCATCGCCGACGGCGGCAACCGCTGGGAGACTCAGTACACGGGGCCGGAGCCGCCTGTCTCCTGGACGACGACCTGGGCGGAGGTGCTGGCCACCCGTCAGGCCGAGGCAGAGGCTCGCGGCGTCCCGCTGTGGAACCTGGTCATCCCGGAGAAGCAGGTCGTCTATCCCGAGAAGCGCTGGCCGCAGGGCGCGCCGGACGGCGGCCGCCGTCCGCTCCGCCGACTGGCCGCCCTGGCCGGACCCGACGCCCGGCTCCTCTACGGCGAGGCGGCCCTGCTGGCCTGCAAGGCCGAGGCGCCGGCCAGCCTGCGCCACGACTCGCATTGGACGGCGTCCGGCTGCCTGGCCGTGGTCCGCCAGCTCCTGGCCGCGGCCGGCCCGGAGGTGGACGTGGAGAGGGCCGTCTTCACTGTCGAGCGGGCGCGCGAGCCGCTCGACCTCGCCGCCCACTTCCTGGATCCCAACCCGCCGCAGGACCGCCTGCGCCTGGCCGCGCCGCACCCGCGCGCCTGGGACAACCGCCACTACGAGCGGACCGGCCAGCACACGGGCAGCCGCTACCGGCTCGCGAACCCCGAGGCGCCGGACCCGCGCCGGGTGGCCCTGTTCGGCGACAGCTATTCGTTCGCCGAGGGGCTGGCCGGGGCGCTCTCGGCCCTGTTCGCCGAGGTGACCTGCGTCTGGTCCAAGTCGGTGCTGTGGGACGTGGTGGATGAGCGCCGGGCCGAGCTCGCCTTCTGGGAGAGCGCCGAGCGCTTTCTGGTCAGCCTGCCGCAGAGCTGAGGGTTTGCCGCCGCGGGGCGACCTCATCTATGGAACACCTTCGCGCCGCCGCCCGCGGCCCCCTCACGAGGCGTCCTTGAGAGCCGAGACCCCGCGCAAGCTTGTCCAGGGCCCCGCCGACCTGGCGATCAACGGCGCGCTGCCCGCCTTCGCCGAGCCGCTGCACGTGGGCCGCCCCAACGTCGCCGACCGGGACCTCTACCTGGCGAAGATCGAGGCCATGCTGGACAGCGGCTGGCTGACGAACAACGGCCCGATGGTGCACGAGTTCGAGGCGCGGCTGGCCGAGAGCCTGGACGTCAAGCACGTGGTGGTGGTCTGCAACGCCACCATCGCGCTGGAGATCGCCATCCGGGCGCTCGGCCTGACGGGGGAGGTGATCGTCCCCTCCTACACCTTCATCGCCACGGCGCATGCGGTCTACTGGCAGGGCCTGACCCCGGTGTTCGCCGACATCGACCCTGCGACCCACTGCCTGGACCCGGCGTCCGTCGAACGGATGATCACCCCGCGCACGAGCGGGATCATCGGCGTCCACCTCTGGGGCCGCACCGCGCCCACCGAGGCGCTGCAGGAGCTGGCCGACCGGCACGGCCTGAAGCTGATGTACGACGCCGCCCACGCCTTCGGCGTCACCCGCGGCGGGCGGCGGGTCGGCGAGTTCGGCGCCTGCGAGGTGTTCAGCTTCCACGCCACCAAGTTCCTGAACAGCCTGGAGGGCGGGGCGGTCGCCACCAACGACGACGAGCTCGCCCAGGCCCTGCGCCTGATGCGCAACTTCGGCTTCGTGGGCTACGACGACGTCATCCACCCCGGCACGAACGGCAAGATGGTGGAGGTCTGCGCGGCCATGGGGCTGGTGAACCTCGCCGGCGTCGACGGGCTGATCGCGACCAACGCCCGCAACCATGCGGCCTACGCCCGCGAGCTGGCCGGCATAACGGGCGTGGACCTGCTGACCGTCGACACGGCCGAGCGAAACAACTTCCAGTACGTGGTGGCCGAGATCGGGCCGGAGGCCGGCGCCACGCGCGACGAGCTGGTGGCCGCCCTCACTGCCGAGAACGTGCTGGCGCGCAAGTACTTCTGGCCCGGCTGCCACCGGATGAAGCCCTACCGCGACCTCTTCCCCTGGGCCGACGTCCACCTGCCGGCGACCAACCAGGTGGCCGCCCGGGTGCTGGTCCTGCCCACCGGCTCAAGCGTGAGCGAGGAGGACATCGCCGCCATCTGCGCCATCATCCGTGTCCGGTGTTCCCAGTCATGAGCGTCAGCGTCCTGATCCCCGCCTACCGGGCCAAGTACGTCGGCCAGGCGATCGCCAGCGTCCTGGCCCAAGGCTACGAGGAGTTCGAGCTGCTGGTGAACGACGACAGCGCCCGCGACGAGGTGAAGGCGGTGGTCGACCGCTTCGCCGACCCGCGGATCCGCTACAGCCGCACGGCCGGGCGCGAGGGCGGTGCGGCCAACGCCCGCCAGCTCTGGGAGATGGCCCGGTACGACCTGATCAAGTACCTGTTCGACGACGACCTGCTGCTGCCGCACGCCCTGCCCGAGCTGGTGGCCCAGATGGAGGCCCATCCGGGCGCCTCCTTCGTCTTCGGCCACCGGGACATCATCGACGAGGGCGGCCGGGTCACCGCCGAGCCGCGGCTGCTCGGCGCCGGCAAGGTGGTCGTCTTCGAGCCGGAGAAGATGGCCGAGCTCACCATCTCCACGATCCGCAACCTCGTGGGCGAGTACTGCAACCTGCTGATGAACCGGGCGGCCGGCCTCGGGCTCGACGACCTCCTGGCCTACCAGGGCGTGCCGCTGGAGATGCTCACCGACGTGGGCTTCTTCCTGAACGCCAGCCGCAAGGCGCCGGCCGTGGGGATCGGCAAGACCGTCAGCCAGTTCCGACGGCACGCCAGTCAGAACTCCACGCCCGGCTTCCACCCCCTGTTCCACAAGGGCCTGTTCGAGTGGGAGCTGTTCCTGCGCGGCGAGTTCGCCGGCGGCCGGCTGACGCCGCAGCAGGCCCTGGCGGGGCTCGGCCGGCTGGAGGTCGCCTACCCCAGCTGGCTGGGACGGATCCCCGAGCTCGGCCTGTTCATCGCCGGCCACCCCGCCCTGAAGGCGCGGATCCACGCGGGCGACCGCGACGTGCTCGACGACGCCTTCCGAGCCACCTGGGACCAGGCCTCGGCCGCGGCGACCGCCCGGGTCGCACGAGAAGGCTCGCGTCTGCAGTCGCTGCAGGCGTCGGGCGAGCTCTAGCCGACCGCCGCCTCGCGCAGCCCCGGCAGGCGGTCCATGAGGCCTGCGGTCAGCGCCTCGCGCCTGTCCCATAGGCTGCGGTACCAGCCGATGCGCTCGGGCGCCTGGCGGGCGAACATCCGTCGGGCGCGGACCTCCTCCCAGGCGTTGCGGGCCATCAGCTGGCGGCGGCGCTCGTCGGCCAGCACGCCCGACAGCAGCGGCGCCCAGTCCGACGCCTGCTCGGCGATCAGCCCCGTCTCCCCGTGGCGGATGGTCTCGGCGTAGATGGTCGGCGAGGCGATCGTCAGCACGCCGCGGGCGGCGGCCTCGACGAACTTCACGTCACTCTTGGTGTCCTGGTGGCGGCGGCCCTCGATGGGCGAAAGCGACACGGCGCAGGTCCCCATCAGCCGCAGGTACTCATCGTAGGGGACGTAGGGGACGAGCTCCTTGCGCGCGGCCGGCAGGGCGTCGAACACCGCCCGGTCGCCGACCACCAGCCATTCCACGTCCGGGTGGGCTTCGGCCACGGGGCCGAGGCCGGCGGCGACCTCGGCAGCGAACGGACCGCGCAGCGCCGCGCCGTAGAACACCCGCCGGGGCGCCGGCCGGCGCGGGAACGGCTCCAGCTCGAAGGCGCAGTTCTCGAAGATCCGCACCTCCGGATTGTAGGCCCCGAAGACCTCGGCGAGCCGGGGGGTGGAGGTCTGCACGGCGTGCACATAGCCGAAGCGGGTCCAGGTCTCCGCGGTCACCGCCTCGGCCTTCACCTCGGCGACCAGCTCGGGATGGTCGTCGAACTCCATGACCACCACCCAGCCGCCGCGCAGGCTCTCGGCCAGGGCCTTGCGCCAGGCCTCGGCGCCGACGAGCGCCGGCCGCTGAAGGACCAGCACCTTGGGCGCGTCCACCGGCAGGTCGCTGACGCTGAACTTCGGCCCGCTCAGGGCCACCACCAGGCCCGGATCGTTGCGCAGCGCCTGGGCGGGCAGGCGGGTGCGGATGTCCATCAGGCGCGGCGCGAAGGTGGCGGCGCGCAGGAACAGGGGCTCCGGCAGGGGCCGCGCCCGGGCGAGCACGACCAGCGGGCCCGGCGGGACGGCGCCCTGGCGCACCAGCGGCCAGAGGTCGGCGGCGCGGTCATCGAAGGCCTCCCCGTCGGCGGCGGGCGGCGTCAGGCGGACGACGGCCAGCGGGTCCTGGTCGAAGGCGGCGACGGCTGCCGCCCCGACCGAGGCGAGCACCGAGCCCCCAGGCGCGAGCAGGCCGGCCAGCGCTCCGGCCGCGGCGCCGGCGGTCCGCTCCAGCGCCACGAGCTCGAAGGGCCCCGCGGAGGCGGCCGGCAGGCTGTCGGCCGCGGTCACCACGGCCCAGGGGGTGCGGCGGCGGTAGGCGGCGGCGAAGGCCGTGGGCGCGCCGCCCACATAGAGGACCCTCCCCGCCCCCACCGGCGCGCGCGACAGGAGGGCCCGGTCGGCGTCCGAGAGCGGCGGGACCGCGCCCACGTCCAGCAGGGCGTCGAGCAGCACCGCCTTCAGGGCCATGGGCGACTGGAAGGGCACGTTGTGGCCGGCGCCGGGCGCCACGTGCAGCGCCACGTTCGGCAGTCCGCCGAGGAAGGCCCGCTCCGGCGCGTCCACGAAGCTCGGATAGGTCTCGCAGGGGCGCTCGGGCATCAGGGGCCGGTCCCCCGCCACCACGTCCACCGGGACGTCGAGGTCCTCGAGGAGGTGGAAGTAGCGCCGGTCCTCGAAGCCGTCGGTCGTCACCCCGAACACCCCGGCGGCGAAGTCGCGCAGCTCGGCGTCGCCGGGCGCGGCGGCGACCTTCTGGGCCAGCGGCCCGAGCATCGGCCAGAGCTTGCCCGTGGTCAGCGGCGGCTCCACCGCCACCACCCGGCGCACCTGCGGCGCGCGCACGGCGAGCGCCACCAGCGCCCCGATGGAGACGCCCACCAGCACCACCGGCCGGTCGGCGAAGGCCTCGGCGATCACCGCCTGCAGGGCCTTCGCATAGGCCGCCACCGAGGCCTCGCGCAGCGCGGGCGTGTGGTTGCCCGGCAGGTGCATGAGGAAGCAGTCGCAGCCCGATCCCACGACCGCCTGCATCTTGCTCATGGTGTCGGCGGTGGCGAAGGCGCCGGTGACGGTGACCAGCACGGGCTTCGCCGAGGCCAGCGCCCCGGGCGCATGCCACAGCGGGACCACCCCCAGCTCCGTCCGGAACTCCGTGCGCGTCAGGGACGCCAGGCTCAAACCGCACCCTCTCTTCGGCCGATCGCGCCTGCCTAGCCGGTCGGCGGGGCCTGCAAAAGCCTTCTCGCATCGACCGCCCGCGGCATAGTCTGGCCGCATGAGTGACAGGCTTGCCGTCTTCCACCCGCCGGGACACCTGGGGCTACAGGGCAATCCGTTCGGCAAGGACGTCGCCAACCTGGAGCTCTACCGGGCGCTGGCCCTCCACGGCGGCTTCGAGGAGCTGTCGGTCCTCAGCCTCCGTCCGGGTACGGACGAGGAGCTGGCGCAGGAGCTGCTGGAGGGACGTCCCTGCGCCACGCGGCTCAAGGCCGGGGCGGTTCTGAACCAGGGGATCCCGGCCGCCGCCGGCGCCCTGCTGCGCGGACAGCCGGACCTGTACGAGCTCTCCTGGCTGCGCCGCCGCGCGGTGGGGGACCGGGCCTACAGCCTGCTCGGCCTCGCCCATACGCTGGCCCCGCCCGCCATGCGCCAGGTGATGGCCATGGCCAGCGTCGGCCCGACCCATCCCTGGGACGCGATCATCTGCACCTCGCCCAGCGTCCGCGACGGCCTGACCGAGATGTTCGCCGAATGGGGCGAGCACCTGGCGGAGCGGACGGGCGGCCAGCCGCCGCCGCAGGTCGCCCTCCCGATCATCCCCCTGGGCGTGGAGGCCGAGCGGTTCGCCGCCCTCGCCGACCGGCCGGAGGTCCGCGCCAGCCGCCGCGCGGCGCTGGGTCTCGGGGACGACGACGTGCTGGTCCTGTGGGTCGGCCGGCTCTCCTACTTCGAGAAGGCCTTTCCGCAGCCGATGCTGAAGGCGGCCCAGGCGGCGGCCGAGGCCACGGGCGCGAAGGTGCGCTTCGTGATGGCCGGCTGGTTCCCGAGCGAACGCGACCGGGAGCTCTTCGAGGGCGCCGTGGCGGCCCACGCGCCGGACGTGGGCGTCAGCTTCGTCGACGGCAACGACCGCGAGCTCCTGGGGGAGCTCTGGGCGGCGGCCGACATCTTCCTGTCGCTGGTGGACAACATCCAGGAGACCTTCGGCATCACGCCCCTGGAGGCCATGGCCGCGGGCCTGCCCGTGGTGGCCAGCGACTGGGACGGCTACCGGTCGACCATGCGCGATGGGGCCGAGGCCTTCCTCATCCCGACCCTGCTGGGGCCGGCCGGGGGCCTGGGCGACACCATGGTCCTGCGCCACACGCTGGAGGCGGACATCTACCAGGCCTATGTCGGCACGGTCGCCCAGTACACCGCGGTCCACGTCGGCCGCGCGTCCCGGGCGCTCACCGACCTCATCGCCAATCCCGACCTGCGCCGCCGGATGGGCGTGGCGGGCCGCGCGCGGGTGCGGGCTGCCTTCGACTGGCCGGTGGTGGCCGCCCAGTACCGCGCGCTGATCGAGGAGCTGGCCGCGGTGCGCAAGGCCGCGCCGGACGTCGTCCCCCGCCATCGGATGAGCCCGGTGAAAGGCGACCCCTTCCGCGCCTTCCGCGGCTTCGCCACCCACACGCTGGAGCTCGACCGGCGGCTCGCCGCGCGGCCCGGTGCGGCCGAGGCGCTCGCCCGGACGGCCGCCTCGCCCCTGGACCAGGCCTTCACCAGCTGGCGCGGCAGCCTGGAGGAATGCGCCCGGGCCCTGGAGCTGATCGCCTCGGGCCAGGCGGGCACCGTGCGCGAGGTGCTGCTCGCCTTTCCGGTGGACCGCCGGCGGACCCTGGAGCTCGGTCTGGTCTGGATGGCCAAGCACGGCTTTGTCGACTGGCTGACGTAGGGCCGGGCACAAAACCCCCGCGATACGCGTTCTCCCTGGTCGAGCCTCAAGGCGCGAGGCTCCAACCAGAGGAGAGAGAGATGCGCCGGATCCTTCTTGCGACGGGCGTCGCGGCCCTGATCGCCGCCCCCGCCGCCACCCCCGCCTACGCGGGCTGCAAGACCACCGGCGCGGTGGTGGGCGGCCTCGCCGGCGGCCTGCTCGGCAACGCGGTCGCGGGCCGCGGCGCACGCACCGAGGGCACGGTCCTGGGCGCCGGCGTCGGCGCGCTGGTCGGCCGCGAGGTCGCCAAGAGCAACTGCAACAACAACCGCCGCGCCTACCGCACCTCGCGCAGCTACCGCGCCGCGCCCTCGCGGGCCCGCTACGCCAGCTACACGCCGAGCTGCCGGATGGAGACGCGGGGCTACTACAACCAGTGGGGTGAGCTCGTGTACGCCCCCACCCAGGTCTGCCGGTAGAACGCCATGGCCGCACGCAAGCTGACGGCCGTGCTGGCCCTCTCGGCCCTGGCGCTCGCCGCCTGCAGCGACGACGACGACGAGCGCCGGGGCGGGAGCGGGGGCGCCCGCCTCTGCATCCCGTTCGCCGGCGCCCAGACGACCCAGGGGGGCCAGACGGCGCAGGGCGGCCAGGCCGCACCGGCCGCGGCGCCCACCGGGCCCTCCGCGGCGATGGACGACTGTCTCCACCGCTGGGGCTACGCCCTCGCCGCCTCGGAGGATCCGGCCGACCAGGTGGCCGGCGCGGTCGTGGCCGCCTGCATGCCGGCGCTGTCGCGCTGGAACCAGCAGGCGCTGGCGCCCGCCGCCGGCCCCACGGGCGCGCCCCCGCCGTCGCAGGCCCAGAGCCTGATCACCGGCGAGGAGACCAACGCCATGGCCGAGCGCTACCGCTACGCGGAAGGCCGGGCGCTGTTCTATGTGGTGCAGGCGCGGGCCGGGAACTGCCCCGCGCCGCCGGTGACCAACGGCGTGCCCGACGGCCTGGCCGGCGCCGGCTGATCAGGGCTGCTCGCCGAGGTAGAGGCCCACTGCGGTGCGGTTGGGCCCGACCTTCTCCACGGCCTCGGCGAGCTCCTCGGGCGTCGCCTCCAGGCGTTTGGCCCAGTAGCTGACCTCGTCGGGATCCTCGAGGTTGATGTCGCCGGGGCCTTCGAAGCTGCGGTGTTCCTGGGGTCGCATGGCGGCCTCATTCTCTCCTGCCCGCCACAAGAACCCGGAGTTCAGGCTGGGCGTTCCAGGTCCCGCCGCGTGCGGGAGGCCGGCGCGACCCCGGGCGCCGGGACCAGGACCGGGCGGGCGACGCGCGCGCGGACGCCCTTGGGCTTGACCGCGAAGGTCTGCTTGACCGCCTCCATGAGCACGACGCCGGCGAAGCCCGGCCAGAGGCGCGAGCCGACCTGCTCGAACCCTTCCGCCCAGCGGGCCATCCAGCCCAGCGGCGGCACATAGAGCGCCCGCGTCCAGCCGGCGGGTTCGAGCTCGGCGTCGCGCAGCAGCTCGGCGAGCTGGCTTCGGCTGTAGGGGCGGCCGTGGCCGAAGGGGGTCTTCTCGGCGTCGGCCCACAGCCCGTTGCGCGCCGCGACCGCCACGATCACCCGACCGGAGGGGGCCAGCACGCGCCACACCTCGCGCAGCAGGGCCACCGGATCGGGGCTCTCCTCCACCGCATGCACGAGCAAGATGCGGTCGAAGAGGGCGTTGGGGAACGGTAGGGCGTCCTCCGCCGCGAGGGTGGCTGCGTTGCGGGCGGCCGGCCACACCTCCACGCCCTGCTGGGCCGGCATCGCCGCCACCACCCGGCGCGCGGCGGGCTCCAGAGGGGCGACGAACGGGGTGGCGTAGCCCAGCGCCAGCACGTCCAGCCCGTGGGCGTCGCCCCAGGCCTCCAGCACCTTGCGGCCGACCATGGCGCGCGCTGCCTGGCCCAGCGGCGAGGCGTAGAACTGGCGAAGCTCGAGGACGTCGCGGCGCATGGGCCTTGGCTATGCTCGACTAACGGTTGCCGCCAACCTAAATCGACAGGGCGAGAGATGTCGCGCGGGAGGATCCAGAGATGCCGCTCACCGTCCACCAGTTCCCCTGCCTCTCGGACAACTACGGCTTCCTGGCCCGCGACGAGGCCACCGGGCTCGCCGCCTGCGTGGACACGCCCGAGGCCGGCGCCATCCTGCGCGAACTCGAAAAGCTGGGCTGGAAGCTGGCCCTGATCCTCAACACCCACTGGCATCCCGACCATGCCGGGGGCAACGCCGACATCAAGGCCGCCACGGGGGCGACCATTGTCGGCCCCGCGGAGGTGACGCGGATCTCGGCGCTCGACCGGGAGGTGCGCGGCGGCGACCACGTCATGCTCGGCGAGACGCGGTTCGAGGTGATCGAGTCCGGCGGGCACACCCTGGGCCACGTCGCCTACCATGATGCCGACGACGGAATCGCCTTCGTGGGCGACACCCTGTTCGCGCTCGGCTGCGGCCGGCTGTTTGAGGGCAAGCCCGACCAGATGTGGGCGAGTCTGCAGCGGCTGGCCGCCCTGCCCGACGACACCCGGATCTACTGCGCGCACGAGTACACCGCCTCCAACGCCCGATTCGCGCTGTCCGTGGACGACGATCCGGCGCTGAAGGCCCGGGCCGAGGCGGTGTTCGCCGCGCGCGAGCGCGGGGAGCCCACCGTGCCCACCACCATCGGCCTGGAGAAGGCCACCAACCCCTTCCTGCGGGCGCCGCAGCTCGCCGCGCGCCTGGGCGCCGAGGGCAAGCAGGACTACGAGGCCTTCGCCGCCGTCCGCGCCGCCAAGGACATGTTCAGGGGCTAGGCCGCCGCGTGCGGGCCTAGTGGTCGCCGGGCGTATTGGCCACGGCCACGATCCGCTCGGAGGACGGCCGGCCGGCGAGCCCCTGCTGCGGGGCGACCATGATCAGCAGCGTGCCGTTGGTGATCTCCGCGCCGGCGCGCCGCCCCTCCACGAGCCGCACCCGGCGGATGCGGTCCAGGAGGCCGCGCGAGCGCGGCGTCCGGCTCATCCGCACGACCGCTTCGCTGGTGACGATGGCGGCGTCGGCGATCAGGGCCGAGGAGGCGGGCGAGGCCTCGGCGTCGAAGGGGATGAGCCGGCGCGCGGCGCGGCTGGCGCGCGCGCTGGCCTGGGCCAGCTTCTCCAGCAGGGCCTGGGGTCCGAGCGTGGCCAGGCGCAGGGGCGTCCCGCCGCCCGCCAGCGCCGCCGCCGAGCCGTCGGGCCGCCGCTCGGTGAAGACGGTGACGCCGCCCAGCCGGGTGGCCCGCAGCACGGGCTCGCCGAGGTCGTTCTTGTAGATGACGTCGCCGCGCGGCGCGGGTTGCGGATGCAGCGCCCAGACCTCGGGGCTGTTGTCGAACTTCAGCAGCGGCCGCGTCTGACTGCGGTCCAGCACGAAGCCCACGCCGTCCTCGGAGACGTAGCGGGCGACCGGCGGGGCGGTGAACTGGCGGCCATCCGGCGCCCGGCGGCCGAACAGGCCGTCGCGCAGGTTCCCGGGCTGGGCGGCGGCGGCGTCGGAGATTCCCATGGCGAGGGCGCAGATCGCTGCCGCGAGAACCCCCCTGAGAAACGCCGCTGGCTCGCCCGTCATGACCGAAGATCAGATGCCGTCCGACTGGGGCGCTTTTTGGACCTGCCCAGGCGCCGTCAAGCCATATACTGGCCGCCGTTCAGCGTCAGCGTCGAGCCCGTCACATAGCCCGCGCGCTCGCCGGCCAGGAACGACACCATGTCGGCGATCTCCTCGCCGCGGCCGAGCCGGCCCACCGGGATCTGCGCCACGATGCTCTCCAGCACCTTCGGCGGGACCGCCTGCACCATCTCGGTGTCGATGTAGCCGGGGGCGATGCAGTTCACCGTGATGCACTTCTTGGCGTTCTCGAGCGCCAGGGCCTTGGTGAAGCCGATCATGCCCGCCTTGGCGGCCGAGTAGTTGGTCTGCCCGACCTGGCCCTTCTGGCCGTTGATCGAGCTGATGTTGATGATCCGCCCCCACTCGCGTTCCCGCATCCCTTCGATGACCTGGCGGGTCATGTTGTAGAGCGAGTCCATGTTCACGCGGATCACCTCGCTCCACTGCTCGGGACCCATCCGGTGGAAGACGCCGTCGCGGGTGATGCCGGCGTTGTTGACCAGCACGTCGATGGGGCCGAGCTCCGCCTCGACGGCGGCGGCGGCGCGCTGGCAGTCCTCGAAGACGCCGACGTTGCCCTTCACCACCATCACGTCGAGTTCGCGGGCGCAGGCCTCCGCGGCGGCGTCGTTGCCGGAGTAGCCGGCCGCGACCTTCATTCCGTCGGCCTTCAGCCGTTCGACGATTGCCCGACCGATGCCACGGGTTCCACCCGTGACCAGCGCAACCCTGGCCATCCGCAACTCCCTATGTGTGCGCGCGCCGGTTCCGCCCGGCGCTCCGCTGATCTAACGCTCAGACCTGCTCGACGCACATGGCCACGCCCATGCCTCCGCCGACGCAGAGCGTCGCCAGGCCCTTGGACGCGCCCGAACGCTTCATCTCGTGCAGCAGGGTCGTCAGGATGCGGGCGCCGGACGCGCCGATCGGGTGGCCGATGGCGATGGCGCCGCCGTTGACGTTCACCTTCTCCGGGTCGAGGCCCAGGTCGCGGACCACGCAGATCGACTGGGCGGCGAAGGCCTCGTTGGATTCCACGAGGTCGAGGTCGCCGACGCTCCAGCCGGCCTTCTCCAGCGCCTTGCGGCTGGCCGGGATCGGGCCGGTGCCCATGATCTCGGGCTCCACGCCGGCGTGCGCCCAGGATGCGATGCGGGCGAGCGGCTTCAGCCCGCGCTTCTTCGCCTCCTCGGCGCTCATCAGCACCAGGGCCGCGGCCCCGTCATTGATGCCCGAGGCGTTGGCGGCCGTGACCGAGCCGTCCTTGGTGAAGGCGGGACGCAGGCCTGCGACGCTCTCCAGCGTCACCCCGTGGCGGACGTACTCGTCCTGGTCCACCACCGTGTCGCCCTTGCGGCCCTTGATGGTGACGGGGACGATCTCGTCGGCGAACTTGCCGGCCTTCTGGGCGGCCTCGGCGCGGTTCTGCGAGGCCACCGCGAACCGGTCCTGGTCCTCGCGGGTGATCTGCCAGCGGGCGGCGATGTTCTCGGCCGTCTGGCCCATGTGGTAGCCGTGGAAGGCGTCCCACAGGCCGTCCTTGATCATGGTGTCGACGAAGGCGAAGTCGCCCATCTTCTGGCCGTTGCGGATGTTGGCGGCGTGCGGCGACTGGCTCATGCTCTCCTGACCGCCGGCGACCACGATGGCGGCCGAACCGTCCTGGATCTGCTGGGCGGCCAGCGCCACGGCGCGCAGCCCCGAGCCGCAGAGCTGGTTCAGGCTCCACGCCGGCGCCTCCACCGGCACGCCGGCGTTGATCGCCGCCTGGCGGGCGGGGCCCTGGCCGGCGCCGGCCTGCAGCACCTGGCCCATGATCACTTCCTGCACGTCCGACGCCTGGATCCCGGCCCGCTCGACGGCCGCCTGGATGGCCACCTTGCCGAGCTCGTGGGCGGGCAGGCTGGAGAGCGCCCCATTGAACGAGCCCACCGGCGTGCGGGCGGCGGAAACGATGACGATGTCGCTCATTGGCGGCTCCTGAACGCGAGTGCGGCCCTGCACGTCATATCAGGCCCGCGTGAAGGTTGGGCAAGTGCAAGCTTCGGAATCGCCAGCCATTTGCCATTAAGCTCGCATCCGCGATACTGCGGTGCAGAAGAGGCCCCCGCCGAGCCGGCCCGGGGCCGCAAAGGAACAGGGATGGCCGACACCGAAGGGACCGGCGCCGCGGGCCAAGGCGAGCGCGTCGTCATCAAGAAGTACGCCAACCGGCGGCTCTACAACACCGCGTCCTCGAGCTACGTCACGCTGGAGCACCTGGCGGACATGGTGAAGAAGGGCGTCGACTTCGTCGTCTATGACGCCAAGACCAACGAGGACATCACCCGCACCGTCCTCACCCAGATCATCTTCGAGGAGGAGAGCCAGGGGCAGAGCCTGCTGCCGATCCAGTTCCTCCGCCAGCTGATCGGCTTCTACGGCAACTCCATGCAGGCCTTCCTGCCCAGCTACCTGGAGCTGTCGCTGGCGAGCTTCGCCCAGCAGCAGGAGCGGATGCGCCAGCAGTTCCAGGCCATCGGCCAGGGCGCGGGCCTACCCTCCTACGAGGAGCAGATCCGCCAGAACATGCAGCTCTTCGACCGGGCGATGAAGATGTTCTCGCCGTTCGCCTACGCCAAGCCGGAGGAGCCGCCGCCGGCCGCCCGCGCCGAACCGGCCCAGCCGGCGGCCGACGACGCGCTGGCCGACCTGCGCAAGCGCATGGAAGAGATGCAGGCCCAGATCGAGAAGCTCGCCAAGCGCTGAGGTCGGGCGTCTCGGAACCTGTGGGCGGATTCTCCGCCCCGGTGGGCAAGCGCCGCCGGAACCTTGCGGCGGCCTATGGTTTGCAGTTCGGTAAGCATGATGTCCCGAATTGATCCGATCCGCAGGGCCGCGATGTTGCGGCGCGCCGCCCGGCCCGACGCCGAGGAGCCCGACGAGGCGCAGGAGACGCGCGGCTCGAACCTGCCGGTCCCCGTGGACGCGCCCCGGGCCGTCCCGCCGCGGAACGCCCGCCCGCACGGCGAGGCGGTGTTCGCCGCCCAGCTGCTCGGCCAGGACGGCCAGAAGCGCGGCCTGCGCGCGGGGGCCGAGCTGTTCGACCACGCCAAGACCAGCTACGTGCGGACCGAGTGGTCGGGCTCCAAGGACCGCCGCGCCCGCAAGGGCCGGCTGACCCGCACCGAGGTCTAGCCCGCCTCGCGCCAGGCCTCGGCCAGGCGCTCGCGGACCTCTGCGTCCAGGTCCTCCGGGGCGTTCAGCTCCAGGTGATGGGTGAAGCGGCCGGGACTCGGCTCGACCACCTCCTTCCAGCGCGGCCAGTCGTCCCGCCGGCGCAGGTAGACCGACAGCACCAGCGGCGCGCCGCGGCCCTTCAGGTGCTGGCCCGGCCGCCAGGTGGCGGCGAACGGACGCCGGCGGCGGAAGCCCGCCTGGCTCTTCGTCACCCGCACCTCGGCCTCGCCGATGGTTTCGACGGCGGCCCGCACCGCCCGGTGGATCGAGAGCGCCAGGGGATGGCCCGCGAACAGCCCCGCCTCGTCCATCTCAGCCACCCTTCAGCCGCCGAAGCTCCGCCTCCAGGACCGCGACGCGCCGCTCGAGCGCGGTGATCCGGGCCTCCGTGGCGGAGCCCTGGCCTGGGACAGGCGTGGAGATCCCGGCGCGGTCGGCCACCTCCTTCGCCTCCACGCCCAGCAGCTCGGCGAAAAGCGCCACCTCGGCGGCGGAAAGTTCCCGCTGGTCCTTGAACACCAGGGCGATCTCCGCCTCGCTCAGCCCCGCGGCGGCGGCCAGCAGGCGGCGGGAAAGGCCACGCTCCCCGAGGCGGGCGTCGAACCATTCGGCGTCGAAGAAGAGGGCCATGGGGCTCCGGAACGTCTGGCGCGGGACTTGCTTAACCGTGATGGCAACCTTCGACCACGGGACCGGCCATGACTCAATTCGCCTTCCGCTTCGTCGACGTCACCGTGGTGACTCTGATTTTCTCGGCGCTCATCGGCGGGTGACCCTGTCCGGTTCCCGCCAGCGCGCGGGGCCGGCCTCTGGCAGCCTCCTCCACGAACAGAGGAGAAGAGCCATGACCTCCATCATCAGGCAGACGGCGATCGATGCCCCCGCCGACGCGGTGTGGGACGCCGTCGCCGACTTCGGCGCGGTCCACCGCCGCTTCGCGCCCGGCTTCGTCACCAACGTCGAGCTGATCCCCGGCGCCCGGATGGTCACCTTCGACAACGGCCAGGTGGTGAAGGAGCTGTTCCTGGGCGTCGACCACGACGCCCGCCGGCTCGCCTATTCCGTCCGGGTTCCGGAGCTCGCCCACCACAGCGCCTCGTTCCAGGTGGTGGACGAAGGCGGCGGCCGCAGCCGGCTGATCTGGATCGCCGACGTCCTGCCCGACGAGATGGCGCCCTACATCGCCGGCCGGATGGACGAGGGGCTGAAGGTCGCGAGGGAGACGCTCGGCCGCGTGCCGGCGGAGGCCTAGACCTCGTCGACGCCCTGCGGGTTGCGGGCCCGCGACTGCAGCCACATGACGCCCAGCAGGTCCGACACCGAGACCACGAGCCGGCCGAAGTTGGTGTACTTCGACACCCCCGTCTCGCGGTTGCGGTGGTTCACCGGCCGGAACGCCGTCTGGTAGCCCTCGCGCAGCATGAGCGCGGGCAGGTAGCGGTGGATGTGGTCGAAGTAGGGAAGCCGCAGGAAGGCCTCGCGGCGGAAGGCCTTGAGCCCGCACCCGGTGTCGTTGGCGGTGTCCTTCAGGAGGCGCTTGCGCACGCCGTTGCCGATCCGCGACGCGATCTTCTTGGCCTGGCTGTCCTGCCGCGTCACCCGCTCGCCGCCGACCAGGGCCAGCTCCGGCGGCCCGGCCAGCAGGGCGTCCACCAGCTTCGGCCCGTCGGCGGGATCGTTCTGGCCGTCGCCGTCCAGGGTGACGATGATCTCGCCGCGCGCCGCGAGGATTCCGGACCGTATGGAGCGGCTCTGGCCGGAGTTCCTGCGGTGGGCCAGCACACGCAGCTGCGGGATCTCGGCCTGGAGGGCTTTCAGGGCCGCGCGGGTGCCGTCGCGGCTGGCGTCGTCCACGAAGACGATCTCGTAGTCGCGGCCCTGGAAGGCGGCGGCGATCTCGCGCGCCAGGGCCGGGGCGGCGCCCTCCTCGTCGAAGACCGGGACCACAACGGAGATCTGGGGCGCTTGAGCCATGGGCCTCCCATAGCGGAAAAGCAGGCAGACGTAAGGATCATGGTATCAGGGGCAGATGACGCTCGAAGGTGAACTGGCGCGCTGGAGCCGCGGCTGGCGGGGTCCCGCGGTGGCGGCGCTGATCGCCTTCCTGGCCGGACTGCCCGGCGTCTTCGCCGTGCCGCCGCTGGACCGCGACGAATCGCGGTTCGCCCAGGCCACGGCCCAGATGCTGGAGACCGGCGACTACGTCGTGATCCGCTACCAGGACCAGCCGCGGTTCAAGAAGCCGGTCGGCATCCACTGGATGCAGGCGGCCAGCGTCTCGGCCTTCTCCAGCCCCGAGGCGCGGCAGATCTGGGCCTACCGCATCCCCTCGCTGCTGGGCGCCATGCTGGCGGCGGCGGCCTGCGCCTGGGGAGCGGCGGCCTTCTTCGGCGGACCGGCGGGCCTGCTGGCCGGGGCGATGCTGGGGACCACCTTCCTGCTCTCCACCGAGGCCTTCATCGCCAAGACCGACGCCATGCTCTGCGGCATGACCACGCTGGCGCTGGCGGCGCTCGCCAGGATCTACGGCGAGGCGCGCGGCGGACCGCCGGCCGGCAAGCGGGCGGTGCTGCTGTTCTGGCTGGGGATCGCCTTCGCCACCCTGATCAAGGGGCCGGTGGGGTCGCTGATCGTCGCCCTGACGATCGGCGCCCTCCTGCTCCTCGACCGCCGGCCGGCCTGGCTCGCCCGGCTCAAGTGGTACTGGGGCCTGATCCTGGTGCTGGTCATCGTGGGCCCCTGGGCGGGGGCGGTGACGGTGGCCACCGACGGCGCCTTCTGGACCACGGCGCTCGCCGGCGACCTGGCGCCCAAGCTTGCGGGCGGCCAGGAGACCCACGGCGCGCCGCCCGGCTACCACACCCTGCTCGCGCCGCTCCTGACGTTCCCGATGACCCTGCTTCTGCCCGCCGCCCTGCTGACAGCCTGGCGCAGGCGCGGCGAGCCGGGGGTGCGATTCGCCGTCGCCTGGTTCGTGCCGGGCTTCCTGTTCTTCGAGCTCCTGCCCACCAAGCTGGTGCACTATCCGTTGCTGACCTACGGCGCGCTCGCCTGGCTGGCCGCCGCCGCCCTCGCCGAGCCGCTCGGGCCGAAGGTCCGCTGGATCGGCGCCGGCCTCTCCGCCTTCGCGGGCCTCGCTCTCTCGGGCGGCGCCGTCTACCTGCTCTCCGCCTACGGCGACGGCGCGGACCTCACCGCCGGCGCGCTCACCGCCGGGCTGCTGGCGGCGGCCGGGCTCGTCGGCGCCTACATGATCGTCCGCCGGGCGCCGCGCGCGGCACTGGTCAGCGCGCTGGGCCTGGGCGTCCTGGGCCACGGGGTGCTGGCCGCGGGCCTCGCGCCCCGGCTCGATCCGCTCTGGCTCTCCGACCGCACCGAGCATGCGCTCGCCGCCGCCCG
>Ga0163219_100181_pt1 | contig 17290 bp, 16 predicted proteins | sample MSEWel2016_04_06_FD_113150 | JGI IMG/M metagenome (GOLD analysis project Ga0163219, IMG submission 113150) | Subsurface microbial communities from deep shales in West Virginia, USA - MSEEL Well Study Marcellus 3H_2016_04_06 ...
CCTAAATCCCCCCAAGGGGGACTTTTTGAACTAAGCGAGGCTTTTCCGTATAATGTTTTTCCGGGAAATTCTTGCAATTCAAAAGGAAATCCGGCCTTGTAAAAAGTTTGGCGATAACGCTCCACGGTAGCGGGTAAAGGCTTAAAGACCTTATTCTCTTTCCTGGTAAGGTTCTTTTTTTCGATGCGGCCTTTATCTATTTTAGCCACTTTAGTTCCAGAAAGCCTGAATAAAAAAGTCAGCACATGCGTTCGTAAGACGCTGTGCAAGTCAACAACGGCATCCCAGGAACCCTGTTTTTTCAACTCTCTGAACAGGAGAAAAAGTCCGGCCAGGCCTTTATGTTTCTGCTTTAAATCAACAGGAACAAAGTGAACACGGGGCAACGGGGCAACAAAATCTCTGGCAAAAGGCCGCGAAACAAACCAGATTTCATGATCGGGGTATTTCTTCAGAAACGACCACAAAACCGGAATCGTCATAGCCACATCGCCCAGGGCGCTAAAGCGAAAAACAAGGACTCTTTTCTTCAAAACCTATTTCTTGTTTTTATACAAAATGGGATTCAATGCCGGATCGTTGTACATTTTCATCTGTTTATAGGTTTTCATGTACTTCTTTCCTGCTTCAATATCTCCGATAAGCTGGTCGATGGCAGTACTTAAATCTTCACGTTGCTGAAGCAAAACAGAAAGTTTCAGATTACACTTTTCCAGATGTTCGGGAGAAGCATCAGTACGCTTCACTTCCTGCTCCATGTGGTAAATTTTAAGTGCCAGAATTGAAAGGCGGTCAATAGCCCATGCAGGACTCTCTGTGTTGATGGTCGCATCAGAGGCGATTTTCACATCCTTATATTTCGCCAAAAAGAAATCATCGATAGATTCTACCAGATCAGTTCTGTCCTGATTAGAGCTGTCAATGCGACGTTTAATTTTCAAAGCTTCATTGGGCTGAATTTCAGGGTCACGAATAATATCTTCCAGGTGCCACTGCACAGCATCAATCCAGTTTTTTCTAAAAAGCAGATCCTCAATAGTCCCCTCTTTATAAGGATTTTCAGGGGTAGCATCCACATTGTCAAATTGATGATAATGCTCTGTGGACTGAATAAAAATCTTGTTACAGGTTTCGCTAAAAGTCATCTTGGTTTCGTTTTTGAAATCATTTTTCCTGAAATTTCAACCCACAGGAAAATACTTTCTGTTAATACTTTCTGAATAATATTTGACAAAAATAGGGAAACCACAGACAAAAAACAGGAAATCGATCAGGAAAATATGGAAAAGCCTCCCTTAATCCCTCCCAAGGAGGGAGATGGCCTCCCTTAATCCCTCCCAAGGAGGGAGATGGCCTCCCTTAATCCCTCCCAAGGAGGGAGATGGCCTCCCTTAATCCCTCCCAAGGAGGGAGATAATAATTATTATAATGTAGAGGATTTTGTTTTATTAAGAAGAAAAATATTTGGTCTGAAATCAAAACCAAGATTTAGTTACAGATCAGCGTTGTTTTCATCAGGCAGTTCATCCATCAGGATAACAGTATGATTATCATGGCACTCCACAACACCTTGTTTGCATCGAAAATGATGGTCGTAACCGTCTTTTCCAATGACCCTGATTTCGCCACGAACAAGCGTGGAAATGATGGGAGCATGATCGCGCAACAGCACAAACCGGCCACCCGCTCCGGGAACTTCGATCAATCCCACCGGGCCATCATACAAAATCTTTTCGGGCGTAATTATTTCGACATAAAGATCTTCCATTATTTCTGCTTGGCTTCCTTGAGTAATTTTTCACCTTTTTCAACAGCTTGTTCAATAGTACCCACCAGGTTGAATGCCGCTTCGGGATACTTATCTGTTTCCCCGTCCATAATCATATTAAAACCTTTGATGGTATCCTCAATGGAAACAAGTTGCCCCTTAATTCCGGTAAACTGTTCAGCTACATGAAACGGTTGCGACAAAAATCTTTGAACCCTTCGTGCACGTCCAACAACAAGTTTATCCTCTTCCGAGAGTTCCTCCATCCCCAGAATGGCAATAATATCCTGCAATTCTTTATATCGCTGAAGAATTTCTTTGACTCGTTGTGCGGTCTGGTAATGCTTTTCACCCACAATTTCAGGTGTTAAAATACGGGAAGTTGAATCGAGCGGGTCAACAGCGGGATAAATACCCAGCTCAGCGATTTTACGACTCAATACAGTGGTTGCATCCAGGTGTGTAAAAGTAGTTGCGGGAGCCGGGTCGGTTAGGTCATCGGCAGGCACATAAACAGCCTGAACAGATGTAATAGACCCGGTATTGGTGGAGGTAATTCGTTCCTGCAAAGCCCCCATTTCGGAAGATAGTGTAGGTTGATACCCCACAGCAGAAGGCATTCTTCCCAACAGTGCAGAAACCTCTGAGCCTGCCTGGGTAAAACGGAAAATATTGTCGATAAACAACAGCACATCACTGCCACCGCCTTCACTACTGCCTCTGTCGCGGAATGTTTCGGCAATGGTAAGAGCAGACAAAGCAACTCTGGCCCGTGCACCCGGTGGCTCATTCATCTGACCAAAAACCATAGATACCTGGGAGTTTTTCAATGCCTTACGATCCACCTTATCAATATCCCACTCTCCATTTTTGAGGCCCTTGTTAAACTCTTCTCCATAATCAACAATCCCGGCTTCCACCATTTCACGCAGAAGGTCATTCCCCTCACGGGTACGTTCACCGACCCCTCCAAAAACAGAATAGCCACTATAACCTTTGGCAATGTTATTAATAAGCTCCTGGATTAATACGGTTTTCCCAACACCGGCACCACCAAACAGACCAATCTTCCCCCCTTTGGCATAAGGCTCAATCAGATCCACCACTTTGATACCGGTAAAAAGAATTTCTGTTTCGGTAGAAAGCGTGTCGTAGTCGGGCGCAGGCTTGTGAATAGGGCTTCGTTCTTCGGTCTCCACCTCGGGAAGTCCGTCAATGGCATTTCCAACCACATTCATCAGACGGCCTTTAACATTTTCGCCTGATGGCATGGAAATAGCTTCGCCCCGGGATATCACTTCCATCCCACGTCTTAATCCGTCGGTTGAATCCATGGCAATGCACCGCACCGCATGCTCTCCAATGTGCTGCTGACATTCAAGAATGAGTAATTCCCCGGTATCCCTTCGAATTTCAAGTGCTTCATCAATTCCGGGGAGCTTTTCAATTTGTTGCTCAAAACTCACATCCACCACAGGTCCTATAACCTGGGATATTTTACCTTTGATTTGCGACATGGTAAACACATTTATTTTCAACCGAATTTAATCAAATATACGGAGTTATTAGCGTGCCCGCGCCATCAATTTATGAGCGAAAGTCTGAAGTTCAGTTCTGATATCTTTATTCCCACCCACTTTTTCAAGGTTCTCAATAGCCCTGAAAAAGAAATCATCACGTTTTTTCTGCGATATCTCAGAAACTCCGGCTTCATCAAAAAGACGAGTCACAGCAGCAATTTTATCTTCCGCCAAATACTCCTTACGTTCCAACCAATCTAAAAGTTCCTTTTTTGATTCATTTTCTAACCGGTTAAGGGCCGTGATTAGCAGAAAAGTTTTTTTGTTGGTAAGAATATCATTTCCGATTTTTTTCCCGAATGAATCCGGATCGCCGTAAACATCCAACCAGTCGTCCTGCAACTGAAATGCCATCCCTATATCCTGTCCGAATTTGTATAGCAGGCTGCAATCGCGAAGGCTCCCTCCGCCTAAAATGCCACCCACTTTCATGCTCGCACCTACAAAAACCGCTGTTTTCAATCGAATCATGTCCAGATATCCATCCTCGGTCACATCGGTGGTTTTCTCGAAATCCATATCAAACTGTTGACCTTCGCAGACCTCAGTCGCCGTTTTGTTAAAAACTTCAAGAACCTGGGGAAGAACACCCACAGGGCTTTTGGATATAAGCTCATAGGCTTTGATGAGCATTACATCACCGGATAAAATCGCCGTATTGTTGTCCCACTTTTCATGAACGGTGGGCTGATTCCGACGCACCAAAGATTGATCCATGATGTCATCATGAAGCAAAGTAAAGTTATGAAAAACCTCCAGTCCGATGGCAGGGAGAACTGCAGCAGAATAATCGCCAAAAAGAGCAGCAGAAGTAAGACAAAGAGCAGGTCTCAGCCTTTTGCCGCCAAGTGAGAGCACATATTTAACAGGATCGTAAAGTCCTTCAGGCCTCGTGGGCCGTTCCAGCATTCTTATCTGATCCTCAACAATCTGGCGAAATTCTTCAATTTTCGACATAACTTCCTATTTTTGAGTACGTTCGGGAAAGTCAACATCCGTTTGACTACCGGGTTTCTGGTCTATTTTTAATTCGTCATAATCAATATCTTCGTCTTCATTGTATATAGTAAGCATTGGCTCCTTAAACGATTCATTGGTAATCAACCGCTCTAATCCCAACAACAAGGAAGGAAGCAAAATAAGATTGGAAAACAATGCAACCAGCAACGTAAATGCAACCAATGCACCAAGGGCGACAGTTCCTCCAAAACTTGATACGGTAAAGATACCAAATCCAAAGAAAAGAATAATAGAAGTATAAATCATACTCCTCCCGGTTTCTTTCAGGGCCAGAACGGTTGCCGCTCTAATGCTCCAATTGGTTTGGCTCAGTTCCTGACGGTATTTGGCCAGAAAATGAATGGTGTCATCGACCGAAATCCCAAACGCAATACTAAACACCAGGATGGTAGAGGGCTTTATCGGAATTTCAAAAAATCCCATTAAGGCAGCAGTGGTAATCAGGGGCACCAGGTTTGGGAAAAGTGATACCACCACCATTCTTTTGGAACGGAACATCCAGGCCATAAAAGACGCGATCAATAAAACTGCAAGCCCAAGACTTATAAACAAGTTTCGAATGAGGTAATCGGTTCCCTTAAAAAACACAACACTGGAACCTGTAACGGAGGTGTCATATTTTCCGGAAGGAAAAACAGAATCCACGACCGCTCTGATTTCGCGATCCAAATCTTTCATTCGTGTTGTTCCAACATCTGCCATTCGGAAGCTAATCCGTGCTTTTTGCTGTGTTGAGTCCACAAAGGAACTAACGACTCCTGCTCCGCCCTTTTCGCCCCGGGGTAAATATGAAAGAATAAAATTCCGTTCCATAGAGCCGGGAATGGAATAGTAAGCCGAATCTCCATTGTAATAGGCCTGACGGGCAAATTTTACCACCTGTAACATAGACAACCCTTCAGAGAGCTCAGGAAAAGTTTTCAATTTCTGCTGAAGACCATCCATTTTCTGAAGGGTACTTTGAGCCATTACCGCTTTGGGCTTTTTGGTATCAATCATAATTTCCAAAGGCATAAGCCCGCTAAAGTGCTTTTCGAAAAATTTAAGATCACGATACAACTGATGATCATGAGGAACATCATCCAGCATAAATCCGGTGGTTTTCATGTTGGAAATACCGATGCCTCCAAATATTAACAACCCTAAAGTCCCGGCAAAAACAATTTTCTTATGATTCAGCGAAATATGAACCAATCTGGAAATAATTTTTCCCAAAAAAGGTCGTTCAAGATGCTGAACATGTCTTTCTTTAGGGTCGGGAAGAAAACTAAAAATTATCGGGATCATCAGCAATGAAAGCACAAAAACCATCATGATATTAATGGCTGCCATGATACCAAACTCAATCAGAAGTTTACTGCTGGTAAAAACGAATGTAGCAAAACCACTGGCCGTAGTCAGGTTGGTCAAAAAAGTAGCATTTCCAATTTTTCGGATTACCCGCTGAAGAGACTTTATTTTATTTCCGTGATTACGGAATTCATGATGAAACTTATTCAGCAAAAACACCGAATTGGGAATTCCAATTACGATAATCAAAGGGGGAATCATCCCCGTAAGGATGGTTACTTTGAAACCCATTATACCTTGCCAGCCCAGAGCCCATATAACAGCGACTCCCACCACCAGCATGGAAAACAGAACCACTTTAAACGACCGGAAAAACAAAAAGATAATAATGGCAGTAATGCCCAAAGCAAGCCAGATGAACATATTAAGTTCTCTCTTAATCATCTCGGCTGTTTCGACTCTGATAAAAGGCAAACCCGAATAATGCAACTCATTGCCTGTCAGGTGTTCATAAGCACTCCCTTCGGCTTTAATGGCTTCCATTAATTCCACCCGTGCCGGACTTTCAAGAATTTCTTTATCCAGGGTAATGCCTAATAAATAAGTTTGGCTGGCGGGATTGTACAAAAGCCCCTTGTAGAAAGGAAGTCCGTCAAAGATATGTTTAAGCGAATCAAGTGCTTCCTGTTCAACAGAATCCTGAAAAACCGGTTTCACTTTAAACTTCTTATTCTCCCGGTCGCGAATTAACTGATAAGAATCGGAAGCTGACAGAACCGAAGTAACTCCGGTTATCTCCTCAATATTTTTAGAAAGATTTTGCCAGTGTTGAAAATGTCCGGCTTCAAAAAAGGCAGAATCCTGTACTCCCAACACCATGAGGTTCCCCTCGTTTCCAAACTGCTCTGCAAAGTTTTCATATTCCTCATAAACAGGGTCATCCTCAGGCAGTAACGGAGCATACTGATAGGACATCTCTATCTTACTCGACTGGAACCCCATAAAAACAGTGATAAGGCCCAAAACAATCAGAATAGGAAGCCGGTTTCGAAGAATTAAACTGGCAATACGAATCCACATAAATCAAAAATTACCTCAAGTATCCACTCAAAAATGATGCGAATTTAGCAAAAAACAGTGATTTATGCTTTGTTCTGAACCTGTTTAAGCTTTGTTAATAAAATCCAGGAACCCAATCTCAATAGACCGTTAGATTTTCAGATATAAGATTTAAGATAAATTCTATAAGATTAGCAATCGGTCTGTTAAAGCTTAGACTATTGCAATCCCGAAGCATTCGGGATAACGGACTATTGCAATCTAAGAAGAATATTTTTTGTCAAAATTTTCGTTGGTTCAAACAATCGAACCGTCATTAACAACTGATTAACTCATCTACAAAAATATTTCAACGCCTAATATTTGTACAAAAAAGCACGTCTCTGTGCCGCATCCATCCGGTTAAAACATCCTTTGGCCAAACAAACCTCTTTTACGTCCCTGTTTTCTGCCAAAATAGATAGAAATATCAACAAAAGGCCATAAAGAAAAAAGACGAGGCCCGACACGCCCTACTCCGACTACATATCCCCCGGACAGGGAAATATTGCGAAAAGGGAAATATTCTACAGAGGATTGCTGCTCAAAAGCCATCCCGGAGGGAAAGTTCCCGATAAGACTTCTCAATTCGCCACGTGCATACAACACCGGATTAATCCTCCAATCTCCACGGAATCCCAGTGTTCCATGCAAACCTTTTCCGGTATATGCTTTGCTTCGCGGAGTCATCAGATGCCGCTCTTCGATATAAACCTCCTCTTCTGAGAAGGCAAATCCATAATCAAGAGCAATAAATCCGGTTAAAACCAGAAATGGCTGATGCGGATTACAATCCATCACATCATAAAATGGCTTACTCACCATCAACTGGTTTTTGATTGAAAAAGTTAATGGAACTCCGGTAAGAGAATCAGCCGGAAAAGGGCCCCCGTTTTCGGAAACCCTGTTCAAGCCGGGCCAGGCTGAATATGCTCCATGAAGTGAAGAGATCCAAATATCCCCTCTGGAAATCTCCCTTTTCACAAAAACATTAGGAATCCAGTAGTCGAGACCCAACCATGTTTGCAGCTCAACTCCCTGGGTGAGACCATAACGCGAGGGCGACGACAAACTTATATTTCCGGCCTTTTGATAGGAGGTTGCGGCGGTTCCTGCAGCCCAAATATGATCGTCGCGCAAATCTGTTTTATTCGGATCGCTTGTTTGTAGCTGATTAAAAAGGTTTCCCTGTCCGACATCTTGTCTGCGTTTATTTAAATCGTCGGTGGCTTTCTCGGCCTGACTGCGGTTTTTGAAAGGCCATATCTGTGCCTCGCAGTTTCCGACAACCAGAAACAGTCCGAATAATAAAAGTAAAAGAAGCCTTCTAATCATACTTATGTACTCAAAGAAAAATGTCCGTAACGTTTTTAACGAAAACCAGGGAGTTAAAGTGCCCCAAATTCAACCAATTAACAAGAATTATTTATGAACGGATGAATAATTGTGATTGACAGCCCCGTTCACCGATGTTTCTCGTTCTTTTACCAAGAACTCAAGGGACTACCCAGTCTTTTCAGTTTTCAGGTAATATGTCAGGTTAACTTTGTTACGGCATCTTGAAAATGGAGTGGGCTTCATCTCAGAAAGGATGAATCGGATCCGGGAAACAGCCCTGAAAAAATAAACCCGGAATACGATGTGGCATCGGCAAAGAAAAAAATATGGGAAACCATTGCTTCAGGATTGCCACAAGTTGACTTTTCGGCCCAGTACAATCACTCCATAGATGTACCGGTAAGTCTGCTGCCGGCAGAAATCATCCCGGAAGATATGCGTCCTCCGGGGATAGACGCGGGAGATAAAGTGCCGGTATCATTTGGCACAGCCTACGATGGGAGTTATTCCTCTTCGGTGTCTGAGATTATTTTCGCCGGATCCTACTTTGGCAATAGATCGTTAGATTTTTAGATATAACATTCAAAAGGAATCCTATAATATTGATAACCTGACTATTATGACAGACACCCGAGAGTTTGTAAGCAATTAAGCCTTAGTCGATTACGAAATCTTAACGGACTATTGACTTTGGGATAGTGCCGAAATAACTTGCCGCTTTAGACTTGTTCTTTTGCCCTTTAACTTCGTTAAATCTGTCAATTTATTTCATTACAAACCCTTTGTGAAACTCCGGAGCACTCAGATATTTTTGGATTTAATCAGAACTCAGACACCCAAAACCGAAATTGAAATCCGGGATGCAGTAATTCTTATAATCAGGACAAACAAATGAGGCGGGCCCCAATCGGGAATCCGCCTCATTTGTTTGTCCTGCCTTCCCCTGATTATCAACCCTGCTTGTCCCGAGTTAAATCAAAAGGGTTATTCGAGTTGGCACATTTTAGGGCGCTGCCGGAAATGATTATTTGGTGTTTCTCCAGCCTCTTCTTTGACCATTGTGCCTGGGACCTTGTCCTCTTCCGGGTCCACGGCCCCTGCGGTACTTGCCAATATCGGATATTACCCCATTAAAAAGTGGCTTTTGTTCAGGAGTACAAAGATTCTTAACCTCCAAAAAATGGTCGGACGTAGCCTTCTTCAGGGCATATTGCATTTCTCCGGCTTTTGAAGCAAGAGAATCTAATCGTTCTCTATCCGGATTCATATTCTTAACTTCTTCAAGAATTTTCATGTCAATGCTATCGAGCTGTTCTATGTATAAAGTCATTTGTTGCCGGTATTGGCTTTCAATTCCGGAAAATGTAGCTATCTGCTCTTCCGAAAAGTCCAGCACATTTACCATTCGGTTAAATCCGGCTCCAACGCCTGCATTTGTCTGCCCGGGAATATTCCGGTAAACCGGATCATTACTCAACCCCGAAGATGTAGAACCGGAAACAGGGCTCCACCATTGATAAATACCCCATCCGCCCACAAATGCAACAGCCAGAATAAGAATTGTAATTACAATCTGTTTTTTACTCATAGGAATAAGAATTAAGCCAGATTTCTTCTAATTGTGATCCCGGATTCTCAGAGAAAAAATAGTCCGTGGCAATAATTTCGGTTGAATCAGCCAGTTGTGAAAACTCAAAAGCGGTAAAGAGACTTGCGGAGAAAAAACCCAACACCAAAACAACCACCGACATCACAGCCACCAGAGCAGGACGCATAATCCATGCAGGTTTCTGAACACGTTCTATCTGGCCCATAACCCTTGTTGTGACAAAAGGATTAATTTTCTGACGTCTCTCTTCTTTCACAAAATCAAAAAGCAACTGAGTTTTTTCAAAAGCCTCACTGCATGAATCACAATGGTTCATGTGTTCCTGCATATCAACCGGAATTTCGCCTGTATTATGCAGCATCGCTAATTGATTATTAAAATCTTTACACTTCATCATCAAAATTTTTACCGGGACAATAAACTCTGCAATTTCTTTCTGGCCCTGAAAATCAAACTTTCGGTAGCTTTCGGTGACATTTCCAAAACTGCTGCAACTTCCATCAGACTTAATTCCTGATAGTAAAACAACACAAAAGCCTTTTTTTGTTTGGTTTTTAACCGATTTACCGCGCCTTTTATTTGTTCACGCTGTTCGCTTCGCATCAGTTTGCTTTCCGCATCATCATCCGAATAGCCCGATTCTGTTACCTCATCATTAATGCCGGTAAATGACCTCAGCATGTTTCTCCTGGTCTGATTAATGGCTTTATTCACCGCAATCCGGTAAAGCCAGGTTGAAAAAGCAGCCCGCCCGTCAAAGGAATTTAATGCATTCCAGGCCTTTACAAAAATCTCCTGTGTGAGGTCTTCGGCATCATCTGTATTATGCAAAAAACCCATGCAGGTTTGAAATACCTTCTGACGATATCTGTCCACCAGCACAGAGAAGGCTTCCGTTTGCCCGGCTTGTGCCTGTTGTACCAAATCACTCTCTTTCGGGTTTGTCTGCATGTAATATTTTACAGTAATTGTTCATTCGCTGGTGGAGAAGGCCCGCGCCCGATGAAGTTGCGTGTTTACCCTTCCACCAACGAAATTACAAAATTTTAATGGCTATTTGGCAGGCGCGTTTCCACGGCCATTACCACTTCCATCGCGTAAAGGTCCGGTACCATTTTCCTGATTGTCACAGGTTCCGTTATTATTGGCATCGGTAAAATTCCCATTACCACCACGGCCCTGACCATTACCCCGATGTCCGGAACCTTTACCTTGTCCACAGCCTTGTCCGTTACCATTGCCCGGACCTAATCCTTTACCGGCACGTTTTCCATCATAATTGTCACAAACACCGTCTCCGTTGTTGTCAACAAATCCGGAGCGAACATTTTCTGTAGTTTTCGTCTTCTGATCATTATCAGAGTTGGTTTGTGCATTTACGTTATTGACTGCAAATGCAAATCCTGCTACCATTGCTAAAGTTAAAATTACCTTTTTCATAATACTATTCTTTTATTGTTTTCATCCTTTTGACGTTGGTAAAAAAGAAATCATTCGTTTTTTCTCAAAAAAAAATCTTCCAACTATTTGAATTGTGGATAAAGTTATCCATATTTGCAAAGAGATAATTTATTGAATGAAGCAAAACATCGAAAATATTATTTCTGTTGCCGCAACAATCAACTGCGGATTTTCCTTCATTACCACAACGGGTATGATGATGGGGCGAATGTCTATGTTCATGGCATAAGTCTTGTTGACGCATCATATCTGTATCTTTCCAAAATTTTCCGATAAAATTTGAAATCAAATTAATCAGATACCGGTGCGTTAACGCAACCGGTCAGGAATTTTTTATTTTTATTTAACCTATGAGTGTAGTATAAAAAGGTATATTTTTGCCAAAATCAAGGCTTTGAAAATTTTTTCACCGGAGTTAACCTATTGTTAATGAGGATTCAAAAATTTTCATTAACGAAGAGTTTGGCAATAAAGATGCTTTTTAGACTGGGCTCACCTATAAATTCTTAAAACTATGTCTGATTTTAAATTTGAAACGCTGCAGCTGCATGCAGGACAAGAAGTGGATCCAACCACCAACTCACGAGCAGTACCCATTTATCAAACCTCCTCGTACGTATTTAACGATTCGGAACATGCGGCCAACCTCTTTGGGCTAAAAGAATTTGGAAACATCTATACCCGCATCATGAACCCCACCACCGATGTGTTTGAAAAACGCATAGCCGCTCTCGAAGGCGGAGTCGCTGCAGTAGCAGTAGCATCGGGTCAGGCAGCGCAATTTATTGCCATCACCAATTTTTTAGAAGCAGGCGATAATTTTGTGGCCACACCAAATCTTTATGGCGGTACCTACAACCAGTTTAAGGTTCAGTTTAAACGTCTCGGCATTCAGGTAAAATTTGTGGAAAGTGATGACCCGGCTGATTTTGAAGCCAAAATAGACGAAAACACCAAAGCGCTTTATGTCGAAACCATTGGAAACCCCAGATTTAACATTCCTGATTTTGAAAAACTGGGTCAGATTGCTGCTAAACACAGCATTCCGCTAATTGTTGACAATACTTTTGGTGCAGGCGGTTACCTGTTCCGCCCATTGGAACATGGTGCCAATATAGTAGTAGAGTCAGCAACCAAATGGATTGGCGGTCACGGAACATCTATCGGGGGTGTTATTGTGGACGGAGGAAACTTCAACTGGGGCAATGGCAAATTCCCATCATTCACCGAGCCTTCGGAAGGCTATCACGGCTTAAAATTCTGGGAAGTATTTGGTGCTGACAGCCCGTTTGGAAACATCGCTTTTGCCATCCGGGCCCGGGTAGAAGGTCTTCGGGACTTTGGCCCGGCATTGAGCCCGTTTAATGCGTTCCTTTTGTTACAAGGATTGGAAACCTTATCGCTCAGATTAGAACGAACGGTAGAAAACGCACTGGAACTGGCACAATGGCTTGAGAAACACCCTCAGGTTGAATATGTTAACTATCCCGGATTGAAATCGAGCCCCTATCACGATCTGGCAAAGAAATATCTGAAACATGGATTTGGCGGGGTATTCAGTTTCAAACTAAAAGGAGCTTCCGAAACTGCCGATCAGTTTATCAACAGCCTGTCGTTGATTAGCCATTTGGCCAATGTAGGTGATGCAAAAACACTCATCATCCACCCAAGTTCAACCACTCACGAACAGCTGTCAGCCGAAGAGCAAAAAACGGCAGGAATAGAGCCCGGACTTTTGAGGGTATCAGTAGGTATCGAACATATAGACGACATCAAAGCCGACTTAACTGCTGCTTTTGAAAAAGTTGGTAAGTAGTTCGTACCTTTGGGATTGTGCCAAAATAACTTAACTGGTTCTGATGTCCGGAATTAAAAACTCCGACATCAGAACCTTTTTATCTGAAAAATCACTCACTTCCGCAAAAATTAAAGAAAATGTCACGGCAAAAATTAAATATCGGTCTTTTTGGATTTGGCGTTGTCGGTCAGGGTCTCTACGACGTATTGGAGAAAAGCCCGGCGCTGGACGCCAAAATAAAAAAGATTTGTGTGAAACGACACGTTATGCGGTCGCTTCCGGATGAAATGTTTTGTTACGAACCGGATGAAATCCTCAATGACCAAGGCATCAACACCATTGTAGAATTAATTGACAATGCGGATGATGCCTGTTTTATTGTAAAGAAAGCACTGAAAAACGGGAAAAATGTGGTATCGGCCAATAAAAAAATGCTTGCCGAAAACCTCAGCGAAATAGTCTCACTCGCCAAAGAAAATAATGTCTCGCTGTTGTATGAGGCATCAGCATGCGGCAGTATTCCTGTAATTCGCAACCTCGAAGAGTATTACGACAACGACCTGCTGCTCTCGGTTACCGGAATTCTCAACGGCTCATCGAATTACATTCTTTCCAAGATTTTTGATAATAATGAAAGCTACCCCAATGCGCTGAAAAAAGCCCAGAAGCTGGGTTTTGCCGAATCCAACCCCACCTTTGATGTGGATGGCTTCGATTCCCTTTTCAAACTGATAATTCTTACCATGCACAGCTTTGGTGTGGTGGTATCGCCCAATGAAGTTCTTAACTATGGCATCTCCAACATTTCGGAGTTTGACATCAATTACGCCCGCGAAAAAGGCTACAAAATAAAGCTCGTGGGTCAGGTGGAGCGGTTACGCGACAAAAAAATAACCCTGTTTGTATTGCCCCGTTTTGTTACACGCGACAAATACATATACAATGTGGAAGATGAATTCAACGGGGTAGTAATAAAAGGAGTGGCATACGACAAACAGTTTATGTTTGGAAAAGGGGCCGGAGGTCATCCCACCGGTTCAGCAGTATTGTCGGACATCACAGCCCTCGCACACCATTATCGTTACGAATATAAGAAAGCAAACTATTTCGAGGGGTTCAAATATTTCAAAGAGGGAACCATCGAAGTCTATTTGAGGTACAGCAATCCAAAGGTACTTGAGAACTTTGAATTCAAATCGGTATCGGAAGAATATCACGGTCCGCGTTACCACTACAAAATTGGTTTTATCAGACTGGACAAGCTGATTACCATTAAAGAAAAATTGCGGTCGTTGGATATTTTCCTGGCTGCCACAGGTAAGGCATTGAATTATTAAGAACTGCATGTCCCTAACCCGGACAAGCCAGAACCAGGCAAGTAGTATCGTTGAAAAAGATGATCACAATAAATGACTAATTGCTAAGCGATTATTTTTGTCCGGCTAAAGTTTATAGTTGCCTATATATCTATAGAGACTGCTTAGGGCCAAGCCCTTGCAACAACGCCTTTTCACTTTTATATGCAAGAGGTTGGCAGATGGCAGGACGGCTTCTCCGCCCTGCCATCTGCCAACCTCTTCTCTTTCATCCGACGGCAATACCAATAGTCAATACCGATAGCCTGACTTTTTCAACTTCGGAAAATGCAGCGCAAAGTGCTTCGATGGTTGCACCTGTAGTAACTACATCGTCCAGAATCAGCAAGTGCTTGTTTTGGAACAAATAGGGATGAACAACCTTAAAGATTCCTTCCACATTTTGCCACCTTTCATAGCGTCCCCTGCGTGTCTGGCTGGCAGAATGCACCGTGCGGATCACAGAATCCGAATTGACCGGAACTTTAGTGATTTCACTAATTCCACCTGCAATGACATCACTTTGATTGTAACCCCTGATTCGTTGCTTTTTTGGATGTAGAGGGACAGGAACAATACAGTCAATTTTTTCCGCCAAATTTTCTTTCAGCAAAGCCCGACCGGCCATTTGCCCCAGATAAGTACCTGCATTTCTGTCTCTTTTGTATTTAAGCTGATGAATGAGTTGCTGAAGAAGTTCGCCTTTGCGGTAAAAAAACAGAGAGGATGCAAATTCGACTTTTGCCCGCCCCCAGAACATCTGTTCCACCGGGTTGCCGGGTACTTTTTCGAACCAGGTGCGGGGCATCTCCGACTCGCATTTCCTGCATAAAGCAGTGCGTCCGGAACCAGGTGATTCGCCACAGCCTTTGCAGATTTCGGGAAAAACAAGAGCCGAAAGACCCTGAAGGTATTTTCGGAGGGGGTCAGGCATAAAAATTGGTTTAATTATATTCCGGGCTCATTTACTCTCCATCTTTTTCTTCAAGCGTCTCCATCAACTCCTTACTTTTTTCGACAGGTAGTTCCTGAACTTTTTTAAGCTTTCGGAGCATCACATTGGTACGTGTAGTAACGAGAGTTTCAATTTCATTGTTGGCCTGAGTAATTCGTTCCTGAGCTTTTCGCAACACTTTACCAAACTCGCCGAATTGTGTTTTTACAGCACCCAGAATTTCCCAAACCTCACTACTGCGTTTTTGAATAGCCAGGGTCCGGAACCCCATTTGCAAACTGTTCAACATAGCAGCAAGGGTTGTCGGGCCGGTTACAATTACTTTAAAGTCTCTTTGCAGAACCACAACCAGATCCGGCTGACGAACCACCTCGGCATAAAGGCCCTCGATGGGTAAAAACATAACACCAAAATCTGTGGTATGAGGCGGGTCCAGATATTTATCACGAATATCGGCAGCAGCCTTCTTAATAGCAGTAACCAATTGCCTTGTAGCCAATGTCATACCCTCAGCATCACCTTTGTCGAAAGCTTCCTGAAGTCTGGCATAATCTTCCTGAGGAAATTTAGCATCAACAGGCATATAAACCGCTTCCCCGTTATTTCCCTGGCCTGGCAGTTTTATGGCATATTCCACATGCCCGGTGGAATCATGTTTTGTTTTTACATTCTGCTCATATTGTTCGGGAGCCATTATTTGCTCAAGGATGTTCCCCAGTTGAATCTCCCCAAGTACTCCGCGGGTTTTCACGTTGCTAAGAACCCGTTTAAGGTCTCCAACCTCACCGGCCATACTTTTCATTTCGCCCAAACCCTCACGAACAGCTTCCAGCCGGTCAGTCACCAGCTTAAACGATTGTCCAAGCCTCTCTTCCAGGGTTTTGTGAAGTTTTTCGTCCACGGTTTCACGCATCTTCTCAAGCCGGTTTTCGGTCGATTTGACCAGGTCGTCCTGCTTGCGGGCCATGTCATCGAAGCGTTGCTTTTGCTGATTTTTAAACTCCGTCACGTTTTGTGTGAATGACTCACCAAAACTCCTGAGAGATTGTGCCAACTCCTGGCGGTTGGAAAGCGCATTGGTGTTCATCCCTTCCTGCATCTTAAAAAGCTGCTCTTGCAAGACAGAGGTTAGTCGGTCAAGATTTTGAGAAAGTTCCTGTCGGTTCTGTCCCAGGGCATTGCTAAGCTCAGAACGATTATCCCTGAGCTCTTCTTTCATTACCTGTCGGATGGAAAATTGCAATTCACTATTTGTGGTTTTGCCTGTTCGAAATATCAATACAATCAGAAAAATCACGCACAAGGAAAGCAAGGTAATCAGAAGTCCATCCAAAATCATAAAAGAGAATTTTTTTGCAAAAATAATGATGTCCGGCTAAAACACAACACCAGCGAACCGGTTCAACCCGGTCTTTGCTTGTAATCAACCGAACATCAATCAGTTTAATAACTGATAAGATTATTTCCTTCTTAACAAAGAAACAATCCACAAGAGAATAATGGCACCAACCGTAGCCGCAATTAATTGCCAGATAATGCCCTGACCATGAAATCCAAGAAATTCAAATAAAGCACCTCCAATCACGCCTCCAATCAGCCCAACAATCAGGTTCCAGATAAGGCCCAAACCTGACCCTTTGAAAATAATACTGCCAAGATACCCGGCCAAAATACCGATGACAATGGATAAAAGAAGTCCCATAATAAAAAAAATTTAGTTAGAACTCTAAGAATAATTCAATGAGCAAAGGAATTGTTACGAAATAACTTGCCGCTTTAGACTTGTTCTTTTGCCCTTTATTTCATTACAAACCCAAAGAGGATTAAAAAAAATATCACCTCCTCAAATCTCATTTGAATAAAGAAAGTTACCATTTTTTTTTAGGAATAACATATGAGTGTAGTATAAAAAGGTATATTTTTGCCAAAATCAAGGCTTTGAAAATTTTTGCACCGGAATTAACCTGTTGTTAATGAGGATTCAAAAATTTTCATTAACGAAGAGTTTGGCAATAAAG
>Ga0163219_100183_pt1 | contig 17250 bp, 18 predicted proteins | sample MSEWel2016_04_06_FD_113150 | JGI IMG/M metagenome (GOLD analysis project Ga0163219, IMG submission 113150) | Subsurface microbial communities from deep shales in West Virginia, USA - MSEEL Well Study Marcellus 3H_2016_04_06 ...
AATAAATATAATTATTAAAACATAGTCATAGAAATTACTTATATTTTGAATTAATGACTTTAAAGTTAGAATAATAACTCCCTCCCTTTTTTATGAAATTTATATTATATTATTAGCTAAAAGGACATTTAATCCTTTTTATAAGCAAAATTCTCATCTTTTTGATAAAAATATTAATAAAACACATTGAAACCAAAAATCACCATCACCCTAGCAACAAGATATAATTTAAAATTTGTATTAATTTATAGAAAAACCCCCACTAAATTTAGTAGGGGTTTTGGTTCTTTACCAATCTTAGATCACAACTGTTAAAAATTCCAATTTAGCTTAAAACTATTAATTTTTTAAAAACTCATGATATCAATCTCTGCTTCCTTCTGATTCTTAGTTTCTATAGTCACTGCCAATTTGATCGGTAGGCAGAGGATCATCTGATAAGGCTCACTAATCCATCCCATCTCAGCATGAATCGGTAGAGGTGATATATCCTGACTCAAACGCTCTAATTTCACCTTGCCATCCTTCATTCTCAGCCTTCCTTGATAGTCTTTACCTTCTATTTTAAAGGAGAAATTTATTCTCTCTAGCTTCTGACTATGCTCCAAATTATAACGATAAAGTTCTTTATTATCTAAGGTTATAACTACATCCTTCTGCCCAGCAGATTTAGAGATAAGAACTGGAGTGAATCCTAGCATGGAAATGCTTATAATTAAGATAAAAAGAATCAATACTTTATCAGCAATAGTCATGATTTTATTCAATTCTTTTAGCCCCAATGTTTTGAGCATAAAAACCACCATTCTAAAATTAGTTTTAGCCTAAGTCTAAACTTGAACAATTATTTTTTCAGCCTTAAGCTTATTCTTAACCTCAATCTATATATTAGTTGCTCTTTAAAAACTTCAAAATTTGCTTATGGATAAGCTCTTTATCTCCATTGATAGTACAGACATGCCCACCTTCATCAAGCCATAATAGCTCCTTATCTTGACTTGACACACCTTGATAGATAATCTCTGCACTAATTGGCTTGACTGTCTGATCATCCCTAGACTGGATAATCAAAATTGGTGCACTAATCTTAGCTAAATCACCTTTAGCCAACCTGATCAGCTTCAAAAGGTTAGGTACTGCTGCTAAGGGAGTTGCACTATAGTATATATCATACTCATCCTCCTTACTTTGTACCAACCCTTGATCATCACCTTTAAAACGCTTGAAATATTGCAAAATTGGAGTAAGATAGGCAAGTTTATCAAATATCTTAATTGGAGCTGCAATAGAGATAACTTTATCTAGATCATAATCTTCAGCCAAAATCAGCGATAAGATCCCTCCCATCGATAAGCCTATTACATAAACCTTCTCATAATTCTTAGCTAAGCTTTGATATTCCTGGCGAACAGAATTAAGCCAATCCTCCCAACCAAACTCCTCCATCTTTTCCTCAGAACTTCCATGTCCTGGCAATAAGATACCACTAGCAGTATATCCACCTTCTTGATGCAAAAACTCACCTAAGTACCTCATCTGACCTGGTGAAGCCCTAAAACCATGTATCAATAAACACGCTTGATCATTACCTTCAAAAAAGAAGGGCTGAGCATATTTAGGAATCTCTTTCATTTGTTATCACTCCTTTTTTCAAAGGGGTTAATGTAGGCGACAGTTTAAGATTAAGACTAAGTATAACATTAAAATAATGTTTTTATGGTTTACTCAATCTTAACCTTAGGCTTAAATTCAAAGCATTGCATTATCTCTCCACTATCAAAATAAATCATTATAGTCATTAAATCCAATTAATTGATTATCAGCCTCAGTATCTGAATTTACAGATATATAATTATTAAAAAATGCCAGACCGATAATAATTATAAAGAGAATTACTGTAAAGGTTTTACCTCGATTCATTATATTCCTCCCTATTATAAACCCTAGTTCTTATAATTAATATATTAAAAAAACAATTTAATCTTATTAAGGTATTTGTATTTAAGTTTAACATCTTAGAATTTACTTCTAAAGCAATTATTCTATTTAACCAAGGTCTTTTAGAAATCCACTAAAATCAGCAAATCTCCAATTAACAATAATCTTTTTTGTAGCCAAGCCATCATTATCTAAGTATTCCATAGTTGCTGACAAAATATCCAGACCTGTTTTATTTGTCAAGTGATATACTCTGAATCTGCATCATCTCCTAAAGCTCTCTCAGATATTAGTCAACTGCTCTTATATCAAAATTCTACTCTAACTTATTAATTTCCTCTTTTTTTGTAAATTAGCAGGATGTAAAAGTCATCCAACTTTAATAACAGGAACGAGTGATGAGTAATGAGCAAGAAGATTCAATATATTTAAAATGAAAGTTTATGGGATATTAAGACACAGTTAAATCACACTTTATATTAACATAAATAAAAGGTTTACATCAAGTCAAAAAGACCCAATGTAAACCTTTTATAATACCATTATATAGAAAAAACACTCTTCACTGCCCTTTAATGTTCTCCTATCTCGCCAGCCTTAGTAATAGCATACTTAGTAGCTAATGGTCCAAAGACCTCTGTTAAGGCTGCAGTAAATAGTAAGGTATTAAATACGAGTAATCCCACATTATCTGATAATGGAATATTATTAAATACCGTTAAACTACTCTCTCCACCGATAAAGTGTTTCTGTACAGTATAGGCTAAGGCAATTGCTACTCCACTTTGTGGTAGCAGACCCAAACCAACATACTTCTTAATCTTCTCAGGGGCATCAGATAGATGAGCTCCTAAAGATGCTCCACCTACCTTTCCAATCACACGGGCAATCGTATAGACAAATGCCAAGATTAAGAAACCAGCAGATGCTATACTGTCTAATCTTATCTCTGTTCCTGCTAAGATAAAAAACAGTGCATATAAAGGTACAGTTAAGGTCTCCATATACTCAGCAATACCTAAATTCTTTCTAGCAAAGTTACGATATGCAAAACCAATAAACATGTTTGTAATTAATGGTGATAGATGCAAGAAGATTGCAATCGCAGAACCACCAACAATTGTACTTACCAAAGTCAGTATCTTCTTCGTCTTATCCTCCATATTACTGATAAACTTCTGGGAGAAGTATCCTATTAAAAGTCCTGCTAAGATAGAACCACCTATTTCAATAGTTGGTGCAACTAAGGCATGAACTATAGAAATATCCCCTTGCCCTAAATATAAACCTAAGGCTAAAGGCTCTACCAGACTGAAGATAATTAAAGCGATTGCATCATCTATACCAACAATAGCTAATATCATCGAAGTCAACAACCCTTCTGCATTATACTCCTTTAATACCATCACTGTTGCTGCTGGAGCTGTTGCTGAAGCTATCGCCCCTAATACTAAAGAGAGATACAAAGTCTTGGTTATAGCAAAAGTAGCTAGAGCAACTATAATAAAAGCCCCAGTTGCTTCTAAAATAGCAATATAAATAATCTTCTTCCCTAAGCTCCTTAAAATCTTAACTGAGAGCTCACTACCAATAGTAAAAGCTATAAAGGCCAAAGCGAAGGTAGCTATATAGTCAAAACTCTCTGTAGTAAAAGCATACCATTCCTTCGCTTCTTCTGAAAGAAAGGGTAACCATTCAATTATATTAACACTTAGAGCAATACCTAAAAAGACATATCCTACTACAATAGGTACATGGAATCTTTTAGCTAAAAGTACAACTAATAACGACATAAATATCAAAAAACCTATGATATAAATTACCTTATCACTCGCCTGATGAATCAAGAACCATTCCCTCATTATCTGTAGTTTATGAACCAATTCTATATCTAAATTCATACTGTCACCTCAAATAAAAAGATTTAAGCCAATAAGATAACTATCTTATTATAACTCATAGCCCCAACATTGCTTCCATTATTATAAGATACTAATTGTGAATTTCGCCTGCTTTAGTAACAGCGTACTTAGTTGATAATGGTCCAACAACCTCAGTAATAGCAGTGGTAAACAATAAAATATTAAAGACTAGGGTCCCTACTTCAGGTAAATCTACAAAATCTCTCTGTACCGTATAAGCCAAAGCCACTGCTACTCCAATTTGAGATAATAATCCCATACCTATATATTTTTTAATCTTAGGATCTGCTTTAGCCAAAGTAGCACCTAAAGAAGCACCACCAACTTTACCTATCACCCTTGATAGAGTATAGACTAAAGCTATAATTACAAAGCTTCCTTTAGTTATCTGCATAATTTGAATCTTAGTACCTGCTAAAATAAAGAACATAGCATAAAGAGGAATGGTCATAGTCTCCATATCCTCAGCAACCCCAGGATTCTTTTTGGCAAAGTTCCGATAAGCAAAACCTACACACATATTGGTAATCAATGGTGATAAATGTAAAGCCACTGCCACAGCAGAAGCACCAATTACTGTAGCCACCAAAGTTAATACCTTCTTGGTCTTATCCTCTATTTTAATAATAAATTTAACAGATATATAACCTAACAATATTCCAAATCCGATTGCTCCTACTATCTCTAGTAATGGTTCAAAAAAAGCATTCATAATCGACAACTCACCAGATCCTGATGCCTTAATCAATGAAATAGGTTCAGCAAAACTAAAGATAGCAAGAGCTACCGCATCATCAATCCCTATTACAGCTAATAGGGTAGAGGTCAAATTACCCTCTGCATTATACTCCTTAAGCACCATAACCGTTGCTGCTGGTGCAGTAGCAGAAGCAATTGACCCTAAAATTAAAGCCAGATAAAAGGGCTGTCCAAAAGCTAACATAGCCCCTGTAACCAATAAGAATGCTCCAACAGCCTCAAAGACAACAATTAAAGCAATCTTCTTTCCTAAACTCTTTAATATTCTAATTGAAAGTTCACTTCCAATAGTAAAGGCTATAAAGGCCAAGGCCAAATCAGCCACATAATCAAAGCTTTCAACACTATAGCCATACCACTCTTTTAGCTCATCAGATAAAAAAGGAAGCTGTTCAATAATACTTACACTGAACAGTATCCCCAAAAAAACATAACCTACTACTATAGGTACCCTATATTTTTTAGTCAATAATACTACAAATAAAGCAAATACAATTAATAAACCAACTATATATAACTCTTTATTACTTGCTTGATTTAGCAATAACCATTGCTTCAACTCATATAACGTTTCAACAGATTTTAGATTCATTGTTGATCTTCCCCTACCTCTAATAGATAATAAAGTAGATCTGCTCTAGAAATATAACCTCTTAGCTTATTATCATCATTTACAACATAGAGATAAGATTCCTTATTATCTAACATGATATCTGCTATATTATCCATCTTATCATTCTCCTTAACAGCAGTTGTATTAGTTGACATATACTCCTTAACCTTTCTATCTTTAATTTCAGCTAAATTCTCTGCAGCCTGATTCACCTGATATAATAGACGATGGCTCTCTAAGAAACCATACTGTTCAGGGATGATATTCTTTAATAAATTTCTACTATAAATAGTTCCCAAAAATTTATTTTCATCATCCACAACTGGCAAGACCGACATCTCTATCTTATTCATAACCCTAATAACATCTTCAATGCTATCCTCTTCACAAACAGAGTTCATAGTTCTCATCATATACTTTCTTACTGTGCTCATTAAACTACACCTCCAGCTTTTTAATTATAATATTATCGGACTTCTCCTTAATCATAGCTCGATCTGCTAAGAAGATATCCTTACTTTCAGCAATAGCTAAGGCTGCTCCTGCTGCATATTTATTGGCTTCTAAGAAATCAAAACCATGCTGATAAACATAGTCAAAAAAGGCAGCATTATAGGCTTCCCCTGCTCCTAACCAGTTTCTTAAACAGAAATCACGAGGTGTTAGCTTATACACATCACCATCTTTATCAAATAATAGACGTGAACAATGAAAAGGCATCATTACATATTCAGCACCTTCTTCTTGTAACTTCTTACCTGCCCATATGTAATCATCATCATTGACTATCTTCTTATCTAATATCTTATTGGTGTGTTTAAAATAAGGTACCACAACCTTAGGTCTCTCCTCCAAGGCTCGATTTAAAACCTCACCACTGGCATGTAAATAAACATCTTTTCCTGCTTCATGACAGATTTGAATCAATCTTTGATAGATACTGAAGTTAACTCCTTCAGGAATTGACCCTGAAATCATAATAAAGTCACTATCCACAATTCCACGCCTAAAGCGTTTAATCAAGTTCTCAACATCACCAGGCTCCACCTTATAACTATAATCATTATAATGGGTATAAGTTACTGGTTCTCTAGAAATAACGAAGATATTATTTCTAATTTCACTTTCAGTAAAGATATAATTTGTAGTAATTCCATGCTCTTGTACCATCTTTTCAAAAAATAGGCCCTGTCTACCACCAACAAAACCAATATTCTGTACATCAGAATACCCTAGTTTTCTTAAATTGATAGCACTTAAAAGCCCTTTTCCTCCAGGAGATACCTTGATATCCCTTTCAGTATAAAGATACTGGTGAGACTTTGGCTTATTCTCCTTAACAAAATATTCCCGGTCTATTGCCGGATTTAATGTTACTGTAGTAATCATCTTTCTACCTCCCAACATAAATTATTGTTACTTAATATATTTTTATTATATTATACTCCTTTAATGATACTTTTTAAAGCAATTGATAGAATAAATTAAGTTTAATTAAAAATAAACTATATAATTCTTAGAGCTAATCAAGATAAATTATTATTATCTCCCTATAAAATATAAGATAGTATCAAAATTTTGATACTATCTTAATATTAATCATATCGATAGATTATAATATATGGATTTTATCATATTTTAATATATTTGTCTAATCTTAGTTGATTTGACTAAAAACCTCTTCTAAAACTCCAATAACCTGATCTACATCTTCAATATTAATAACTAATGGAGGTAAGAATCTCAGAACCTTCTTACCGGCAGTCAGCACCAAAATCCCATTGTCAAGCATTTTTTTTACAATCTCTTTAGCCTCCATATCTAGCTCCAACCCTAAGATCAAACCCATTCCTCTTAACTCTTTGATAAAGTCATACTTCTCTTTTAACTCTAATAATCTATTATAAAAATAGCTACCTACCTCTTTGGCATTATCTAAAACTCCTTGATTTAAAATGATACTTAAAGTAGTATAGGCTGCCTGACAAGCTAAAGGATTACCACCAAAGGTTGAACCATGGTCACCAGGCTTAAAGGCTTGAGCGACTCCATCCTTAGCCAAAAATGCTCCAATTGGAACTCCATTACCTAAGGCTTTAGCCAAAGTTAGAATATCTGGCTCTATTCCATACTCCTCATAAGCAAATAAACTTCCTGTTCTACCAATACCAGTCTGAATCTCATCAAAGATTAATAAGATCCCTTCTTGGTCACATAACTCTCTTACCCCTTCTATATACTCTTGAGTAGCTGGATTGACACCACCCTCTCCTTGAATTAACTCTAGCATAATAGCTGCTGTCTTATCATCTATAGCCTCTTTTATTGCTGCTAAATCATTATAGGGAACATATTTAAACCCTTGAGGAATTGGTGTATAAGGCTTATGATACTTCTCTTGGCCTGTTGCTGCCAAAGTCTTTAAGGTTCTACCATGAAAAGAGTTTTTGGCTGTTATAATCTCATATCTTTCTTCACCCTTTTCTTTAAAATACTTTTTAGCCAACTTAATAGCACCCTCATTGGCCTCAGCACCACTATTACTATAAAAAATCTTATCAGCATAAGAGTTACTTATTAATAACTTAGATAACTTAGCTTGAATCTCATAATAATAAAGATTAGAAGCATGAATTAATTTGCTAACTTGCTCTTTTAAAGCCTCACTAAACTCTGGATAATTGTATCCTAAAGCATTTACAGCAATTCCAGCTGTGAAATCCAAATACTTATTACCTTCCTTATCATATAAGTATACCCCTTCTCCCTTCTCCAATACTATTGGAAAACGTGGACCAAAGACATTCATAAAATAATCTTGATCTGCCTGAATAATCTCTTGTTTATTCATTCTCTACTCCTCCTTTAAGTACAGTAACAAGTGACAGGTAACTAGTAACGAGAAAAAGATTTTACCTATTACTTGTTACTCGTTACTGTTATTATCCTAATCTATCATCGTTCCAATTCCACTCTCAGTAAATATTTCTAATAAGAGTGCATGGGGAATTCGTCCATCTAAGATATGGGTTCTTTTAACCCCTTGATTTAAAGCTTTAATACAAGAACCTACTTTAGGAATCATCCCCCCTACTATCTTTCCGTCTTCAATCATCTCTTGGGCTTCTGCTACCTTTAGTCGAGAGATTAAAGAGTTCTTATCCTCAGGATTATCTAAGATACCTTCTACATTGGTCAATAAAATCAACTTCTCTGCCCCTAATGATGCGGCTAACTCTCCTGCTACTAAATCGGCATTAATATTATAGCTCATTCCAGCTTCATCTACTCCAACTGGTGCTACTATCGGCAGGTAACCATTATCAATCATAGTTATTAATATCTCAGGATTGATCTTCTTAATCTCACCTACATGACCCAAATCAAAACCATCCTCTAGCTCATATTTTTTAGCCTGAATCAAATTATTATCCTTACCTGATAAGCCCACTGCTTTATTCCCTGCCAAGTTGGCTAAAGAGACTATCTGACTATTGACCTTACCTAATAGTGCCTGCTCAACAACCTCCATAATCTCCTTATTAGTCACCCTCAAACCTTGATAAAAGTCACTCTGTAGATTCAACTTCTTCAAATTTTCACTGATAACTGGTCCACCACCATGAACGATAACTGGATTAACCCCTACATACTTCAATAAAGTAATATCCTCTAAAACAGAGACCATCAAATCTTGATTAACCATAGCATTACCACCATATTTGATGACTACAGTCTTATTAGAATACTCCTTCATATATGGTAAAGATTCTATTAAAATATCTGCTTTCTTAATTAGTTCCTCCACTAAACTGCCTCCTTTATTATTGGCTAACAGCTACTAGCTATTAGCTAAATTACGTATGATACTCTGCATTAATCTCTACATACTTATAAGAGAGGTCACAGGTCCAGACCTTATCACTATACTCTCCCAGGTTTAAGTTGACCTCTATTTTAATCTCCTCATCATTAAGTAGATTTGCTTTTGTCTCTGTTGAATGTTCAATCACTCTTTCTCCCTGCTCTAATAATACTGTATCATTAATCTTGATCTCTACCTTACTTAAATCAAGTTCTACTCCAGAAGCTCCAATCGCCATTATTATCCTACCCCAATTAGGATCTTGCCCAAACATAGCTGTCTTGACTAGCTGAGAGTTGGCAATCTGTTTAGCTATTTTAGTAGCCTTTTTAAGAGATTGAGCACCTTTGACCTCTACTTCAATAAACTTGGTAGCCCCCTCTCCATCACGAACAATCTGATGGGCTAAATAGGTACAGACATATTTTAAAGCATCTAAGAAGACATTATAATCTTCATCCTTATCCACAATAATATTATTTCCAGCCTTGCCATTGGCCAAAATAGTCACCATATCATTGGTACTCTGATCACCATCTACGGTAATTCTGTTAAAGCTCTGATTTATTGCTTCCACTAAGGCTTCCTGTAATAAATTACTATCAATTGCTATATCTGTAGTCAAAAATCCTAGCATCGTTGCCATATTGGGCTCAATCATCCCTGAACCTTTAGCAATTCCACCTAATTTGACTAGCTCATCTCCTACTTCAAACTCTATTGCTAGCTCTTTGGAATATGTATCTGTAGTCATAATAGCCTCTGCTGCCTCTTGACCACCAGATTGATTTAAATCTGCTACTGCTTTGTCAATTCCTGTTTTGATTTTATCCATTGCCAAAAATTCACCGATAATCCCTGTAGAAGCAACTAGGACTTGCTCCTTCTCTAAGTCTAACTTCTTAGCAGTAAAGCTGACCATCTCTTGAGTGTCTTGATAACCTCTCTCTCCTGTACAAGCATTAGCATTACCACTATTAACAATTATTGCTTGAGCTAGACCATCCTTGATATTCACTTTATTTAAAAGAACACAGCTAGCAGCACATTGATTGGTAGTAAACACTCCAGCAACCTTAGCAGGGCTCTGACTATAAATCAAAGCTGTATCCTTCTTACCACTCTTTTTAATCCCACCAGTAACTCCACTTGCTAAAAAACCTTGTGGTGCAGTAATGCCACCACTTATCTCTTTATATAAATTAGCCATAATCTCCTCCCCTTTACTTCTCAATTGATAATTTAATAGCTTTATCCTTAATTATACACTATCAGCCATAAATTATAAATATAGCCCTACATTATCTAAACCTAAAGTCTCATCCCAACCAGCTAAGATATTTAGATTCTGCACTGCCTGCCCAGCAGCTCCTTTAAGTAGATTATCTATAGTAGAGATCACTATTACACGCTTAGTCCTCTCATCTACTGTCAATCCAATATCACAGTAATTTGAACCAGCTACATGTTTAATCTCTGGAAGTTTTCCTTCATCCATAACTCTAACAAAGCTTTCATCCTGATAATAAGCTTGATAATGCTTTAGTAAAGATTTACTATCTATATTTTCTGTTAAATTGGCATATACTGTAGCTAAAATCCCTCTATTTATCGGTAAAAGATGTGGGGTAAAGGATAGACTAATATCTTTTTTAGCCAATATTCCCAATTTCTCTTCTATCTCTGATGTATGTCGATGATTTGCCACTTTATAGGCTTTAAAGTTATTATTTACTTCACAGAAATGAGACCCTAAAGAGAGCTTTCTTCCTGCACCACTGGTTCCTGATTTGGCATCAATAATGATATTATTTAGATCGACTAAGCCCTTATCTACCAGGGGAGCTAAGGCCAAAATAGAAGCAGTTGGATAACAACCTGGATTGGCTACCAAACTACTACCTTTGATCTCTGCACGATTCAACTCAGGCAGACCATACACTGCATCCTTGAATAACTCAGGGCTATTATGAGCTTTATACCAGCTTTCATAGGTTTCTAAGTTATCATAGCGGTAATCCCCACTTAAATCTATTACCTTTAAACCTTTAGCTAGTAGTTGAGGTACAACCTCCATAGATACTCCATGGGGTAATGCAGTAAAGACAAGCTCTGAACTTTCTGCTAGTTTATCGATATCTAAAGCTTCACATTTGATATCCGCTTCTCCTTTTAAATTTTGATATATATCTGATATTACTTCTCCATCAAAACTCCGAGAAGTCAATATCTCTAATTCTACCTTTGGGTGTTTATTAAGTAATCTGACCAATTCTAATCCGGTATATCCTGTAGAACCGACTATACTTACCTTCATTCTTGATTCCTCCTTAAGTATAACTATACTTATTTTGTTTATAATTATACATCTTATAGTATAAAAATACAAATGTTTTTTCTATTAAAATTATAAAAAACTTAATTACAAATAAAATCATTTTTTTACATAGTTATTCTTATTCATTTAAAATCCCTTTTTGCATACAATTTTATTCTATAATGTTAAAGGAGAAAGGAGGGATTAAGATGGTTGATAATAGTAAAAATTTAAAAGAAGAGTTAGAAGTTCTTCGTAAAAAACTAAGAGTATTATCTAGTAAAGAAGAACAGTTGACAGCTGAGGAATTAATTGAGCTAAGTCAAAAGCTAGACAGATTAATTATGAAGTTTTATAAGCAAAACTCATAATTAAAAGAGGAGCAGGAAAATTCCTGCTCCTTAATAAATCACATCATATTTTAAGTGCTCTTTTTTAATTATATATGCTAGTTAAAATTCTATAATAGTATAAATCAAATAGATATATTAATCCATAAACAGCTTAACTCCATAAGATATTGTTACTCCACCTATTGCTAAGCCAAATATCCAGCTAGGTAATGTTTTAAGAACTATTATCCCACCAATTAAACATAAAAACATCCCTGCCCCACCCTTAATCTGCACCTTATTATTTAAGTAGAATCTCTTTAATTTATAAATTATAATCTCCTCCCTTTAAATAAATTAGACATATTAAACTTTAATAATCTATACTAGCAATTAATTAGGATATTGTGACACTTTCATCTTCTAGCAAAATAAATTTAGATAATAACCTGTTAACAGACACACCCTTTAATCAAGGTATAGTCAGTATATGTCATTAAATATAAAAATGTGAGAAAGATTATAAAAGTTAATCTATCATCTAATCAGAAGAAATAAAGCGAAAGAGAGAGATATTTAAAAATAAATCTCTATAATCATTCATTTAAAGTTTGACCTATATAAGAACATAAGTTATAATTCTTATTGTGCCATAGGGGAGTAGCTCAATTGGTAGAGCACCGGACTCCAAATCCGGGTGCTGTGGGTTCAAGTCCTATCTCCCCTGCCACTATGCTAACGTAGCTCAGCTGGCAGAGCAGCTGACTTGTAATCAGCAGGTCGTCGGTTCGACTCCGACCGTTAGCTCCATTTTATTAGCCAATAGCTAAATGTATGCCGAGGTGGCGGAATAGGCAGACGCACCGGACTTAAAATCCGGTGGGATTTAACTCCCGTGTCGGTTCGAGTCCGACCCTCGGTACCACTTAAATTCAATTAACAATTAGCAATGAATAATTAAAGTTCAAAAGATTTAATAACACTGAGCTAAAGCTCAGCTTTTTTGTTTTTTGATAAGATAATTTATATTTTATAAATTAGATGTTTATGGATATATTGCATATTTTAAGATTAAGGGTAAGCCTAAGTAAAGCATTAAAATCATATGTTTTACTCAAGCTTAATCTTAGGCTTAATTTGAAAAATATAAAATTATTCTCATATACATTAAAAACATAGAGCAATTGCTCTATGTTTTTAATGTATAAACTTGTTGGCATAGCTATCTAACTCTTCATCTAGCTTATCCTCTTCATTCTCTATCAATAAGTCTAAAATATCACTGCCAAAGCTTTTATCTACCCCTTCTCTAACAATCAAGTCTAAACCACCAATTACACTTTCAAAGAGATTAATCTTCTTATCTAAAAGATGAATAATCTTCTCTTCAATTGTATTTTTGGTAGAAAGATTATAGATTAACACATCCTTCTCTTGTCCCAAGCGGTGTACTCTACCGATTCTCTGCTCTACCTTCATTGGATTCCAAGGTAGGTCATAGTTGATGATGGTATTACAAAACTGTAAGTTGATACCTTGACCACCTGCTTCAGTACTGATTAAGACATCACCATTTTTCATGAATTGGCGTTTAGCCCATTCCTTCTGATTATCCCGTAGTTTTCCACTAAAAATAACAGGTTGATAACCCCGTTGATAAAGGTGATAACAGATATACTGCTGGGTTGCTCGATATTCAGTAAATATAATTGCTTTTCCATCAGTATCATCTAAAATCTTCTCAACCACTTTCATCTTCTGATTCTCAGTAATCGAGATAGCCAATTCATAGAGCTCACATAACCTCTCCTTAATATTTTCATAGCTCTCTGACTTACACATCTTCTCTAAGGTCTTAGAGACTGCAAAGGAGCTACTACAGACTTCTCGTTGCAATGTTAATAGATGGAAAATACTCTTATTGGCACTGATACATTTCTTATACTCTCTCTTTACCAAAGTGCTAATTCCCTCATAAAGCTCCTTCTCTTTTTCAGTTAGACTTAGAGGAATTAGTTTAACCTTCCTATCTGTATAATATAAATCTATCTCCTCTCTTTGATTACGTATCATTACCTGTGATAAATCATCCTGCAAATCATCTAAATTCTGAGCTGAATGTTTATCCTTTACATAATTATCTTTAAAATCAGAGTAGTTTCCAAAGAGATTAGGCTTCAATAAAGCTACTAGGTTATATAATTCCTTCAAATCATTTTGAATAGGAGTAGCTGTCAATAATAAGAGATATTTTGCAGGAATCTTCTCAACAAATTTCCAGTTTTGAGTCTTAGAATTCTTCAAACGATGTGCTTCATCAACGATTACCATATCAAAGCCACGTTCATAAATATGATCACAATGGGGCTTTCTTTTAGCCTTATCAAGAGAGGAGATGATTACATCAAAGTAATGCCATCCCTTACCTTTACGGTTATTGAAGCAATCAATTTGAAACTTATGGGTCAACTCTTGCCACCATTGAAAACCTAAAGAAGCAGGAGTTAAGACCAAACAGGTCTTAACATCACCTCGAACCATATACTCCTTTAATATCATCCCTGCTTCAATCGTCTTACCCAAACCAACCTCATCAGCCAAAATAGCTCTACCATTCATCTGCTCAATTACCTTATTGACAGTCTCTACCTGATGAGGAAACAATCCCATCTCTTGCTCTTGCCAATAATCATTTAATGTATCTAAAGCCTTTAAATTATCAATATTTATTTGATTGGTTGCCATTTATCTCACCTCGTATAAGTGCTGTATATTCTGTATCACTTCTTAGTTTAACCGAAGTAAATTAGTATAATTAAGATAACTTTATGAAAGAAAGGCTTAGACTGTTAAAATTTATAGTTTTTATCTTAATATAAAATTAAAAAATGCACCTCTAAAGATGCATTCTCAAACTAACAATCGATATTATGTTAAATAATATTAACCCCAATCATACCTCCAAAAGCTGAGATTAAAAACCCAATTATAATTCTTGAAAGTAGACTAAAAGAAAAGATAACTGGATTCCAAAGACTACCAAGAAGCACTATTACCAGCATATATATCAACCCCACAAAACCACCATTAACCCATCCTCTACCACCTGCTGAGTAGGCAGCAACAATTCCTCCAATAAAGATAGCTAAATAGTTTACTATAAATAAAATTCTACTAGCAGACTGATTAGCAGCATTTGATAAACTAATAACCAAACCCAAACTAAAACTACCTATTAACAGTAAGATTAAACTGACTATCAATCCAAATAAAATACTACTCACTTTAATAACAGAACCTTCTTTTTCAGATTGTGCCATAAAAATCTCCTCCATAAACCTTTTACTTTAAAATATTCATTTTAAAGTATTAAATATTACTATAAGTTCCACTTTTTCAGCCTTTCTATTTCAGAATCTGCTGTTAAGGAGAACTTAACAGGAGTAATAGATACAAATCCTTCTTTAACTGTTGATACATCGGTATCAGGAGAATTCCCTTCTTCTACTGCTTCTCCTGCTAACCAGTAGTATCTCTCTCCTCTAGGATCTATTCTCTGTTCAAAGGTATTTTTATAGCTTCTATTACCAAGCTTGGTGATTTTATGTCCACCACTACAATCAACTGGTACATTAACATTTAAGATAACATCCTCAGGAAACTCTTCTTTTTGATGCTCTTCTAATAACCTCAAGACAAACTCTGCAGCATAAGCAAATTCCCATTTTTCATCAGTGACTAAGGAAACTGCAATTGCTGGTATTCCTAATAATAATCCTTCTACAGCTGCTGATACAGTCCCAGAATAAAGGACATCATAACCCATATTTGGACCAGCATTAATCCCTGATATTACCACATCAGGCTTTTGATCTAATAAAGATTCTATCGCAATTTTAACACAATCAGCAGGAGTTCCATCTATAGCTATGCACTTTGAATTGATGTCAGTAAATGTCATCTCTTTAGCTCGTAGGGGATGATGAATCGTGATGGCATGACCTGTTGCACTCCTCTCTCTATCTGGTGCTACCACAACCACCTCATGCTTCTGTTCTAATTCTTGGCATAATCTTTGAATTCCTGGCGCAAAAATACCATCATCATTTGTCAGTAATATCTTCATTTTATCTCCTCCTATAATATATATAAGTTTAAGTATAAGTTTGAGTACAAGTCAAAGTTGAATTTATTTATACTTAAGCTCAACCTTAGACTTATACTGTTATGTATTATTCCTCTCCAATATATTTAAATACTGCTTTTGGTCTTCCAATCAAATAACCAATAATACTTCCAATAATGACTGGTAGACTCAAATTCAAATTAAAAATCTCACTAACTATTATCATAGTAGCCAATGGAATATTAGCAATCGATGCTAAGGTAGCAGACAGACCTATGATTACTAAGATAGATAAGGGAATATTAGGAAAGATATAATATAATAAGTTTCCTGTTAAAGCACCACTGATTAAAGCAGTATCAACAATAGCCGCACTACAGCCACCTCCAATAATAACCATAGCCAGCAATATCTTTACTATAATTAATATAATCATTCTACCTTCCCTTAAAGGGCTAAAAACTAATTGATTGATATCTCCAATATCTATAAAAGAATCTACTTTTAATAATTTCATTATCATTAGGACTATAACCCCTGTAATAATAGGTTTTAAAAAAGACTTGATCCTTAATCGACTAAAATAATCATCTATAGCCTCAAATATACTAATAAAGCTCTGGCCAATTATTCCAGAGATTATTGCCACAAGGATTAGTAGAAATATCTCTTTTAAAGTTGCTTCAGGTAGAGCTAAATCAATATTCAAACTATTCATGGGTAAAAAAGCATGATAGAAATAATAACCAAAACTACTCCCTAAAATAGCAGGAAATAAATCATTATAATCTAAAGAAGATTTATAGAGAATCTCACTAGCAAAGATTCCTCCTCCTAAGGGAGCACCTAATAAAGGCCCTAAGGTAGCAGCAGCTCCACAGACACTTAATACTCTATAATCTAATTGTGAGTTGAATAGTTTGACCTTAAAATAATTAAAGACCTTATCAATTACTATTGCCATACTACTGCCAATTAATAATAGTGGTCCAACTAAACCCCCTATACCCATCAACCCCAAAGTAGTACTAGTAGCTAAAAACTTGCTGATTAATAACCTAAAGGGACTCTTCAAAGGATATTTATTATTAGTATATCTTATATATATATCAGTCCCCAACCCCCTAGCTCTAAAATCAAGATAATAAATTATTATAGCTATTATCACCGAACCTATCAGTGGGGCAATATAGTATTTATTGTAGAAAAACTGGTTTAAATAAAATATCCCTTTCTTTAATGCTAATACTAAGACTGCTCCAAGAAAGCCTAGCAACAGGTTAATTATCAACCATTTTATAATATAAAAACCAATTTTTCTATAAAAATTATCTAGAAACATGAGATTAACTACACTCCTTAATCAGTAATATTAAAG
>Ga0163219_100184_pt1 | contig 17220 bp, 17 predicted proteins | sample MSEWel2016_04_06_FD_113150 | JGI IMG/M metagenome (GOLD analysis project Ga0163219, IMG submission 113150) | Subsurface microbial communities from deep shales in West Virginia, USA - MSEEL Well Study Marcellus 3H_2016_04_06 ...
CCCCAACCCGCTCACAATCATTCTATGGGGGATAAGTTTAAAAGAGGGACTGATTTTGACTTGAGTATTCTGCTTGTTTTTTACTTAAAATTAGTTCTTACTATTATTACAAACACAATTTCCGGACTTTCGTGTGTCCTTTATTGCTGAATTTGCTGATATTTGCTGAGATCAAACAGCTTTTTGAAAAAAGAGTTGCCCCGGAATCCGGGGTCAGCCATAAAAAATCTCTATTCCTGCTCTTTTCTATCACGTGTGTAGACCTTGCCGTATTCGTCTATGACTGACTCATCGCAAAGGCCAACACCATGCCTGTGGGCTGCGCGACTTATCATGTGGGCAGCTATCGGGGCTGTGAGCAACAGGAAAAGACCCACTGTTATGGCTTTGACCCCGATCGGGGAAAAACCGACCTTCAGCAGGAGGCTGAGCATAACGCCGAATGCGCCCAGAGTACCTATCTTTGTTGTGGTATGCAGACGGTTGTATACATCCGGCAGCCTCACAAGCCCGAGCATACCAAGGAACACGAAAAAGAGTCCTATAAGAAGAAAGGCATTGCTCAGCAGGTCAAGTGCTGTTTCTATTAGGGTCACAGAACCACTCCTTCATCGAGGTATTTGGCTATTGTAACGGTTCCGACAAATGCAATGATGGAAAGCACAAGTGCTACATCCATGAAGAAGACAGAACCCTGGTCAAAGGAATATACACCAAGCATCACAACTATTACTGTTGTCATGGCATCGAGTGCTATCACTCTGTCGGGTATTGTGGGTCCCTTTATTATCCTGTATATGCACGGGATTATGGCTAGCACCATTATAATTATTGCTAGGGTAAACATTGAGATCATTCGAATGCCTCCAGTACGTATTTTTCCAGGTCATCCCTGATTGATTCGGCCACAGCCTCAGGGTCTGATGCGTCGATGGCATGAACGTAAAGGACCGATCTGTCATCGGACATATCGATCGTCAGCGTACCTGGCGTCAGTGTGATGGTATTGGCTATTGCAGTTATCCCGAGATCAGTCTTTGTCCTGATAGGTACTGCAATGATGCCTGGTTTAATGTCTATTTTAGGTTGGAGTACTATCTTTGCCACTACAATATTGGCCATTATGATCTCCTTGATAAGAACATAGAAATACCTTGCCATTGCAGGCAGTTTCTTTATGCCCTTGCTGATAGAGAAATCACGCTCAAAGTGGAAGAGTGGCTTGAAAGGACGTATGATAAAGGGTGCGAATACAAGTCCCAGTATAAAGTTGTTGATATTTATCGTACCATGGACAAAGCACCATATCAGTCCGAATATTGCAGCGAAGAATATATAGCGTTTCATCTTACCACTCTCGTGAGTACCGCTTCTATGTATGGTTGCGGATCAAGTATCTGTTCTGCTGTCGCAGTTGCCAGTGATATCAGAGGCTCGGCATAGAGTCCGAAAACAATGATGGATAGTGCAAGCACTATTATGGGTGCCATGATCAGGGGAGATGCCTTATGGGAAGAGTATTCTCCATATTTTTCAACATCCCTCTTCTCTCCCCAGAACATCAGAAGCCATGCCCTGAACATATAGAAGAGAGTGAATATTGCAAATATCAGTGCAATGCCTATCTCAAAGTAATACTCGCCGATTATTGCTGCATCAAAGAGTACTAACTTGGCGATAAATCCTCCTGTCGGAGGAAGGCCTGCAATTGACATCGCTCCTGCCAGAAAGAGCAGCGCCATCATCGGGGTGCTGTCAACCATGCCTCCCATTTTTCGCATATCCCTTGTGCCTGCATGGTGGATTATGGCTCCGGAGCTCAGGAACAACATAGACTTGGCAATCGCATGGTTCACAAGGTAGATGAGAGCGGCAGCAATTGCATAAACACCTCCAAGTCCTATTCCAAGGAATACATAACCGATCTGGCTTACACTGGAGTATGCAAGCAGACGTTTCACATCGGTCTGTGCCACAGCGGAGATGGCACCGATGATAATGGTAGCAAGTGCCAGGTATATTATCACAGGCTGGAATATGTACAGTGTGTCCCTGAAGATCAGGAAGAAGACACGCAGCATTCCATAGGCACCAACCTTAATGAGTACACCACTCAGCATGGCGCTGATGGGTGAGGGTGCCGTGGGGTGCACATCAGGCAGCCAGTAATGCAACGGGAAAATTGCCGCCTTGTTACCGAAGACCACGATGAACATAAGGGCGATTGCGAACACATGCCAGGGCAGGTTTCCTGCATCGCTCATGGCACTGAGTTTTACAGATATATCAGCCATGTTGAGTGTGCCGGTGGTTGCGTAGAGAGAGGCCACGGCTATCAGCATAACGATTGATCCGAGCATGTTCAGTACGAGATATTTGAATGTAGCTTCCATCTTGTCAGAGCTCTTAGTAATTCCTCCCTGCTCATTGGCAACCACCAGGGCACATGATGAGAGCAGCAGTATCTCGAAGAATACGAAGAGATTGAATATGTCCCCTGTCAGGAAAGACCCGTTAAGACCTGCCAGCAGCAGGTTGAACAGCGGATAATATGTGGCACTGAGTGATTTCTTCTCTATGTAGTCAAATGAATAGATGAGTGAAAGAAAGGAAATGCATGTTGTAAGCACGACCATGCCTGCACTTAGCAGATCGGCCACAAGCAGTATGCCATACTTGCCCCATTCACCAACCTCGTATACCTGTATTCCGGTGTTCCATACTTGCAGGAGTAACATTACACTCAGGACTACAAGGCCTGAGGATACCAGAATATTCAAACCTTTCTGAAGCTGTGGATTTGACCTGAGCATAACCATGATCGCTGCCATAAGTATCGGAACGGCGATCAGGATTATCGGCAGATGTTCTGCTATCGGACTCATCCCCATAACCTCCTGAGTTCTTGAATATCAGTGGTTCCGTATTCCTCATAGATGCGATAGGCAAGTATCAGTATGAATGCGGTAACGGCCAGGCTGATGACAATGGCAGTAAGTACCAGAGCCTGAACAAGTGGATCAACAAAATTTACTGTGTGGCCTGCGGCAGTTACAGGTGCCAGTATGTTCTCTGCCAGAACATCATTGAAGATTGTTCCTGTAGCTTCCGAGGCCCCATGTCCTCCGTCTTCTGTGATGATCGGTACTCTTGTTCCCGAGAAGGCGCCGGTTGATACTATCAGCAGGTTGACGGCATGTGAAAGTACACTTAGGCCTATGATAATCCTTAATATGTCCCTGCGGAGTACAAGGAACGTGCCAATACCAAAGAGTATGGCAATTGTTAATGAAAGCAGGGTATTGTTCATTCATCATCACCTACGTTTTTGAAAATAAAGAGCAAACTACCAATTACAACGAAATATACTCCGATGTCGAAGAGACCTGCGGATACGAGCTCTATCTCTCCGAAGAAAGGAAGATGCACGAACTCCACGGCACTTCTGAAGAAGTTATGTCCGAAGGGTATTGCAGCAAAGGCTGTCAGGGACGCAAGTATCAGACCGAAGGCAAACCACTTGCCCCAGTCAGGATCGAAAAAAGACTTGATATAGTCAAGTCCGAAGACTACGTATGTCAGCGCGATCACAGAAGCGAACATCACCCCTCCGATAAATCCTCCTCCTGGATTGTTATGCCCTGCCAGCAGCAGGGAAATGGAAAATAGGATCACCAGTGGTAAGCATATCTTGGTAACTGTTTTCGTTATGGTTGTGGTCATTCTTCCTCACCTCTGCTGTGTATCAGGTTATATACGCCGAAGGCTGCCAGACAGAGAACCGAAATCTCTCCGAGTGTATCATAACCTCTGAAATCAACAATTATCACGTTGACTATGTTATGACCTCCGGCCAGTGGCAGGCTGTTTTCGATGAAGTAGTGGGAAAGACTCTCAAAGGGTGTTACTATTCCCTGTGTGGCATTTATCAACAGTACGAACACGGTCAGAGCCACTGCCGAAGCTATCAGCAGGTCTCTTGTCAGCACTGCCGGTGTTACATGTTCTCTGAACTTCTGCGGTATCTTCACTATGGCAAGCAGGAATATTATTGTGGAAAGTGTTTCCACAAGTATCTGGGTAAGTGCAAGGTCAGGTGCCGAGAGGTAGATGAACAGCAGACTTACAAGGTAGCCGAGTCCTGAAAGAGATATTATAGCAGGCACATACCTTGGAAGTAGTGCTGCACCCAGACCTGCGATGATCATGAACAGGAACAATATACCTTCATACAGCGGTATGTCAAAGTTAAGTGTTGAAGGTATGATATCTGCCGTAAGGAACACTACAGGTATCATGAACAGTGCAATCAACAGGAGCAGCAGGGCTATAACATAGGTCTTGATATTCCCTGGCTGCATCCTTGATGAGAAGCCGAAGGTGACGTTCTTTGCGTTGTTCACCGTGGCATCATAGATATAGTTTACACTTAGCATGGGATGCCGTGAATTGAACCTGTTCTGCCAGGCTGCAATACTGTCGTATCGTGTGTATATGAGTATACCCAGGATGAACGTTGCTATTGTCATCATAAGGGCGGGTGTGAAACCGTGCCATAGCTGTACATGTAGGTCAACCGGTTCGAGAAGTATGGATTCGACCGCAGGCTGAACGATATAATGTGAAGGTATTGAAGGTATAAGTCCGAACAATATGATAAGCACTGCCAGAAAAGCAGTTGGAATGATCATGGTCCATCCCGGGTCATGTATGTGTTCCGGAAGGCCGTGTGACGGACGTTTTCCAAGGAAAATGCCGTCTATTAGTTTGATGGAATAGGCAAAGGTCAGTACACCTCCGAGCACAGCCAGTGCCGGGATAAGATATGTGAAAGGACTTCCGAGCAGGTGTCCCATCTCATAAGATGCCTCATAGAACATCTCCTTGCTCAGGAATCCGTTCAGCGGTGGTATCCCCGCCATTGCAAGGGCACCTATGGTCGCAAGGATGAAGGTTATCGGCATCTCCTTTCGCAGTCCTCCCATTTTCGTGATATCCCTCGTGGCAGTTTCATGGGCAACTATGCCTGCCACAAGGAAAAGTGATGCCTTGAAGGTTGCATGATTGAGCAGGTGGAACGTTGCGGCAGCCACGCCTATTCCCGGATGGTGGAGAGTGGTGTAACCGTACATGGTCATCAAATAGGCAAGCTGACTGATGGTGGAATAAGCAAGTATTCCTTTGATGTCAGTCTGGCGGAATGCCAGGAAACCTGCCACGATCATTGTGATTATTCCTACACCGCTTACCAGGATAAACCAGGCATCGGTTCCGGAAAATATCGGGTGTATCCTTGCTACGAGGTAGATTCCCGCCTTGACCATGGTGGCCGAATGCAGAAAAGCACTGACAGGAGTTGGTGCTTCCATTGCATTAGGTAACCACACGTAGAAGGGTCCCTGTGCTGATTTTGATGCAGCACCTATGAATATGAGTATAAGTGCTAGAAGGAAGAGTTCATGTCCTTTTATGAACTCGATCATGGATTCGCTGTGCAGGATTGTGGGTATATCAAAAGTGCCTGTTATTGCATGCAGCACTAAAAATCCCGCAAGCATGAAAAGACCGCCTGTTGCCGTTATAAGCAGGGACTTGGTTGCCCCGTAGACGGACATTGGCCTGTTGCGCCAGTATCCTATAAGCATAAAAGATGTGATACTGGTAAGTTCCCAGAATATGAACAACTGGATGAGATTTGCTGAGAACACCATTCCGAGCATGGAGCCCATGAAGAAGAGAAGCTGCTGGTAATAGCGTGGAAGGTCTTCTCTTTTGGACATGTATCCATTGGAATATGACATGATTATTATGCCGATAGTAGAGACAATTATACCGAACATCACACTGAGTCCGTCTCCATAGAACGACAGATCAATGCCCAGTGAAGGTATCCACGTTATGGAGCCCTGTATGCTCTCTCCGTGTATGACAGTTGGTGCAACCTGCGCCACAAGTACAAGACTCAGGAAAGCAACCGCTGCTGCATACCATCCTATTCTGTTCTTCAGGAGTTTTTCAACCACTGGCAATATACCGGCCAAAATGAATGGCAAAAAAACCGCTAGAGTAATTGCTGTAAACGAATCCATGCCAATCTAAATTTAACTACCCATATATAATGTTTTTTAATGAGAATTATTATTCGTGAAGGATTCTCCTCATCCGTAGTTTCTTTTTAGGATTTATTTACTGGAAATCCTATTTATGCAAAAAAAAGAGCTATCAATAATAACCCATTTATAGGTGCAATAATTGCCTCTCTCCGGAGCATAATTCGTCATTTATTGCCTGGCAAAGTTATTCAAATATGAAAACAATATCGCACAGTATGTTCAAGGGAGTAATATTTGATTCTGATGGTGTGCTTGTGGATTCCATGTCCTATCATGCAAAAGCCTGGGTGAAGGTCTTTGAGGACGAAGGTATCGATGTTTCCGAAAAAGAGATATATGAAATAGAGGGCTCGAACCATAAGGGTGTTATTGACATTTTTTTCGGAAAGGCCGGGAAAGAGGCTGATGATTCCATCTATGAAGAACTGCTGAAGAAAAAAAGAAAGCTCTTTATGGAAATGAACGAGGCAGAAGCATTTGATGGTATGCGAAAATGCCTGAGGCTTCTGCATGGCAGGTACATGCTTGCCGTAGCTTCCGGTGCCGACAGAAAGATCGTATCCAGTCTCATGGAAAAATTCTATCCTGGGATCTTCGATGTCGTAATATCCGGAGAAGATGTCAGCAATGGAAAGCCCGACCCTGAACCCTATCTGAAAGCTGTGGATAAACTGGGTCTAAAGAGAGAAGAATGTCTTGTTGTGGAGAATGCGCCTCTGGGAATAAAATCTGCTAAGAATGCGGGTATGTACTGTGTTGCAGTGGCTACTTATCTGGAACCTGAAAAAATGTCAGAGGCCGACAAGGTTTTTGAGAACCACAGTGGTCTGGCGGATTACTTAAAAGAGCTGGCCAGCGCTAAAGAGTAAATTATTTTTCAGACCGGGAAAAAGAATAGACTGTACGGTTATACCAGCCGTACAGTTTCAAGATTGGTCAGTGCCCTGGTCTCGAGCCTGTTCTTCTTATGGATCGAGCTTGCAAGGTCAATGCATGAGCGTTCGTCTCCGTGTTCGGTATAAACCCTTTCGGGACGTGGTTTCATCCTCTTGATATAATCCATGAGCTGTTTCCTGTCGGAGTGACCTGAGAATCCGTCAACGACCTCAACTCTCATGTTCATGGTTACTACGTGTGTTCCGTTGCTGCTGGAAAGAGGTATTTCCTTCCATCCTTTCTGTATCCTTCTACCAAGGGTTCCGTCTGCCTGGTAACCTACGAACACAAGTGTGTTGTTCTCATTCTCTGCGAACGCCTTGAAGTATTCTATTACCGGACCTGCATTCATCATACCTGAGGTTGACAGGATGACACATGGGTGAGGCTCTTCTATTATCTTCTGACGCAGCTCATTGGAGTCAACGGGCTGGAAACAATCTGCAAGGAACGGATTCTCTCCCTTCTGGAAGATCAGCTTACGCAGGTCATTGTTGAGGTACTCGGGATATGTGGCATGGATTGCCGTCGCTTCCCAGATCATACCGTCAAGATAGACCGGAACGTTTGGTATCTCGCCTTTACGTATCGCGTCCTCGAGAACGATCATAACTTCCTGGCTCCTACCTACTGCGAATGCAGGAATGAGCACCACTCCTTCCTTTTTGAGTGTCTCTTTTATAATTGTCTTGAGGTTCTTTTCAGCATCTTTCAGAGCTGGCTGCATTGCATTGGAATTGCCGTAGGTGGATTCCATTACCACACTCTCCACACGAGGGAACCTGTTGACAGCAGGATCAAAAAGCCTTGTTTTCTCGAACTTGAAGTCACCGGTGAACACTACATTGTGCAGTCCGTCCCCGATATGGAAGTGAGAGACCGCAGAGCCCAGAATGTGTCCTGCATTGTGGAATGTGAGCTTGATGTCCGGTGCAATATCAGTAACTTCTTCGTAATCCAGTATGATCGTGTGTTTTAAGACCTCTCTGACATCTGCGGATGCATAAGGTGGTCTTTTGCCTTCCTTTGCAGCAACGTCGATGTAGTCAAGCTGCAAGAGTGCCATGAGATCACGCGTTGGTGGTGTACAGTACACAGGTCCTTCAAAACCATATTTGTAAAGCAGTGGGACAAGCCCTTGGTGGTCAAGATGGGCGTGTGTGAGAACCACGGCATCTATCTGGTTTATCGGGAAAGCTTCAGGTACGTAGAGGTATGGCGTCATATCATCCTCTGAAGCTACATTTACTCCACAGTCGATCATGATCCTTGATTCAGGGGTTGAGACAATAAAGCAGCTGCGTCCTACTTCCCTTGCTCCTCCCAGGGATGTGATCCTTACCCACTGGTCTTTGGAGGTACATCCTCTGTGTATCTTTCTTCCCACAGATTTCAGGATGTCTTTTCTTTCCTTGTGGTTAGTACGCATGAATTCACGGATGTTCTTGACTGTCCGTGACTTGATAGGTGGGGTCCTGACAACTTTAGGTGTCCAGCCGATCTTTTTTGTGATCTCCCTGAGTGTCTCTCCATGTTTACCGATAACAAGACCCGGCTTTTCAGCTTCGATGATGACCTCCCCCACATCCGGGTCAAAATGATAATTAGAAACTATGGACTCTGACGGAACCGTCTCTTCGATTTTCTGTATCGATTCCTCGGGAGGCATCAACACTTTAGGATCGGGACGAACCACTATACGTGTTCTCAGGATCTTTGCGAGATTTCTGACAATATTGCCGTTATCAGCAAACTTCTTTGGTTCTTCGGTGTAAACTACGAGTTGCGGGCCTTCAAATTCAACATCAGAAATAGTTGTGCCACTGGGCAACTTCTCTTCAATCTTTTTCTTAAGATCAGCTAATACTTCTTCTACCGCCATTAAAACAGCCTTCCTGTAAAAAATGAAAAATATGAGTTATAGAAATTTGGATTTTTAAAAATTATATTTAAAAAATATATGGTTGATGTCAGTTGAGCTCTTCCCTCAGTTTCTTAACTTCCTCTGATTCAAGTCTCTTATAATTGTTCTCACTTATGACTACTACATCGATTCCGTTGCCTGATGCAGAGTCTCTCTTCATAGCATTATGCAGTGCCCTGACAGCCAGTTCGGTACCTGCCTCGGTATCCATATTCTCTTCGAATCTGTCTTCGAGCACACCGTAAGCTATTGGTGAACCTGATCCGGTTGCAACAACTGCCTTTTCGTCAATGTTACCGCCAAGTGCATCAATGGAGTATAATGCAGGGCCATTCTTATCGTATCCTCCGACCAGTAACTGCACCATCATGGGATAGTACCTCTGTCCGGCTAAAAGATTTGATAAAAGAGTGGTCAGACCCTTAATGGTCATTGATTCTTTGCGTCTCATCTTGTAAAGCTTGGATTCGACGCTGATAATACGTACGATCTGTTGAGCATCTCCCACAGAACCGGCAGTTGTCATCGCTGCAAGATCATCTACCTGGTAGATCTTTTTCGCAGTCTTACTTGCAATAAAATGCCCCATCGTTGCCCGCTGTTCGGTTGCAAGAACTACACCATCATTGCAAACTATCCCAACTGTCGTTGTACCTTTTAAATACTTATCATCGGTCATCAGTTATACCTCTAACTAAAAATGAGAAAATCAACGTGATAAAAACGTGTTATGCATTCCTCTGCACAGTATCCCATTAGTGATTTCTATATAAATAATTATCCCTTGTGTTCTATACAATGCCGATCTCATCGGCAAGTCTTTTGACACGTTCAATACTACTGGTATCGATATTCTTTCTTCGCATAAGTGATAGCTTCTCGTCCAGGCTTATCTTCCTAGTTCCCTTTGTAAGATTATCGGCATGTGCAACAAGCTTCTCTTCCAGGGTGCGCGGTATGTAATCATCGCCAGGAAGCCCGAGTTCCATCGCTTCTTCCGTTGTTATGCCTGCACCTATGTGTTTTTTTATTATCAGCACAAGGCGCGGGTCAAGCCCTCTAGCTTCTGCAAGTCTGGCACCGGTGACAGCATGCATCATTCCGTGGGTTTCAGCCCTTCCGAGATCATGTAGCAGACCGCCAATCTCAACAAGCTCAATGTCAAGATCCTCACCCCGGGACAGAAGTTCTTTTCCCATCAGGGTCGCAAGGCTGGATACTGCAATACAGTGTGCTATTACCTTTTTACTGCAGCCGGCATTTTCGAGTATTTCTAAAGCCTGCTGGTGTGTGATCATCAGGATTCAAGCTTTTCAAGGCGCTTCTGTATCTTTTCAACTAATATGATATTGTCCTCAAACATCATATCCTCTCCGCAGAAGGGACAGAGGAACTCACATTCGGTAGCCTCGTTGAAATTCATGCGTGTGCATCCCTCGGGACAGGCATAAAAAACATTATCTTCTTCAAAATCAAGACGTGTCTTGAGGTTTCTGATTATCCTCTTCTTCTCTTTAGCAAGCTGTGGCTCGATATCTGACATGTCAAGGGTCCAGAGATATGTGAGCCATCCGCTGCTGGAATCTCTTTCCCTCCTGCAAACAGCCAGTTTGTTTTCGTTGAGAATAAAAAGAGTTCTTCGGACTATGTTCAGAAGTATACCCGTAGCTTCTGCGATTTCCTCATCCGTAACTTCACCTTCGGGCATATTCTTTATCATTTCCAGGCCTTCTTCGCCCACAAGTCTGATAAGATATCCCCTGACAACCGGATTATTCAGATCTATCAAAAAGCATTCACCTCATAAAATGCATATCCATGTATAATATTGCAATATTAACTTTTGCTAAAAACTCTCATTTAATGTTCTGTACATAAGTACTTTCTGTTCTCGGAACATTTTCTTGTGGTGAGTCTAAATCCAGACACTCCCGTATAAACATAACGCTGCTTCTGGCTTCCCTGATAACTTCTTCTCTGCAATTTCCTGTGGACAGTACGGAGGTCAGTGGCTCATCCGGGCCCACTCTGTCTCCTGTATTTGGCACATCCACGCTGCGGTTTTCCAGTATCTTCTCATGCAGGTGAGCACTTACTTCAATATTCCTGTCTCCGTAGATTATAGCCCTTGCTGCATATTCTCTGTTCAGTGGCTCATCCGGCAGCTTGCCCTCAAACGCCTGCATATGTGCTTCAAACAAGTTCAGGCCAGTGGACAACTCGACGGTATCAAGGCTTCCCTGGAACCTTGCATTTACTTCTATGATAACAGGACCATTCTCTGTTATAAGGAAATCCACTCCGCTGGATCCGACGAGTCCAAGTTCTAATATAAGATTTTCAGCTATATTTTTCATTTGGTCACTGAAAGGTGTGTATAAGGGTGTGATGTTCCCGCAGTATGCAAATGGCAGTCCTGTAAGCCAGGGAATCCCTATCAATTGTTCGTTAATGGCAACTGCAGATGCCCTGTCTTCTGTTGAAACGACAGAAACACTTGCAGGAATTCCCTGAAGGTAGTCCTGGAATACCAGGTCCTTCTCGGTTAGCTGTATGTGCATTCTGTTAAGAGAATCAAGATAGGAGTGCAGATCACCCGGGTCATACAATACCCTGTTCAAGATCCCTCCGCCGGAACACGCAGGTTTTACCATGATCGGGCTTTTTATGTTTCCGATCTCCGATAGAGAATATGTCTGAGGATGCGGAAGATTCAGGGAGCTGAGCAACCTTGCGAATCTGGACTTATCAGTAACTTCTTTCATAATCTCCTGATCATTGCACCGGATGGGATAGTTTTTCGGAAAATTAATGGTTTCAAAGCCTGATGCAGGTATTATTGCATCAAACTCTATCCCGAAGCTGTCGATCATCTCACAGAGATCTGATATTTTGATATTCCCCGCATGGAATCCCTCGCCGATATCAAGTTTAATGGCCGCTCTGGCACACTCAAGCATGTCATGGTCACAGAAGGCATCAATGGCATACATGTTGTAGCCTGCACGATTTCCGGAACATATGATGTTGCGGGTGCTGAATCCGATGACAAGTATGTTCTTCATAATTGTGAGAGTTTAGTCAGTGTCAGGACTATCTTCAGCCAGCACAACTATACCGTTGCTGGTTTTAATTGCAGGGACCTCGTCTCCCGCCTCTGCACTGAACAACAATGGTTTCTTGATGGTGACGGTTTCGTAATTTTCCGGGTCAAGTACCATCAGTTCATGATCTTCTGTTGCGACCACAACGGTCCTGACGGCATCCTCCCTGCGTCCGACGAGTTTCGCATCCTGTATCTCATCAGGCTTTGAAAGATACTTTGAACCGCTTATAAGGTTCGTCCCCGTAACATTCTTCCCGAATTTGCGGACCTCTATCACATTTTCCCCGAACTCGATGATATCCCCGGGCATAAATTCCGGCAACCTTAAAGCGAATGTTATCCTGTAGACGTCCTTTCCATCCTTTCTGGTAAAAAGATTTGGTGATTCTGAAAAAGTACCTCCAAGCTCGGATATGACCTCCTTGCAGATATCACGGCTTGCATTTGCCGAGCCCATGTAGAGGTCGATACCTTCCCTGTCATCGATGGAGTTTGAGATGAATGCCATCCTGTCACCCTTTTTACGCATTCTTTTCAGAATGGAGTTAACGATAGCCATGCATTCCTTCTTTTCCTCATCGCTCAGGCGTCGGTTGGTGGCCCTTATCTGTAGTATTGACTCGAAATATCCTCCTGAGATACGGCTGCACATGTCACATGACATGCGGCCTATACGTACTTCTGTCTCGATTTCCTGGTGGATTCTTTCTCCGATTATGGTGGCATCGACCTCCACTCTTACGCGGTAGAGGTGTGGCGTCATCTGCCTGGGCTCTATATAAAGCTCGATATCTTCCGCTTTTTCATGGATGAGGAGTTCATCCTCAACGGTCCGGATCACAATCTCATCGATGTCGTAATCATTTGTCCATCTGCCTCTTCTTAATTGTGCTCCGCAGTTTGAGCAGACCTGCGCATGCAAAACCTGTGGTACTTTTACAAGGTCCGAGCTCTCAAAGAAGCATTCCTGGCAAAGACTATCGATAAGTCTTTTCGTGTCTTTTCCGCATTTAGGACAAATGGTATAATTCATCGTCTCTGAATCCCTGCCCGGACTAATAATGTTTTCCCTCTTCTGCAACGTGTGTTCAGCGTAAAAGCTTATACTCCGGACTGCCTGCACCGATCCTGGCCGCATAATCTACATGGATCACAGGATCAATACCCCATACATCACTGATCTGTCCGCTTTTATCATGCTGCATCTTCTGGTTGATAAGATCGATACTCGCCATGTCCAGGGCCACAGGATCCTTTGAGGCAAGTATGCCAATGTCACCTGTAAAGGCAGGTGCAGAGAAATTGAAACAATCGCAACCAGGGGTCAGGTTAAATATCCAGTTGATGTATCCGATCCTGCCCTCAAGTTGTTTTATGGGTCCGAGTGCAGCTTCACCAAGACGTGCCTGCATCTCGTTGAAAAAGCCAGCTGGTGGGACGATGGCACCATACCTGCAGCTTTCAGCACAGGAAAGCTCACCTTTACAGAGGTCCCTGTCAACGCTTGCTTTGCCATCTTCAACGGTTATTGCTCCCCATGGACAGAGCTTTACGCAGTTCTTACATCCGACACATTTCTCAGGGTCAATGTCGGGCCTGCCAACCTCATGTACCTGTGTCTTGCCTGCCTTGTCCAGACACCCCATGCCCAGATTCTTGACCGCTCCCCCGAAACCCGAGGCAGGATGCCCTTTACAGTGGGATAGCATTATCATGGAATCTGCCCTGGCAATGGCTGAGGCCACCGTTATATCTTCCACTTTCTCACCACCAATGGCAGTAACTACACTATCATCTCCGGTAAGTCCGTCTGCACAGATAAAAGGCGCTCCCATTCCTGCATGTGAGAATCCGTTGATCGCAGCAGTGTCGATCACATCAGCCCCGTTGAACCTTTTTCCGCTATAAAGGACTGTGGTATCGGTAACAAAAGGAATCCCTCCTGCATCCTTTACAAGGTCTACTATTGTTCTGACCAGTACCGGATGCACATGTGTTGTATTTCCGTACTCTCCGGGGTGGATCTTTACAGCAACAAGGTCTCCTTCTTTTACAGGTGATATCTTCGGGAACAGATCAATGATCTGATCTATCTGGGTCTCATCACTGGCAACATTCTCTGAAGGTTTGAAAAATACATCACTCATATATGGTCCTCAATTACACTCTATGATAATTGATGCTACATATGTGCACTGTCCGTATTTTAGTCTATGGCAAACCTTTTTTGCCTTCAGACCAGTATGAGCTGACTTTCGTTCTCCACTTTTGTATCTGCAGGCAGTATAAAGGAGAAACAACTGCCTTCCCCGCAGCTTTCAAACCAGATGCTTCCGTCATGAAGTTCAACGAATCTCTTTGTAAGCATCATTTCCAGTTCAAGTGCATCATTTTCCCCGGATGAGCCTTTATTGTTCTCACTCAATATTCCGGTTATCTTTTCGATATCATCGGAAGAGAAAATATTCTGTTTTTGTTTGATCGAAACTTTAAGCATATTGCTGACCATGTCCAGTTCAAGGTCCATATCCAGTCTTTCTTCGGATTTATTAAGTATGCAGTTTATCAAATTGTAAACTATCTGTTTGAACTTGCTCCTGTCAGCGTGAATAGTTCCTATCTCCGTATGGGTGATAACTTCCATATGCACATTGCGCCTTAGCAATAGTGGCTTTAATGCCTCGCTTACCTCAACGACCGCTCTGATTATATCGAAGTATTCGGGCTTTATTTCGATGTCCTGGGTTTCCATCATGGAAAGGCTCAACAGGTCGTTTATCAGTTCCAACAGTTTTTGCCCGCTTGAGTGGATATAATCTACATAGCGGGCCTGTTCCTCATTAAGCTCACCATATGTCCTGTCTTCCAGAACGTTGGAAAATCCTATTATGGAATTGAGGGGGGTCCTGAGTTCGTGACTCATGTTAGCAAAGAAATCATTTCTGGCTCTGTTTGCAACCGCGATCATCTTTGCGTCAAGGAGGGAATCCTGCATTCTTTTCTTCTCGGTAATATCCAGGGCTATGCCCCTGATACCCGTGACTTCCCTGCCTTTTATCATAACAGTAGAAGACATAATTACGCTGATCATACTGCCATGCTTTGTCAGGAGCTCGTATTCCATTGAAGGCAACTCCTTTGCCGCAAGCAATTCTGTGAACCTGCTTCTGAACTTTCCTTTTTCGGAATCCGGGATTAGCTCGGAGATGTTCAATCCTCTGTGCAGGTCCTCTTTCGAGAAACCAAGCATTTGAAGACCGCTTTTATTGATATAGGTGAAATCCCCTCTCAGGTCGCATTCATATATCATCTCCGGTAGAAGTTCTGCCATGTCCTTGAACCTTTTCTCACTGATGCGAAGTTCATTCTCTATGCGTCTTCTCTCCTCTATCTCCCGGAGTGCACGTTCATGATACAGGCATGCTTCCACAGAGACTGTGAACTTGGATACTACATTTATGAGCTTACTGAGAATAATGTCATCGCCTGTTTTTTTCTCAAAAGCGGAATAGACCTTCAGAAAACCGATATCTCCAAGCGGGAAGATGAAATATATTCCTTTATTGATATCCTTTTCAGCAATCAACATCTCAAAGTGATCATCCTCGTTTCCTATCATTACCGGTTCTTTATCTTTTATAAGGGTGAAGGCAGGACTTGATATGTCGATGGTATTTTCACAGGCTCTGTATTCCGGATTTGCATAAACGAGTGTGGCTTTATGATTGTGTTCTCCTGTGAGGTACTTGTTCTTGATCCAGACCGATGCAAAGGCAAAGTTTTCCCTTGCAAGCAGTTTGTTCAGGAATGCATCACAGTTCTCTTTCAGGTCCAGGGAAGTTCCGATGGACAGTGAGAGCTCATATAATAATGAAATATCCTTTACAATCTCCTGGTAATGATCATTCATAGAAACGCCCCACTACTACTGTGAAATTGAAGAATTCCAGTATTCCGTCTATATATGAAGAGATCTCTCCAACAGAGAGAACACCTTCCGGTTTTGCCTCATCCTCAGTGATCTTTGAGTTTATCGAATCCAGTTCAGCATCAAATCCGTCTCCAAGGAACTTATATCTGCCAACACATTCCACAATAAATGAATACCTGGCATTCCTTTCAGGATATATGGCTTCCTGTGCTGCTTTTGAAGCTGCTGCTATCATGTTGTCCTTCTTACTTCTGAGGATGCTGAGAGCAGCGTTTTCCGGCATTTCTCCGGCACAGATCAGCTCTCCCTTTTCGCTCACATTTGTAATTACGCGTGCAATGTATTCTTTGTCCTTGCAATATATGCCGAGTGCGAAATCATCCATATGTTCTGAGAATTCCTTATCGCTCCATTTTTTACCGATGTTATCTTCGATAATACCTTTATATTCCTGATATGCGTTCTTCCAGTTCAGTTCCTGTATAGCATTCTTTCCGGATCTTGTGACAAGAGCAGGGCCGGAGACAAATTCGAGTCCGTGACTGACTCCCAATCCGGTTTCCATCTCAATGGGAACAATTACCGCAGCATCCTTGAAAATGCCTTCAGGAGTGAATATGCACTGTTTTTGTTCATAATGCGAAGAGCCGGCTCCTGCTCCAAGGTAATTTACCGAGTTACCCAGGTTGTTGAATGTTCTGTGTAACAACTGCGTAATATTTGCCGTCATTCCGTCTATCAGGATCATTAATGTGTGTTTTTTGTCTGTATCTTCAAACAATCTTCCTTCAAAATCAGGAACCTTGAAGTTCTGATCATCAAGCCCTTTCACAAGTTCCGGCTTCTCCAGAAGGGGAAATTTCTGCAGGATGGCTCCGGAATGGTGTACCCCGGTTCCGTATATCAGGCCCGGGAATATACCCCCGAAGAACTGGATATTGCTTTTGTTAAGTTTCCTGATAAGCTCATGTACATCGGTATTTCCCTCTTCTCCCAGCAGTATCATGGCTATTTCACTATCACTGTCGATCATGTCAGTGACTTTTGTGGCTATATCTTCTGCTGAGGAACTCTCGATGTACATACGGATCTGTTGTCTCCGGTTAAAAGATGCGATCATCCGGGTTTCCCGGATGTAGCCGGGAAAGCGGATTTTATTATGCTGATTATCTTGATTTTAAATTAGGTAAAACCTACATCTATTTATTAC